>Ga0102590_1000227_pt1 | contig 147847 bp, 136 predicted proteins | sample AraplaMF_Col_mMF_FD_76859 | JGI IMG/M metagenome (GOLD analysis project Ga0102590, IMG submission 76859) | Arabidopsis root microbial communities from the University of North Carolina, USA - plate scrape MF_Col_mMF | ecosystem: Host-associated > Plants > Roots > Endosphere | place: USA...
ACCGGCTGCTGCTGACGGTCTACACCGCTGCGATCTTCGTCAGTGCGCTGCTGCTGTTCTCGGTGCAGCCGCTGTTCACGAAGATGGTGCTGCCGCGGCTCGGCGGCTCGCCGGCGGTGTGGTCGGTCGCCATGGTGTTCTTCCAGTCGCTGCTGCTGGCGGGCTATGCCTACGCGCATCTGCTGATGCAGGCGAGGAACCGGATCGTTCCGGTCGCGGTGCATCTGGTGCTGCTGGTCGCGGCCTTCGTCACGCTGCCGCTCGGCATCGCCACCGCCTATGGCGAGCCGCCGGCTTCGGGCTACGCGTTCTGGCTGCTCGGCCTGTTCGTGGTCTCGATCGGGCTGCCGTTCTTTGCGCTTGCCGCCAACAATCCGCTTCTGCAGGCCTGGTTCGTACGCACCGGCCATCCCGCCGGGCACGATCCCTATTTCCTCTATGCCTCCTCCAACATCGGCAGCTTCCTCGCACTGCTGTCCTATCCGTTCCTGCTCGAGCCGATGTTCTCGCTGCACACGCAGAACCGGTTCTGGACCGGCGGCTACGGTCTGCTGATCCTCCTGATCGCCGCCTGCGGCGTGCTGCTGCTGCGCTCCCCGAAGCTCGCCGTGACTGATGCGCGCACCGACGACGTCAATGCGCCGGCACCGGGCCTGATGACGCGGCTGCGCTGGATCTTCCTCGCCGCGGTGCCGTCCGGCCTGCTCATCGCGGTGACCGCGCATATCTCGACCGACGTCGCGGCGGCACCGCTGCTCTGGGTGCTGCCGCTGTCGCTGTACCTGCTGACCTGGGTTGTGGTGTTCCAGTCGCGACCGCTGCTGCCGCACAAATGGATGCTGATGCTGCAGCCGGTGGCGATCGCCGGCGTCGTCGTCCTCCTGGCTTTCGGCGGCGAGCAGAATCTGTTGCTGACGCTCGGCGGTCATCAATTGTGCTTCTTCGTCATCGCCATGGCCTGTCACGGCGAGCTGGCGCGGACGCGGCCGGCCGCCAAATATCTCACCGGCTTCTACGTCGCGCTGTCGTTCGGCGGCATGGTCGGCGGTCTCTTTGCCGGCCTCGTTGCGCCCTTCACCTTCTCCTGGATCGCCGAATACCCGATCCTGATCGCGCTTGCCGCGCTGTGCCGGCCGTCCGCGAATGAGCGTCTTGCGGGCATCGTCAAATGGTACTGGCTGGCACTCGCCGCACTCGCGGTGGTGCTGATCGCGCCATCCTATACGACCGGCAATCTCACGACCTGGTTCGAGGATCACCGCGTCTGGGTCGCCGGTGCCGTCGGCGTGCTCGCCGCGCTGCTGACGCTGGCGCTCAATGCCGGGCGCTGGAAGATCTTTGCCACCGTCGCGCTGGCGCTGGCCTTGATCCGGATCTATCCGGCGGACGAGGGTCGCGTCACCACGGTGCGCAGCTTCTTCGGCGTGCACAAGATCGTGGAGACGCCCGGCGGCTATTTCCACGTGCTGATGCACGGCACCACCATCCACGGCGCCGAGCGCTTCCGCAACAATGACGGCACGCCGGTCACCGGCCGCCCCGAGCCGATCACCTATTATCACAAGGACGGCGGCATCGGTCAGGCCGTCACCGCGATCCGCGAGCGCAAGGGCGCGCCGCTCAAGGTCGCCGCGATTGGCGTCGGATCGGGCACGCTTGCCTGTGCCGCCGAACCCGGCGAGGACTGGAAGTTCTTCGAGATCGACCAGTCGATGGTGGATGCCGCGCGCGACCCCAGGAATTTCCGCTACATCTCGAGCTGCATGCCGGACATGAAGCCTGTCATCGGCGACGCGCGCCTCACCTTCGCCAAGGAGCCCGACGGCGCCTACGATCTCATCATCGTCGACGCGTATTCGTCCGATGCGATCCCGATCCATCTCGCGACCGAAGAAGCGATGAAGATCTACAAGGACAAGCTCGCGCCGCACGGCGCGGTGGTGATGCACGTCTCCAACCGCCACCTCGATCTGGAGACCGTCGTGGTCGGCATCGCCGATGCCAACGATCTCAAGAGCTGGGTCTTCAACGAGGATTCGGGCCGCGATTCCGACTACATTTTTTCGACCGACGTCGTCATCTCCGCGCGCGAGGAGGAAGACGTCGGCAAGCTCGCCGCCTCCAAGTCGTGGGAGCAGACCGAGGCCGACGACAGGGTGCGGGTCTGGACCGACGATTATTCCAACATCCTGGGCGCGCTGTACCGGCGCTTGAGGGATGGGGAGTAGGGCTGCTCCATCCGGCTACGGGGATTCTCGTGCCCCGGACGCAGCGCAGCGCTTCTTCAGCGGTGCGCTGCAGAGCCGGGGCCCATGGTGCGGCACTCTGGGTCCCGGCTCTGCGGAGCAGCGTTGCACGCTGCACCGCGTCCGGGACACGAGACCAGCTTAAGGCTCCACCGGCGTCCCCATCGGCAACACAATTCCCTTCTCGCCTGCGACCTGCCGCAGCAGGTCCGGATTGTCCGAGATGATGCCGTCGACGCCGATGTCGATCATCCGCGCCATGTCGTCACGCTTGTTCACCGTCCAGACCACGACGCGCAACCCGAGCGCACGGGCCTCGGAAACGAGCGCCGCGGTGACGTCGCCGAAGTAGGGCGACCAGATCGCGCCGCCCGCGGCCTTGATGGTCCGCGGCAGCGAGCCGCCGTGATCGGCCGGGCTAAAACCCGCGGTCCAGCTGGTGGCCTTGTCGAGTATCACCGTCGGAGCCGAGCCGCGCTGGAGCGTCAGGTACACGGTTGGAATCTTCGGCGCCCGCTGCTGCACGACCTGCAGGGTCCGCCAGTCGAACGACTGGATCATCACGCGATCGGAGAAAGTTTCGGCGTCGACCAGGTGGAGCAGCGCGGTGACGAAACCTTGCGGGTCGAGGGATTCGTCCGGGTGGTTCGGATCGATCTTGGTCTCGATGTTGAAACGCACGTTGGTGTTGCCCGACCTGCGCACCAGCGCGAACAGCTGCTTCAGCGTCGGGATGCGCGTTCCCGGCACGGCGCGCTGCTCGGGGAACTGCCTGGCGTAGGCGCTGTCGGGGCGAATCTGGCCGACGTCATAGGCCCTGATCTCGTCGAGCCGCAATTTCACGAACGGCGTGCCGGGCGCGGCCACATAGGCGCCGCTCGCATCCCGCGCGAGATCGGGGTTGAGCCCGCGTTCATGCGAGATGACGATTTCGCCGTCGGCGGTCACGCCGACGTCGAGCTCCAGCGTGTCCACGCCCATCGACAGCGCGTTGGCGAAGGCGGGCAGGGTGTTCTCCGGCAGCAGAGCCCGCCCGCCGCGATGCGCTTCGAGATCGAAGGCCATGGCTTCTTCCGTATGGGCCAGTCCCGCAGTGAGAACCGCGAGCACGGTCAGGATTGTCGTGGCATGTGACGGCATCACAGTCCGGGGGCAAGAGGACGGCGGAGTTCAAACCAATTTTGGCACGTCCGGCCTATTCTATAGGCTTTTGCACCTGTTGAAACCTTGGGCTGCAGCTTGGGTTGCGTCCGTCGGGCTTGTATGTACTCATGGAAGCCGCCTCTGGAATCTCGACCGTGCAACAGAAACGCGATCACCGCATCATTCGCAGCCGGCACTTTCACAAGATGCAGCGGAGGCATTTCGTTATTTTCGACGTTTTGCCCTTCCTTGGCACATTGGTTGCGCAGGGCCTGCTGTTTGTCCGTCCCATCGGTGCGACGGAGCTCGGCCTTTTTCTCGGCTTCTGGCTGATCACCGGCCTCGGCCTCACCGTCGGCTACCACCGGCTGTTCACCCATCGCGCCTTCGCGACCTCCACGACCATGAGCGCGATCCTGATCGTCATGGGGTCGATGGCGGGGCGCGGCCCGATGCTGTCCTGGGCGGCGATGCATCGGCGCCACCACGAGCTGTCCGATCACGACGGCGATCTGCACTCGCCGCGGCTGCATGGCGGCGGCCTGATCGGGCGCCTGCGGGGTTTCCTGCACGCGCATTTGACCTGGATGATCGCGCACGATTACCCCAACGTCGCGCATTATGTGCCGGACCTGATGGCGGACCGCAGGCTGGTTGCCGTCAACAGCTACTATTACAGCTGGGTGGTACTCGGTCTGCTGCTTCCCGCGGCGATCGGCGGCCTCGCCACCATGAGCCTGTGGGGCGCGCTGACCGGCCTGCTCTGGGGCGGCGTGGTGCGCATGTTCGTGGTCGAGCAGACTTTCTCCGCCATCAACTCCATCATGCACACGTTCGGCACGCAGCCCTTCGTCACCCGCGACGACAACAGCCGCAATCTCGGCGCGATGGCCTGGCTCGCCTGGGGCGAGGGCTGGCACAACAATCACCACGCCTTTCCCTATTCCGCCGCCTTCGGCCTGCGCTGGTTCGAGTTCGATCCCGGCTTCATCTTCATCCGCGCGCTGGAGGCGCTCGGACTTGCCTGGGACGTCAAGGTGCCGAGCGAGGAGAAGATCGCGCGGCGCATGCTGCGGCAGCCGAGCGATGCGACGGCGCCCGATCTGGAAACGGGCTGAGCGTCATCGGCCGGCGCGAGGGCCGGTGATGGCGCGGCTTTGATCCGATGCTCTTCAACGACTATCCCTTTCTCCTGGTCTTCCTGCCCGCGGCACTGCTGATCGCTCGCCTCGCCGATCCCTATCCGCAAGTTCGGATCGGCGTGCTGGTGGCGCTGTCGCTCGCCTTCTATGCCTGGGGCAGTCCGTCCTTCATCGTGCTCCTGATCGCCTCGATCGCGATCAACTGGGCGGCCTCGGTCGCCTATGGGCGGGTGAAGTGGAAAGCGGTGCTGACGCTGGTGATCGTTCTCGATCTTGCGGTGCTGGCGCTGTTCAAATACGCCAACTTCCTGCTCGCCAATCTCGGCCTTGCGCTCGGCGCGAAGCTGCCGTCGCTGGATATCGGGCTTCCGCTCGGCATCTCCTTCTTCACCTTCCACCACATCATGTACCTGGTCGATCTGAAGCGCGGCAAGGCGCCGCTCTACGCGCTGGACCGCTATGCGCTCTACATCGCCTTCTTCCCGCAGGCGATCGCGGGTCCCCTGGCGCGGTGGTCGGAGGTGATGCACCAGTTCGGCCGGCAGGTGTACGCGCCGGGCTGGCAGCGCCAGTTCTGCATCGCGGCCTGCTTCATCGCGCTCGGCCTGTTCGAGAAGGTCGTGATCGCCGACAGCATCGCGCACCTGCTCGATCCCATCTACGCGCTGGCCGCCGAGGGGCCGCTCGCGAGCGGCGATGCCTGGCTCGCCTTCTGCTTCTCGTTCCAGATCCTGTTCGACTTCTCCGGCTATTCCGACATGGCGGTCGGCCTCGGCCTCCTGTTCGGCGTGCAGTTGCCATACAATTTCAATGCGCCGCTGCGCTCGACCAATATCCAGGATTTCTGGCAGCGCTGGCACATCACCCTGATGCTGTTCCTGCGCGACTATGTGTTCTACCCGCTCGTCAACACGCGCCTTTTGCCGCGTCGCCTTCTGCCGGTGCAGTTCTTCGGGGCGATGATGATCACCATGGCGCTGTGCGGCCTCTGGCACGGCGCGAGCTGGACCTTTGTTCTCTGGGGCGTGCTGCACGGTCTCGCGCTGGTCGCCTGCGCGCTCTGGCGCCGTTACGGGCCGGATTTTCCATCATGGCTCGGCTGGGCGCTCACCGTGCTGTTCGTGCTCGCCACCGGCGTGGTCTTTCGCGCGGGATCGGTGGAGGCGGCGTGGCATGTGTTTGTCGGGCTTGCCCAGCCGCTACCGCTCGATCGCGGCAAACATTTGTGGCCGCTGATCCTGGCGCCGTTGTTCGCCTTTCTGCTGCCGGCGAGCCAGGACATCGTCGGGGCGCTGACTCGCCGGCCCAATCCGTGGCTCGCGGGTCTGCTCGGTCTTGTGTTGTTTGCACTGCTCCTTCACATGGGTGGTCGGGATCTCCATGAGTTCGTCTACTTCAAGTTCTGAGACCGATCCCGGATGGGGACGGGGCCTGCTTGCATGCCTGGGCACGCTGATCGGCGCTGCGCTCCTGGTGCTTGCATTGATGGTGCTGGTCGATCCCTATGACAGCGGCAAGCTTGGCCTGCTCGGGATAAACGGCGTCGACAATCGCCTGACGCAGATCACGGCCGCGAGCCGCGCGCGGAATCCGGACTTCAATGCAGCCATCCTCGGCAATTCGACCGCGCAAATGATCGAGCCGGCTGAATTGTCGCGCGCGACGAACTTGCGTTTCGTGCAGCTCTACATGACCGGCGCCACTCCCCGCCAACAGCTCGCGGTGCTGGAGTTCTTCCTGCGCAACCATGGGGACGTCGGTGCGCTCGTCGTCGCGGCCGATCCGAGCTGGTGCGCGCATGCGCGGGAGAAGAAAGAGGGCGGCGTCCCGTTCCCTGACTGGCTCTACGACAGAAGCGTCCTCACCTACGCGGTGCGGCTGATCTCCTGGCAGGCGATCGAGCACGCCTTTCAGCGCATCAGTATTGGACTCGGCCGGCGGCCGCGGATGAATCCGGACGGTTTCGTCAGCTACGAGGATATCTGGCCGCCTGGCCAGTTCAGGGAGGTCGGCTGGCCGACGGACCCCGCGCCGGTTGCGTCGGCCGAGATGCGGGCGACATTTCCCGAGATTGCGGCGCTGACGGGCCTCGTCGCAAAGCTGCCGGCGGATGTGCCCGTCGTCATCATCGTGCCGCCGACCTTCGCGGCCACCGTGCCGAAACCCGGCACGGAAACCGCCGCGGAGCGAAGCGCCTGCGATGCCGCGCTGAAGAAGGTCGTCGCCGGCCGCCCGCGCAGCAATTTCATCAACTATCGCGTCGACAACGAACTCACCCGCGACCGCGCCAATTTCGCGGACTACATCCACTACCGTCCACCTCTTGCGCGTAAGATCGAGCAGGGCATCGCGGCCAGCCTGCGGGATGGAGAGCGCGCCAGGATCGATTTCTGAGGCGGCTCAGCCGATCTCCTCGAACCCGCCTTCAAGCCACAGCTTGCGCGCCAGCTTGCGCTGGATCTTGCCGCTGGTGGTCTTCGGCAGTGTGCCGGGAAGGATCAGCGCGACGTGGCGCGCGAAGAGCTCGTGGTTGTCCGCGACGGCCTCGCGGATCCGGCCCCCGATCTCCACGGTATCGATCGTATGGCGTGCGGTGCGTTCGACCTCCTGCACGATCACCAGCGTCTCCTCGCCGGTCTCGTCCGGCACCGAGAACGCCACGCCGCAGTTTTCGCGCAAGGCGGCGTCGAGCGACTGCACCGTGCGCTCGATGTCCTGCGGATAGTGGTTGATGCCGCGGATGATGATGAGATCCTTGATCCGCCCGGTGACGAACAGTTCGCCGCTGTCGTCGAGGAAGCCGAGATCGCCGGTGCGGAGCCAGGGGCCGTCCTCGCCGGCGATCTCCGCTTTGAGCCCCTCGCGCGTGGCTTCATCGTTGCGCCAGTAGGCGCCGGCGACATTGGCGCCGCTGATCCAGATCTCACCGACCTGGTCCGCCGGCAGCCGTGTGCGCTTCTCCGGATCCACGATGGCGATCTGCTCGCCCTCGAGCGCGCGTCCGCAACCGACCACGATCTGCGCGTCGTCGTCGCCGGAAGGCGTATCCGCCGCATGCGCCTGAAGCGCTGTGCGGCTGACGGTACGCGTGGTGTGACCATCGCCGCGGCGGGCGCCGGAGATCAGCAGCGTCGCCTCCGCCATGCCGTATGCCGGATACATCGCGCGCGGATCGAAGCCATGCGGCGCGAATGTCGCGATGAACCGGTCGATGGTTTCCGCGTGCACCGGCTCGGCGCCGTTGAGCGCGATCCTGAGCGAGGACAGGTCGACGCCGTCCATCTGGTCGGCGCGATAGCGGCTCACGCAGAGGTCGAAGCCGAAATTCGGCCCGCATGCCACCTCCGCGCGATAATGCGAGATGGCGCGCAGCCAGCCGAGCGGCCGCTGCATGAACGCGTTCGGCGCCATCAGCACGCAGGGAGCTCCGACATAGAACGCCCCGAGCGCGTTCAGGATCAGCCCCATGTCGTGATAGAGCGGCACCCAGTTGACGTAGGTCGATTGCCGGGTGTTGCCGAGCGCGAGCCGGATCATCTCGAGATTGGCGAGCAGGTTGGCATGGCTCACCATCACGCCCTTGGGCTCGGAGGTCGAGCCCGACGTGTATTGCAGGAAGGCGATATCGTCCGGCGCCGGCGCGGGCAGATCGGCCGCCGCGCCGTCACGGCCCAGATCGACCTCGATCCAGCGGATGTTCGCGAGCGCAAAGCGCGCCTGCAGATCGCCGCGGAGCGCGAACGCAGAGGTGGTCAGCGCCAGCGCCGGCGTGCAATTGGCGAGGATTGCGGCGCTGGCGTCGCGCGCGCTGTTTCGCCGTGGCATCATCATCGGCACCGCGATGATGCCGGCCATCAGGCAGCCGAAGAACGCCACCAGGAATTCGAGACCGGGCGGAAATACCAGGATGGCGCGATCGCCGGGCCGTGCGGCCGCACTCAGGCGCGCGGCGAGCGCGCCGGCGGCGTCGTGCAGTTGGCGAAAGGTGAGGGCTGCTTCCTCCGTCCCGCGGTCGGAGACGAAGACATAGGCGCGGTCGTCGGCCTGCTCCGCCGCGCGCCGGGCCAGCACAGCCACGAGCGAGCGGAAATTGTCCATCGGAGTGCGCCGGGTCTAGCCGCTCTCAGGCGGCGGTGCGGATCGCGCGCTTGTCGACGAGAAATCGGGACAAGGCCTCAACGGTCGGATGGTCGTAAAAGTCGTCGGTCGACAGTTCGAGATCCAGCTTCTCCTCGAGTTCCATCATCAGATAGACCAGCATCGCCGAATCGAGACCGAGGCGGTTGAACTTTGTGCCAGTGTCGACCCGATCCTTGGAGATACGCAGGATATTGGCCAGGGCGGTCACGCAGAAATCCGAAATCTGCTCGCGTGTCATGTCATTTCCCAGAAATAATGGGAAAGACAATACGGGTGGCCCCAATGTTGTCAATTTGCCCGCAACGCCGCCGCGTTGAAGGTTGGGGACTGTTGCCTTCCTGCGTCGCCAGGCTGCTCAATTGACGCCCACTAAGTGCATTTTGCAGCGGTGCCGGCCGCTTGCGGGCGGTTGACGGCCGTCGCGGAAGGCGGAAACTGGCCGCCAAAAAAGACAGGAGACGCACATGCGGCCAATCCTCATCGCGGCGATCGTGATTCTCATGGTTGGACAGGCGGCAGCCAGGGATGTGCTTTCGGGCGCGAGCCTCTATGACGATGTGGCGCGCTATGCCTCGTTCGGCCTGCACCGCTTCGGCTCGGCCGGCGACCGCGCGACCGCCGACTGGATCGCGAGCGAGATGAAGCAGGCGGGTTTCGACGTCAGCTTCCAGCCCGTCGTGCTCGGCCGGCAATATGTGGTCGAGCAGGCCAGCGCCGAGGCTGCCGGAACCACTGTCGAGGCGACACCGTTCTGGTGGCCGCCGGAGGACCGCGCGAGCTTCCGCCTGTCCGCGCCGCTCGCACGCGATGGCGATGCCGCCGCTGGCAAGATCCTGTTGCTCGATCTGCCGTTCGATCGCGGTGCCTATCTGGGACCGGGCCATCGTGCCGCCATCGGTGACGCGGCGGCGAAGAAGCCGGCGGCGATCCTGCTGACGATCGGCAATCCCGCCGACGATCGCTTCGCCTACAACGTCACACAGGAGGACGCGCCCTGGCCGGTGCCGGTGATCGTGGTCGGCGCGAAGTCGCGCGCGGCGTTCGAGCGTGCGCTCGCCGCAGGCACGCCTGTCACACTGGACGTCAAGGGCCATTACGAGCGCGATGTCGCCGGCCGGAACGTGATTGCCGAGATCGGCACCGGGCGTGGCCCGACCGTCGTGGTCTCCACGCCGATGACCGGCTGGTACTCCTGCGCCTGCGAGCGCGGCCCCGGCATCGCCAATTTCCTCGCGCTGGCGCGCACCGTCGCCGCCGAGACATGGCCGGCGCATTTTGTCTTCATCGCCACTGCCGGCCACGAGATCGGCCATGGCGGCATGGAGCTGTTCCTGAAGCACGGCGCGCCCGCGCCGAAGGACACGCTGGCGTGGATTCACTTCGGCTCGTCAAACGCCTGCTATGGCTTTGCGGAGGGCGCCCGCACCGATCGACCCGAGGAAGAACGCTATCTCGTGCTCAGCAAATCCGCGGTCGCGCTGACCGACGAGGCATTTGCAAACGTCGCCGCAAAACGTCTGGTGACTGAGAAGCAGGCGGTCGGCGAACTGCGCGACGTGCACGCGGCGGGCTACGCCAATTTCCTCGGCATGGCCGGCCGCCATCGCACCTTCCACACGCCGTCGGATGATCTCGGCGCGACCGGGCCCGAAATCCTCGAGCCGGTCGCCCGTGCCTTCGTCGACGCTGCACGGAAGATCGTCGAACGCGGCGATGCCGCGTTCAGATAGCCTCAGTTCTGGTAGTAATAGTTGCGTGGCTGATAATACTGGCGAGGCTGCTGCTGCTGCTGGTAATAGTAGCCCTGCTGGCCATAGCCCTGGTCGGAATTTGGCTGAGGCAGTTGCTGATAGGCCTGCGTGCCATAGGGGCGCGTGATCGGGCGCGGTGCCGGATAGCGTGCGCCGGTGTCGCTGCCGTCGGCGGGATAGATGTAATTGTCGTCCTGCGGCATGTAGCGGCGGGCGGGCTGCTGCGGCGGTGTCAGGTTCACGGGATCGCCCGTGGTCGCATATTGCTCTTCGGCCGGCTGCTGCGGCGCGCGGGCGACCGCAGTGTTGGCGCGGCCGCGCGGATTGCGCGCCAGCGCGACCTGCGCCGAGCCGGTCAGCGTCACCGTGGTGTTGAGCACGCCCTGCTGCTGCACCAGCGCATAGAGTGTCGATGCATTCTGCCGCGACAGGCGCACGCAGCCATGCGAGGCGGGCGAGCCGAGCCGGCCGACCGAGTCCGTGCCGTGGATGGCGTGCCCGACCTTGGTGAAGAAGATCGCGTGCGGCATCGGCGCGTCGTCGAATTCCTTGGAGTAGTGATCCTCTTCCATGCGGAAGGCGCGGAAGCCGCCGTTCGGGGTCTCGCGCGAGGGGATGCCGGTCGACACCGGCCAGCGGTAGCGCGCGACGCCGTCGACCGCGACGGTCATCTGCTGATTGTCCTTGTCGACGGTGATCTCGACCTTGGCTTGCGCGGTGCCCGCGCTCAAAAGCATCAGGGATGTGAAAGCGATAAAAAACGAACGCATCTGACTTCTGGCCTCCGGCCTGTTCACGCTAGAGCATGATCCGGAAAAGTGTGTAGCGGTTTTCCGGAAAGATCATGCTCAAACCATAACACCGCGGCTCTCCGTCCCCCGGCGTGCAATATGCCTGCAACCCGGCTTTCGTTCCAGCGGCCTGCCCACCCATCGTTAACGTGATGTCCGATGTAAGCAAGGCCGCTTTGTGCCGCGCAGGCGCCGGCGATGCTGACATTTTCGCGAGCGGAGACGCGTTCACAACGCCGACAATTCGTCACAAAGGCGCAACCATTCGGCCGCTCGCTGCGTTGAAGATGGCCTGCCCAACGGCGGCATTCGCCGCCGTTTTACCCCTTGGGACTGAAGATGAACAAAGCCCGTGTTACCGCCGCCGCCCTGCCGGCCGGCTTACCCGTCCGCCTGCTGTTCGCAGCCGCCGCCATCCTGCTCGCGCTGTTGGCGTTGCCTGGAGCCGGTCATGCCCAGGGCATCGTGCGCGGCGCGCAGGAAGGGTCCTATGAAGGTAACCGGATCGCCGGTCCCGTGGGCGGCGTGGTGGGTGGCGCGGTCGGCGCCGGCGTCGGAGGAGCCGTCGGTGCGGTCGAGGGCGTGTTCGGCATTCCCCACCGCCACTATCGCCACTGCCGCGGTTACTACGACGGCTATCACCGTTTCAACTGCTACCGGTGACGAGCTCGTAGCCCGGATGGAGCGGAGCGCAATCCGGGGCCGTCACGTTGCCGGGAGACTGTCCCGGATTTCGCTCCGCTCCATCCGGGCTACGCGTTTCAATTCTTCAGCCGGTACCCGGTGCGGAAGATCCACCAGATGATGCCGAGGCAGATCACCAGGAACGTCAGCGTCATGCCGATGCTGACGGACACGCTGACGTCGGCGATCTCGTAAAAGCTCCAGCGGAAGCCGGAGATCAGATAGACGACCGGGTTGAGCAGCGCGACCGAGCGCCAGCCCGCCGGCAGCATGTCGATGGAGTAGAAGCTGCCGCCGAGGAAGGTCAGCGGCGTCACCACCAGCATCGGAATCATCTGCAGCTTCTCGAAGCCGTCGGCCCAGATGCCGATGATGAAGCCGAACAGGCTGAACGTCACCGCCGTCAGCACCAGGAAGGTGAGCATCCAGACCGGATGGTGGATGTGCAACGGAACGAAAAGCCCGGCGGTGGCGAGGATGATCAGGCCAAGGATGATCGATTTGGTCGCGGCGGCGCCGACATAGCCGAGCACGATCTCGAAATAGGAGATCGGCGCCGACAGGATCTCGTAGATCGTGCCGGTGAATTTCGGGAAGTAGATGCCGAACGAGGCGTTGGCGATGCTCTGGGTCAGCACCGAGAGCATGATCAGGCCCGGCACGATGAAGGTGCCATAGCTGACGCCCTCGACCTGGCTGATGCGCGAGCCGATCGCGGCGCCGAACACCACGAAATAGAGCGAGGTGGAAACCACCGGCGAGACGATGCTTTGCAGCAGCGTGCGCCAGGTGCGCGCCATTTCGAATAGATAGATGGCGCGGATGGCGCGATGGTTCATGACGTCCTCACGAGGTCGACGAAGATGTCCTCGAGCGACGATTGCGTCGTGTCGAGATCGTTGAAGCGGATGCCGGCGGCGCGGAGATCGCCGAGCAGGCTGGTGATGCCGGTGCGCTCGCCCTTGGTGTCGTAGTCGTAGACCAGCGTCGCGCCGCCGTCGCAGAGGTCGAGCTCGTAATGCGCGAGGCTCTCGGGCAGCGAGGCGACCTTGCCCTGCAGATGCAGCGTCAGCCGCTTCTTGCCGAGCTTCTGCATCAAGGTCGCCTTGTCCTCGACCAGCACGATCTCGCCCTTGTTGATGACGCCGATGCGGTCGGCCATCTCCTCGGCTTCCTCGATGTAGTGGGTGGTGAGGATGATGGTGACGCCGGACTGCTGCAGGCCGCGCACGACTTCCCACATGCCCTTGCGCAGCTCGACGTCGACGCCGGCGGTGGGCTCGTCCAGGAACAGGATCTGCGGCTCGTGCGACAGCGCTTTCGCAATCATCACGCGGCGCTTCATGCCGCCGGAGAGCGTGATGATCTTGTTGTCCTTCTTGTCCCAGAGCGAGAGGTCCTTCAGCACCTTCTCGATATGCGCGGGATTCTTCGGCTTGCCGAACAGGCCGCGCGAGAAGCTCACGGTCGCCCACACGCTCTCGAAGGCGTCGGTGTGCAATTCCTGCGGCACGAGGCCGATCAGCGAGCGCGCCTTGCGGTAGGAGGTCTGGATGTTCTCGCCGCCGACGAGGACGCGCCCCTCGCTGGGGTTGGCGATGCCGCAGATGATCGAGATCAGCGTGGTCTTGCCGGCGCCGTTGGGGCCGAGCAGCGCGAAGATCTCGCCGCGCTTGATGTCGAGATTGACGTTCTTGAGCGCCTTGAAGCCGGACCCATAGGTCTTCGACAGATTGGCGACGGAAATGATGGAGGACATGATGGCCGCAAGGCTTGGGGGCGAAAAGGGCTGGGGAGGGAGGCTGGGTCTGCCGGGAAGGGCGGTCAGCGGAGCCCTGAGATAGGAATGCCCTTGCCCGGTCGCAATTGGCCGGAGAAAAATGGTCTCAAAACCGGCCCTTCGGTGGCAGGTTCCGGGCAAGTGTTGCGCAACCGCCACGGACTGCTGCTAAGATTGTCGCTCACGCGGCTCTTTGTTGCGTCTGCGAGCAGGCCATGGCTACGATTCCGGCCAATCGCAAAGCGTATTGTCCCCAGGGAAAAGATCGATGAGACCGAACGGCCGTCACACCGCCGGCGCCAGCCAATTGTCCGCCCTCCGTGCGTGGGCGATGAGCCTGCTCCTGCTGTCAGCTGTTGCCATTAGCCCGACCACCGCCAAGGCGGCGCCCACCCAGGCCGCGGTCGCGACCACGCATGTTTACCTGCTGCGCGGCGTGCTCAACATCTTCTCGCTCGGGCTCGACACGATCGGTGCCCGGCTCCAGGCGCAGGGCATCCCGGTGACCGTCGCCAACTTCGTGTCCTGGTCCTCGCTCGCCGACGAAGCCGCGACCGCCTACAGGGCCGGCCGCATCAAGACCATCATCCTGGTCGGCCATTCCTCCGGCGCGACCGCGCTGCCGGACATGATCGCCAAGCTCAACCAGCTCGGCGTGCCCGTGAAGCTCGCGATCGGCCTCGACTCCGTGTTCAAGACCAAGCTCTCGACCGGCGCCGAGCGCTACATCAACATCTATATCGGCGACGGTCCCGGCGAGCCGGTGCGGGCCGCACAGGGCCTGCGCGGCAAGCTCGACAATGTCGACGTCCGCGGCACCGGTGTCGGCCACATCTCGATCGACAAGAACGAAGCGATCCAGCGCCGCGTCATCGCCGAGATCGACGCCGCGATCATGCGCTCGCGCGCCCCGGCGGCTCCTGTCGCCGAACCCGGCGCACCGCGGCCTGCACGTGCGGCGGCTGCGGCGCCGGCAAGGAACTAGGCCGCCGTCACACGCACCGGCATGCTCTCGAGCCCGCGCAGGGAATTGTTGAGCCTGCGTTTCGGCTCTGCCGTGAGCTCGATGGTCTTCACACGCCTTGCGAGCTCGCTGAAGATCAATTCGCCCTCCAGGCGCGCGATCATCTGGCCGACGCAGGCGTGGATGCCGGCGCCGAAGCCGACATGTCCTGTCGCGGCCCGCTCGACCTCGAAGCGGTCGGGCCTGTCCCATCGCGCGGGATCGCGGTTGGCGGAGGCCATGAACAGCAGCACCTTGCGGTGGGCCGGGATGACGCCGCCGCCGATCTCGACGTCGCGCGAGGTGGTGCGAAAGAACGTCTGCACCGGCGAATCGTAGCGCAGGCCTTCCTCGAAAGCATTGCGCGCCAGCTCCGGCTTGTCGTGCAGCTTGCTGTATTCGCCCGGATGGGTGGCGAGCGCGAGCAGGGTATTGCCGATGCCGTTGACGGTGGTGTCGACCCCCGCGGTGAGGAACGGCCGCACCAGATGCGTTGCCTCGTGCTCGGTGATCTCGCCCTCGTCGGCCGCCTGGTAGATCATCATGCCGAGGCTGTCGGGCTGCAGCGCATCGCGCGCGCAACATTCCATGATCCAGCTCTGCGCGGCGAGGCCTTCTGTCCGTGACGCCGCGAGTATCTCGTTCTCAGGCCCGAAGCTGTTGAACACGAAGGTGCTCCAGGCCAGGAGCTTCTCGCGGCCGTCCGGCCGGATGCCGATCGCGTCCGGAAACACCTTCATCGGATAGGCCTCCGCAAGGTCGGTCACGGCATCGAACGTGCCCTTGTCGATCAGCTCCGTAACCTTCTTTTCGGCTTCCTTCTGGAACGTCTCGCGCAGCTTCCTTGCGACGCCCGGCGACAGCGTGCGGCCGAGCACACGGCGACCCTTGTCATGGTCGGGCGGATCGATCTGGAGCGTCAGCGGCTTCGGCAGCGCCGGATTCATGCCGTGCAGCCCGACGCCTTCGCCGCTGATGAATGTCTTCCAGTCCTTTAAGGCGGGCTCGACCTCGGCGTAGCCCGCCATGGCCCATACGTCGTAACGCTCCAGCGCGAACACGGGCCCGAGCGCGCGCAGCGCCGCGTAGGCAGGATAAGGGTCGATCAGGAAGTCGGGCCCAAACGGATCGGCCGGACTGGAGGCAATGCCGCTCATGCTCAGCTCCGCCGCTATTGCCTGGTCAGCGGGCACTGGCCATCGCTCTCGGCGCGGAACGCATCCTCGCCCTTGATCGTGGCGACGACCTTAAGGAGATCCCAGGCCGACGTCGATTCCTCCGGCGCCTTGACCTGCAAGAGGTACAGGGGATGGATCTTGCGGCCGTCCTTGCGGATGTAGCCCTTGCCGAACAGCACATCGTCCGTCGGCATCTCCTTCATCGCCGCTACCACCGCCTTGCCGTCCCTGGCGCTACCGACCTTGTCGACGGCCTTGAGGTAGTGAATGACCGAGGCATAGACGCCGGCCTGCATGTCGTTCGGATAGGCTTTCGACGGAATGCGCTCGGCGAAGCGCTTTGCGAACGCGCGCGTGCCGTCGTTCAGATCCCAGTAGAACGGATTCATGATCTGCGCGCCCTGTGCAAACTTCAGCCCGAGCGCGGGCAGGCCGTTCATGCCGAGGATCAATCCAACCAGCTTGTGATCCCTGGTCAGCCCGAACTCCGCGGCCTGCTTCATCGACGTGATGGTGTCGTCACCGGCGTTGGCGAAACCGACGACGTTCGCGCCGGACGCCTGGGCCTGGAGCAGGAAGGAGGCGTAGTCGGCCGTTCCCAGCGGGTGTCGTACGCTGCCGAGCACCTCGCCGCCCGAGGCTTTCACGGCCTCCGCGGCCTGCTTCTCCAGATCATGACCGAAGGCGTAGTCGGCGGTGATGAAGAACCACTTCTTGCCGCCCTGCTGCACGATCGCCTTGCCGAGGCCGCGACCGTAGGCATAGGTGTCGTAGGTCCAGTGCACGGTGTTCGGCGTGCACTTCTCGCCGGTCAGCAGCACCGTGCCGGCGCCCGATCCGACGAACACCTTGTTCTTCTCGGCGCTCATGCCGGCCACCGCGAGCGCGATCGACGAGTTCGGGATGTCGAAGATCGCATCGACGCTCTCGTTCTCGTACCAACGCCGGGCGATGCCGATCCCGATGTCGGTCTTGTTCTGGTGGTCGGCGGCGACGACCTCGACCGGCTTGCCGGCGGCCTTCCCGCCGTAATCCTCGACCGCCATCTTGGCGGCGACGACCGAGCCGATGCCCTGATAGCTCGCGAACGGACCGGACTGGTCGTTGAGGACCCCGATCTTCACCACGTCCTGGGCAAATGCAGGCGCGGCGGCCAGCGTTGCGGCCAGAATGCATAATTTATGCAGGAATTTGCTGTTCATTGTGTCCCTCCCATGGGCGGTCTTGGTGCCGCTGAATAATAGTTATATTTTATAGCTATTTTTGAGAGTGTCAATTCGGCCGATTTCGGCCGCGCGCGGATGAGGATGATGAGCCCAAGAATTGCAAGACCCGGAACAAAGTCCGCATCGCAGCCGGAAAGCTCGCTGGACCTGCGCGCACTGCAACGCACGCCCGGCTTCATGCTGCGCCTCGCGCAGCTCAAGTTCTTCGAAGGCTTTTACGAGGCGTTCGCCGCCCTGGGCCTGACCCCGGCGACCTATGCGATCTTCGTCGTCATTCGCGACAATCCCGGCGTGCCGCCGAGCAGCCTTGCCAGCCTGCTTCGGCTGCGTCTGCCGAACCTGATCAAGATCCTGAACGAGCTCGAATCGTCAGGCTTCATCAAGCGCAGCCGCTCGAAGGCCGATCGCCGCGCGGTCGAGCTCATGCTCACGCCGAAGGGCGCAAAGCTCATTGCCGAAGGCGCGCGGCTGACGGAGCCCTATAACCAGAAGATGCTGGCCCCGCTAGGCGAAGCCGAGCAGCGCACGCTGCTCGACCTCCTGAACCGGATGCTGCTGTTGTAGGGCGGGGCTGCTTGGGGCAAGGCTGCAGCCTCTCGCTGCAGCCGGTCACTTCAGGAAATCGCGGATGCTGTCCGCGATCTCGGCCGCATGCGTTTCGAGCGCGAAATGGCCGGTGTCGAAGAACTGCACGACCGCGTTGGGGTTGTCGCGCTTGAATGCTTCGGCGCCGGGCGGAATGAAGAATGGATCGTTCTTGCCCCAGACCGCGAGGAACGGCGGCTTGCGCGTGCGGAAGTAGCTCTGGAATAGCGGATAGAGCGCGACGTTGCTTTTGTAGTCGCCGAACAGGTCGAGCTGCACGTCGTCGGAGCCGGGGCGCGCGAGATAGAAATTGTCGAGGTTCTGTCCGTCGGGCGACACCAGGGTCGGATCGGGGACGCCATGAGTGTATTGCCAGCGCGTCGCGTCCGGCGTGAGGAAGCCGCGCAACGCCTCGCGGTTGGCCGGCGAAGGATCCTGCCAATAGGCCTTGATCGGTGTCCAGCCATCGCTGAGGCCGTCCTCGTAGGCATTGCCGTTCTGCGAGATGATGGCGGTGATCCGTTCGGGATGGCTAAGCGCCAGCCGAAAGCCCGTCGGCGCGCCGTAGTCGAACACATAAATCGCGAAGCGGTCGAACCCGACCACTTCGGTGAAGCGCTCGATCACATGCGCGATGTTCTCGAAATTGTAGATGAAGTCTTCGCGCGAGGGCATGTCGGACTGGCCGAAGCCCGGCAAGTCGGGCGCGACGATGTGAAACTTGTCGGCAAGCAGCGGGATGAGGTCGCGGAACATGTGACCTGCGCTCGGGAAGCCGTGCAGCAGCAGCAGCTTCGGCGCGCCCTTGGGGCCGGCCTCGCGATAGAACACCTTGAAGCCATCGACGTCTGTGGTGCGGTAGGTGGTCTTGGGCATGACCGTCTCCAATGTATGTAACCTGTTAATTTGGTATAATCAGGTTATGTACGTCCATGGTAACTTGTCAATCGCCTTTTTACTGGTTACTTATGGGAATGCCTCTCGAGGGTAGGCCAAGGACCTCTCATGGATAGACCCCCCGCCATGTTCATCGCCGACTCGCTCGGCCTCGATTTTCTCAACTCAGTCGCAACGCCGGTCGATGCGCCCGTGGATTGGCTGGGGGATGGCGAGGGACTGATCGACTGGATGGCGCAGGCGAAGCTGGTGCCGGCGGCGGAGCTGGAGGCGCTGAAGGCGCGCGCGCGGCCGGGCGAGCTCGACAAGGTCGCGGGTGAGGCGCGCGCGTTGCGCGAATGGTTCAGGGGCTTCGTTCGGGAGCATGCGGGCCAGCCGCTTGGCCCGGCCGCATTGCAGGAGCTCGGACCACTGAACGATCTCCTGGAGCAGGATGAGATATTCAGCCGGATCGAGCCGCGGTCCGGCGACAGCCATCATGGCCTCGCGCTGCGGACGACACGGCGCTGGCAATCATCCAGGTCCCTGCTGCTGCCGATCGGCGAAGCGATGGCGAAATTCGTCTGCGAGGAGGACTTCTCCGACGTGAAGGCGTGCGAGGGCCATAACTGCACGATGCTGTTTGCCGACCACACCCGCAGGCGCGCGCGGCGCTGGTGCATCATGGCGGTCTGCGGCAACCGCGCCAAGCAGGCCGCGCATCGCAGCCGGCTCAAGAGCAGGCAGTGACGGTGAAGCTTCGATCGCGCAAGGCGGACGACTTCGGCTCAGTCGTCCGATGAACCCGGCTTGATGTCGCCGACGACCATGTCGCGCAGGGCCCCTCGCAGCGCGGCGACATTTTTTGCACCGTTCAGCTGCTCGAACTCCCGCTGGGCTCGCTGCCAAAGCGGGGCCGCCTTGTCATGAAGACGCCGGCCCGCGTCGGTGAGCTCGATCAGGCGGCTTCGTCCATCGGTTGGCGAGGGCCGAATTTTGGCGAGGCCGTCGCGCTCCAGAAAGCCGACCATCTTGCCCATCGCCGTGCGTTCGATGTCGAGCTGCTCGGCGAGTGCATTGACGCCTGCACTCCCGAGCTCGTTCAGGGCGGACAGAGTGAGGAATTGGGTGATGCGAAGGCCGACCGGCTCGAGATGCGCATCGTAGAAGCGCGAGATCTGCCGGTTTGCCTTCCTCATGGCGAAGCAGTTGCATTGATCGATCCCAAGAGGCTTGGTCACCGGCATCATCTCCTTGTCCTTGTCGATTCTCATCGATGGGGCCGCGCCGCGAATATAGGCGCGGCGCGGACCCAGCGATATTCTCAAAACCCTTGCGGCGGGGTGATGTAGCCGGGCTCCTCGGCTGCAAGCGTAGTTTTCAGCATTTCCGTTCCCTTGTCGGCCATCACTTCGCTCTTGCCGGCGGCGAGGGCGTCGAAGGTCTGGCGCACCACGTCCGCGGGGCTGGCTTTCGGCACGTCGATGCCGTTGGTCAGATCGGTGTCTACGAAACCGACATGCAGGCCGAGAACCTGGACACCGCGTTCGCGCAGATGAAAGCGAAGCTGGTTGGTGTAGCTCCAGGCTGCCGCTTTTGATGCGGCATAGGGCGCCAGAATGGGGCGCGGCAGCCAGACGATGTCGGAAAGCACGTTGATGATTGCGGCGTTCGGCTTCGCCGACAAATTCGGTTCGAAAGCCTGTGTGACGCGGACGACGCCATAATAATTGGTGTCGAACATGCGGGCAGATTGAGCCGCAACCTCGGCCGACAGGGGTCCGTCGATCAAGGCGGCGATGCCGGCGTTGTTGATCAGGATCGTCGTATCTGCCGCCAACGCGGCGGCAGCCGTGATCGATGCCGGATCGGTGACGTCGATCTTCACCGGGATGATGCCGGGCTCATTGAATCCGTCGGTCTTGCGCATGCCTGCGTAGACCCTTGCAGCTCCACGGAGACGAGCTTCGCGTGCAAAGGCCAGGCCCAGGCCGCGATTGGCGCCGGTGATAAACACGGTTGCGTTCTTGATGTCCATGACAGTTTGCCTTTCATCTTGATGCCAGCAAGGCTTGTTCGCGCCGCTGGCCGAGGGTGCAATTCAGAGGGAAATTTTTCCGTTCTCAGGCGAACACGGCGCGGTTCTGCGCAATGAATTGCCGGACCGAAAGGGGCGGCGTTCCCGTGATCTTCTCGACAGCATCGTTGGTGCCCGAGAAAATCCCGTCGCGATAATTCTGGGCGACTTCGACCAGGTGCTGCACCAGGAACGGAGGAAACTTGTAGCGCTGCTCCATCTTCTCCTTGAACACCGCGATCGACGTCGGTGCGTATTCGATCCTGGCTCCGAGCACCTCGCTCATCTCAGCGGCGATCTCGGTGTGGTTCATCTCCACCGGGCCGTGCAGCGGGTAGATCTTGCCTTCGTGACCTTGCGGCCTGGCCAGGAGGTGGGCGATGACACGACCCTGATCGCCGCTGGCAATTGGTGCGTGACGCCCGTTCGCAAACGGAAACTCGATCTTTTTGCTGGCCCAGATGTCCCTGCCGAAATGCGGGTACACCAGCCAATCGGCAAAGAAGGTCGGACGCAGATGCGTGGTTGCGACACCCGACCAGTCGAACACCCGCTCGGACACCCAGTGGTCCTGCGCCGCATGGCTTGCCGATTCCCGGCGGGCCGAGATCTGCGACATGTTCACGATCGCCGTGACGCCGGCCTCCTTCGCGGCTTGGGCAAAATAGGCGGCCGCGCCGATGATTCCCGGCGCGATCGGATGAAGGAAATAGGCCGATCGGATGCCTTCCATAGCCGCCCGAAGGGCGTCGATATCGGTGAAATCACCGATGGCGATGTCGACGCCACGTTGCCTCAGTGCCGCAGCCTGTTCTCCGTCGGTTCGCACGTAAGCGCGCACGCTTTTGCCCATCTTGAGCAGTTCGTTGACGGCGGCGCCCCCGGTTCGTCCAGTCGCACCGCTGACCAGAATCGTCGCTTCATTCATGATTCCGCTCCTTCATTGATATGAGAGCATATGCTCTTATTGGCTTCATAATAGGTGCATATGCTCTTAAGTCAACGCATTCTTTTCTGCGACGGGGCGGAGGCGGTTCACATCGCCGTGTGGTTGCCGAGCGGGTGCCGCGATCCAATGAAGGAACGGCTGGCCGGAACTTCGACGGCCGACTGCCCGGTTCCGGCGCCCCAAAATCCGCCAAATCGGTCGTCACTAAGCCGGTTTGGGGAGGCCCTTGCCTCCCGTGGTGGGACTGCTGGACTGATGATTGATTTGAGGCGGCTAGTCGTGCTGGCAGCGGTGGCGCTGCTCGCCTTGAGTCCCGGCATGGTCGCGGCCTCACCGGCCAAGTCGAAGGCCAAGACCACCGCCTCGGTGCCTGCCGCTCCGCCGCCTCCACCGTTCGAGCCGCTGCCGCCGCCCAGGATCTACCTGTTTCGCGGCGCCATGGGTCCGATCTTCTCGACCGGCATGGACCGGCTCAGCGAAAAGCTGACCCAGGCCGGCTTCGCGGCGGATGTCTATGAATTCACCATCTGCCGGCTGATCGGCAACCGCGCCATCGCCAGCTACAAGGAGAGCCCGGCGCCGATCGTGCTGATCGGCCATTCGATGGGCGGGTTGTGCTCGGTCGTCATCTCCGAGATGGCGGCCAAGGAGAACATCCCGATCAGCCTCGTGATTGCCATCGATCCCGCGCATGCGACCGGCGACGTGCCGCTCAATGTCGAGCGCTTCATCAACATCTTCCTGTCCGACAGCGTGCTCGGCGGCGGCGATGTCGTGGCCGTGCCCGGCTATCGCGGCCACTACGCGAGCTACGACCTGAAGGAAAACAGCCGTGTCTCGCACATCAACATCGAGAAGTCCGACGACATCCATCGCCAGATCGTCGAGATGGTGACGCAGCTGCCGCGCATTCCGCCGCAGACCCAGGCCGATGCCGTGCCGCTGCGCTATCTCGTGCCTGCGGATACGCTGGTCGAACTATGGGACAGCGGCGTGCGGGTGCCGGTGCGCCGCGGCGACACCATGGAGAGCATCGCCGCAGCCAACCGCGTGCCGCTGTGGACGCTCGCGCAGAGCAACTCGCTGGCGGAGAACGCGCAGCTCACCCCGGGCCAGACCATCATCGTCCCGCGCCATCTGACGCCGCCGGAGCCTGCGGCAGCGATGGCCGCGCCGCCGCCGGGACGGAAGTAGGGCAAGACTCTCTGTCGTAAGCCGAGAAGACCGCTTCTCCTGCCGCGCACAGGGAAGCCTCACGCAAACGTTCGGCGATACATGCTCGACGTCCGCACGTTCAGCAGATGTCACACCAGGAAATCGTGGTGCGCATGAGAGGCGGCTGAGCCGCTCGGGATGTGCGTGTGGTCGTCCAGCTGCGCAGCCTCGTCGGCTTTCGGGCCGCCACCATGATCGCCAGCATGTGCCGGGCCTCCACGGTGATCGAGCGGCGCGGGGAGATCGTCCACAAATGCGTTGCCCGGCTTCTCGATCGCCGGAGTCAGGAAGTTGAAGGAATCGCCTTTTCCGGGCGAATGAGCCTGCGAGTTTCCGTGCTGGCCAGGCGGGCCGTCTGCCGCAGAATGCTGCTGGCCATTGGACTTGCCGGGCGCATCCATCGAAGCGCGACCGTGTTCGTTGGCTTGAGATGGACTCAAATGAGCATCGCCGCCGTTGACGTGGCCGTTCTGGGGGCCTGAATCGAGCGTGTTGCCGGTGTCGGCAAAGCCGGCCCGGTCATGAGCCTCTGCGGACTTGCCGTTGCCGGGATGCGGATCGATGGCAGGGGGCGTATCCGGCACGTAGAACGCTGCGGCATGAATTTGCTCCGGCATGCCGGTCGCGCCAATTTCCTTCGCATGGGTGCCGTCGTCGACCTGGGATGGTTCGAAGACGAATTTGAAATTCTCTATCGAGAGCGAATAAATGGCCGGTTCCGGAGTGCCCGACGGTGCCGCCGTCTCGTCCGGGGCGGAAGCGGCGATCTCGTGGCTCCGGCTGCCGTGATCTCGATCGACCTCGAAGAGAAAGCTCGCATCGATTGCGGTCCAACCGCTGTCCAACGATACGGAGCTGCCGCTGTTCGTGGAGGTGTCGTCGGTGGTGCTGAGTGTCGTGACCAGCGCCTCGCTTTGCGTCGCGGCGGTCGGATCGAGGGTATCGCTCGCCGCCATGACCGTCGCTGCGGCCTGGTCCACGATGAAGTCTGCTGAATCGATGGTCGCGACACCCTGGAGATGAATTTCCAGCAGACCTGAATCGCCGATCTCCAGGGTTTGATCGGTCGGATTGACATACACGATGGTTTCGTTGGCCGAGCTGTCGTAGAGCCAGGCGATGGTGTGGGGCGGCACCGACGAGCTTGCCGAGCTCAATGCCAGGATCACGAAGCCGAGCGCGCCGAGAGCGGTCAAATCGATCCTGTCGGTGCCCGATCTGAAATCCTGGATCGTATCGAACCGGCCGGCCCTGGAGTCCAGCACCGACAGATAGGTGAAGACATCATCGCCATTTCCGCCCTGGAGCTTGTCCGCACCGAACCCGCCGATGATGGTGTCGTTGCCGTTGCTGCCGTCGATCGTGTCCTGTCCGGAGCCGCCGTAGATGACGTCGTCGCCGTTGTTGCCCTTGATCGTATCGTCGCCGGATCCGCCATAGATGGTGTCGTTCACGCCGGTCCCGTTCAGGGTGTCGTCGCCGGCGCCGCCGTAGACGATCTGCGAAACGCTGCCGCCGCCGGCGACGCTGTCGCCACCAGGCGTGCCGTAGACGAACGGAGGATCGGATACGACGGTGCTTCCCAACGCCAGATTGTCGAAGTCGTTGGGGTCCGCGTCGCTGGCGCCATGGATGGTGACCGCCACCTCCTGCGTGGTGCCGTCGATGGACGTCACCGTGAAATGGTCGGTGAGCGTATCGCCAACGCCGAGTGCGTCCACCACGCTGTTATTGTTGTCCAGCGTATAGGTCCACACCCCCGACGCGGTCATGGTGAAGCTGCCGTAGCCGCCGTCGCTTGCCGTGGCCGAGGTCACCGCCGTGAAGGTGTTGGGGAGGTTGTCGACGTCGGTATCGGTGAGCGTGCCGCTCGCGACCGGCGTGCCGGGAGCGATGCCGCCCGCCTCGAGCACCGAGCCTGTCGTGGTTCCCGAAATGATCGCGGCATCGTTGCTGCCGTTGATCGTGATCGTCACCAGTTTCGACGTTCCGTCGACCGTGGTCACGGTGAACTGGTCGCTCAGCGTATCGCCGATATTGAGAGCCTGCACCGTGGCGTTGCTATTGTCGAGCGTGTAGGCCCAGGTGCCCAGCGCGGTCATCGTGAACGTGCCGAAACCGCCTGCGCTCGGCCTTGATGTGGTGACCGGCGTGAAGGTATTGGCCGTGTTGTCGGGATCGATATCGGTCAATGTCCCCGTCGTCGTCGGAATGCCGGGCGTGGCATTGGCCACACCGCCGGCCTCGGTCACCGTCCCGGTCGCCGTTCCCGAGATGACCGCGCTGTCGTTGCCGCCGTTGATGGTGATCGTCACCGTCTGCGGCGTGCCGTCGGCTGCGGTCACCGTGAAGCTGTCCGTCAGCGTGCTCCCGTTGTTGAGCGCCTGGACCGCGTTGTTGGTGTTGTCGAGCGTGTATGTCCACTGCCCGGACGCGGTCATCGTGAACGTGCCGTAGCCGCCGTTGCTGGACGTGGGCGCGATCACCGCGGTGAAGGTGTCGGCGGGATTGTCCACGTCGGTATCGGTGAGTGTGCCGGTCGCGACCGGCGTGCCGGACGAGATGACGCCGGCTTCGAGCACCGAGCCCGCCGCCGTTCCGGAGATGATGGCGGCGTCATTCGCGCCGTGGATCGTGATCGTCACCGTCTGCTGCGTGCCGTCGACCGTGGTCACGGTGAACTGGTCGATCAGCGTATCGCCGGCATTGAGCGCCTGCACCGTGGCGTTGCCATCGTCGAGCGTGTAGGTCCAGGTGCCGAGCGCGGTGATCGTGAAAGCGCCGAAGCCGCCTGCGCTCGGCCTTGGCGTGATGACCGGCGTGAAGGCGTCGGACGTGTTGTCGGGATCGACATCGGTCAATGTCCCGCTCGCAGCCGGCGTGCCGGGCGTGCCGTTGGCCACGCCTCCGGCCTCGGTTACCGCGCCGGTCTTCGTTCCGGAGACGGTCGCCTCATCGTTGCTGCCGTTGATGGAGATCGTCACGACCTGCGGCGTGCCGTCGATCGTTGTCACCGTGAAACTGTCCGTCAGCGTGTCGCCGCTGTTGAGCGCCTGCACCGCGGCGTTGGTGTTGTCGAGCGTGTAGGTCCACACGCCAGCCGTGGTGATGGTGAAGCTGCCATAGTTTTGCGCGCTTGCCGTCGGTGCGTTGATTTCCACGAAAGTGTCGGCCGTGCTGTCCACATCCCTGGCGAAGAGCGTGCCCGTCGCGACGGGTGTGCCGGGTGAGGCGACGCCCGCCTCGACGACCGACCCGGCCGTGATCCCGGAGACGATGGCGGCGTCGTTGCTGCCCTGGATCGCGATCGTCACGACCTGGGGCGTGCCGTCGATACTGGTCACGGTGAACCGATCGATCAGCGTATCGCCGGCATTCAGGGACTGTACTGCGGTGTTGCTATCGTCGAGCGTGTAGGTCCACACGCCGCCGGCCGTCATCGTGAAGGTGCCGTAACCGCCCGTGCTCCTGGCGGGCGAGCTCACCGTCGTGAACGTGTTGGGCGGATTGTCGACATCCGTGTCTGTCAGCACGCCGGTTGCGCTCGGTGTTCCCGGCACCGCATTGGCGACGCCGCCGGCCTCCACCACCGCACCTTCGGCGTTGCCCGAGATGATGGCGGTGTCGTTGACGCCGTTGATGGTGACGACGAAGCTCTGGCTCGTCGAGACGAAGCCGTCCGAGACCGTGATGACGAAGCTCGTGGTGGTCGGCGACAACAGGGCGTTGATGGCAGCCGCATTCGGAACGAAAGTGTAGGCGCCGGACGCGCTGTTGAGATAGAGCGTGCCATAAGGACTGCCCTGCCAGAGATCGTATGTCTCTCCGTTCAGAACCGTGGCGGCCGCCGCCCCGCCGGCGAGACCGTAGGTCAGGACGTTGTTGAACGGGTTGCTGGCGGTGAAGGTGCCGGTTGCCGTGGCGAACGTGTCGTCGAACCTGAACGTGTCGATTTCGACCGGGCCGGCAGGCAGCTTCAGCGTGGGGAGCGGCACCTCGATCGGGGGGAACACGATCGGCGGCGCGATCGGGAGCAGGTTGGGTGCCGCAGTCGTATTTTCCGACGTGAAATTGATGTGCTGCAGCGACAGCGTGTCGGCAAAAGGCGGTGTGCTGGAGCCCGTCGGGCCCCGCGTGAGATTGGCAAGCACGTCCTGTTGAGCCGCGTGCAGTTCATCCATGCGAGCGGCGCTGTTGGTAACCTGGTTCACGCTGATCGAGGAGCCGACCCTGTTCAGGACAACGGTTTCGCCGGGATCATCGACAATGATGTGTCGCGGTACCCGCTCCTTGGTAATGAGCTCGAACACGCCATGCTGAAGGTCCTTGTAGGTGAGCGTGTCGTTGTCCAGGGACGCACCGTCAGGGTCCGCGCCTCGCGCCTGGTCCGTCATCGCGAAGGTCAACGCCGCCATCGTCAGAATGCCGAAGCCGGTCGCATGGGAGCGGCTGCGGACGCTGCCGAGGGGTGTGTCGATCGTCAGGGTGCCGCCGTCTGCCAGCCGGCCGGCCGCGAACGCAAAGCTTCCGCTGCTGATCGCAACGATCGTCGAGCGCGACGCGGCGTCGGAAGCGAACTCGCGCAGTTCGACGCGAGCCCCGCTGGCGATGTTGAAGACGGTGTCGTCGAGAAGGCGAATTCCGACCTGAGCATCCGCAGCCGTTTCGATGACGTCCCTGCGGCAGACAAGGTCGCCAATGCTGACCTGCATGGCCGGGCCGTCGTCGCGCGTGAGGGTTACGCACCCCAACGTGCTTTGGACGATGCCGATGATCTGGAGGGGGAAAGATCTAATGCCCCCATCCTGGGGTCCAACGCCAAAAGCAACTGACATGGCTGCGGCCTCGCATACCGAATAATTCGGTCTCGGCGCGTGCCGCGTCTTGTTGTCGGTTTTGCTACGCCACTGACGAAATATGCAATTTTTGGCGCTAGCAACCCCAGGCCTGCACGCCGAAGACGTTTCGTAAAAAAATCGATCTCTATAGGTCTGGCCAAGACGTTGGCCGGTTCAGCGGAGATGTCTCTCCGCAATGCAATTTGCGCTCTCAAGAAGTTGACGGTCGAGCAGCGTGACATTTAGCTCAATTCCGCTGGTCAGGCAAACAGCTTGGGCCTAACATCAGTTTCGGAAAAATACTTTGACGGGAAGGCGGGTCCGTTAGGACCAATTCAGGTTGTAGATATTGGGAATGCACGAATTGCGAGCCTCGCCTAGGGCTCATACAGCTCCATCGAGCGGCTCGCAAACCAGATCCTTCTCGGAAAGGGCGGGTCATGTGCAGACATCTGATTGCAGTTTTGGCGACTGGTTTCATTTTGGCATCTGCGAGCGGCCTTGCTGCGCAAGCGCAGGCTCCAGTCAATCCTGTGATACGCGGCTCCGATGATGCTGCGCCAAAACCCATTGGCAAGGTCGTAGCCGTCACAGGTTCGGTCTCGATCGAGCACAAAGGTGCGGCCGTCGTCCAGGCGAACCTCGGTGATCCCGCTCAGGCAAAGACCGGCGATGCCGTGTATCTGCGCGACGTGGTGCGAACCGGTGCGGACAGCCGGGTCAGCATCAATTTCAGCGATGGCTCCTCGTTCAATCTGTCGAGCAACGCACGCATGACCCTGGATGAGTACGTTTACGATCCCGACGGCAAGTCCAACGCGACATTTTTTAATCTAGCCAAGGGAACGGCGACATTCGTCGCCGGCCAGATCGCGAAGACCGGCGACATGAAGGTCGATACGCCCGTTGCAACGATGGGAATCCGGGGCACCACGCCGCACATCGAAATTGCGGATGACGGCACGGTCAAGTTTTCGACGCTCATCGAAGAGGGCAAGAGTAAATTGGCAAAGAAGCACGCGACGGCAGTCATGCCGGAGCAGGGGAGCGGTCCCAGGCCGAATATCTGCAGGGGATGCTGAAGCGACACAGGCATGACCATCAGGGCCGTCATCACCGACAGCGTCGCGTCCGCGCTCGTGATGCTGTCGCTCGGTTTGCCGGCGGCCGCGCAGCAGCCGCAGAAGAACAGCCACCTCAAGAGCATCGAGCAGTGCAACGGCACGGACCGCATTCCGACCCAGGTCCGGGTCGCCGGCTGCACGGCGCTGATCAATTCGGGGGATACCAGGCCCGCCGCGCTGGCTCTGGCTTACAACAATCGCGGCAACGCGTTTGCCGCGGCGGCAGAGTACGACCGTGCGATCAGCGATTTCGATCGCGCGATCGAGCTGGCCTCGGGCTACGTCAAGCCGGTGAACAATCGCGGCGTCGCCTATCTGCGGAAGGGAGCCTATGAGGACGCGGTCAAGTCCTTCGACGAGGCGATTAGGCTCGACCCGGCCTATGGCAGCGCCTTCGCCAATCGCGCGGAAGCCTACCTGAAGCTAAACCGGTATGACCGGGCCATGCTAGACTTCGATGAGGCCATCCGTCTCGATCCGAATTTGACGTGGGCAAGGAGCGGACGCTGCTGGACCCGGGCGATCATCGGCGAGTTGCAGGCCGGGCTCGACGACTGCGACAAGGTCATTCAATCAGGGTCGAGCGATGCCGCGACCTACGATTCGCGCGCGCTGATCCGTCTGAAGATGGGGCAGTTCGCCGCGGCCGTCGACGACTACAGTTCCGCGCTGCGCCTGGCGCCAAACCTGGCAAGCGCGCTCTATGGACGCGGACTTGCCAGGTTGAGGCAGGGCGACAACGCCGGCGGCGATCGCGACGTCGCGGCGGCCAAGCTGATCGACCTCAAGGTCGCCGACGCGTTCGCCCGCTACGGCGTGCCATAACGTCAGGATCGGCTCGCAGACATTGGTTTGCTAGACGTTCGAGCCGTGGATCGCGTCGATCACCGCATCCGTCACGTCCTTCGTCGTCGCCTTGCCGCCGACGTCAGGCGTCAGCACGCCGGCCGCGCAGACGCGCTCGACGGCCGCCATCAGCCGCGACGCCGCGTCCTTCTCGCCGAGATGCTCGAGCATCTGCGCGCCGGTCCAGAACGTCGCAACCGGGTTGGCGATGCCCTTGCCGGTGATGTCGAAGGCCGAGCCGTGGATCGGCTCGAACATCGAGGGGAAGCGGCGCTGCGGATCGATATTGCCGGTCGGTGCCACGCCGAGGCTGCCCGCCAGCGCGCCGGCGAGATCGGACAGGATATCGGCATGAAGGTTGGTCGCGACGATGGTGTCGAGGCTCTTCGGATGCAGCGTCATGCGCACGGTCATGGCGTCGACCAGCATCTTGTCCCAGGTTACATCGGGGAATTCGGTCGCGACCTCGGCGGCGATCTCGTCCCACATCACCATGCCATGACGCTGCGCGTTCGATTTGGTGACGACGGTCAGGAACTTGCGCGGCCGCGACTGCGCGAGCTGGAATGCATAGCGCATGATCCTGCTAACACCGACGCGGGTGAACACCGCCACTTCCGTGCCGACCTCTTCCGGCAGGCCCTTGTGGGCGCGGCCACCCATGCCGGCATATTCGCCTTCCGAATTCTCGCGCACGATCACCCAGTCGAGATCGCCGACGCCGACATTGCGCAGCGGCGAGGCGACGCCGGGCAGGATTTTTGTCGGCCGCACATTGGCGTATTGGTCAAAGCCCTGGCAGATCGGCAGGCGCAGGCCCCACAGCGTGATGTGGTCGGGCACATCGGGCGCGCCGACCGCGCCGAAATAGATTGCGTCAAACTTCTTGAGTTCAGAGAGGCCGTCCGCCGGCATCATCACGCCGTGCTTCTTGTAATAGTCCGAGCCCCAGTCGAAGGTCTTGACGTTGAAGGCAAGGTCGCCGCTGCGTTTTGCCAGAGCCTCCAGCACGCGGACGCCGGCCGAGATCACCTCGGGGCCGATGCCGTCGGCGGGAATGGCTGCGATCGAATGGGTGCGCATGGATGTGCTCCGTTTGGGGGATCAGTGGGATTGCGGGATGGGTTCGACGGGCGCGGTCTTCGCGCGCGACAATAGCAGGGTGAGGACCGCGGAGAGAACGAGCAGGCCGCTGACGAAGTAGAGCCCGCCGACGAAGCTGCCGGTCTGGTCCTTGATCCAGCCGATCATGGCCGGGCCGACGAAGCCGCCGAGATTGCCGATCGAGTTGATGGTGGCGATGCCGGCCGCGGCCGCAGGGCCGGACAGGAACAGCGTCGGCATGCTCCACAGCGGCGGCTTGGCCGAGGAGATGCCGATATTGACCAGCGTCAGCGCGAACAGCACGGCGACGACGCCGGCCGCGAGCCCGGCATAGGCGAGCCCGGCTGCGGCAATCAGGCAGGCCCACACGACGTGCCAGGTACGCTCGCCGGTGCGGTCCGAATGCCGCGCCCACAGGATCATGGCGACGACGGCGGCGGTTGCCGGCAAGGCATTGAGGAAGCCGACCTGGAGCGAGGACAGGCCGAACTGCTTGATGATCTGCGGTGCCCAGACGCCGAGCGTGTAGAGGCCCGCGGAGGTGCCGAAATAGATCAGCGACAGCGCCAGCACGCGTGGATCGGCAAGTCCGCGCCAGATGCTGTGGCTGGCAGTGGCGGCCTTGCTGGTGGTCTCGACGTTCATGGTCTCGACCAGCCAGCGCCGCTCGTCCTCGGCGAGCCACTTGGCCTTCTCCGGCCGGTCGGTGAGGAAGCCGAGCACGACGAAACCGAGCAGCACGGCCGGCACCGCCTCCAGCACGAACAGCCATTGCCAGCCCTTGAAGCCGAACAGGCCGTCCATCTCCAGCAGCGCGCCCGAGATCGGCGAGCCCAGCACGGTCGAGAGCGGCGCGGCCGCCATGAACAGCGCGGTCACCGCCGCGCGCTGGCGCGCCGGGAACCAGTAGGAGAGGTAGAGGATGATGCCGGGAAAGAAGCCGGCTTCGGCGACCCCGAGCAGGAAGCGCAGGATGTAGAAGCTGGTCGGTCCCTGCACGAACGCCATCGCAGCCGAGACCAGGCCCCAGGTGATCATCACTCGCGCGATCCAGATCCGCGCGCCGATCTTGTGCAGGATGATGTTGGACGGCACCTCGAACAGGAAATAGCCCCAGAAGAAGATGCCGGCGCCGAAGCCGTAGACCGCCGGCGACAGGCCGATGTCCTTGTTCATCGTCAGCGAGGCGAAGCCGATGTTGACGCGGTCGATGAACGCCACGAAGTACAGCAGCATGATGAAGGGAACGATGCGCCAGGTGATCTTGCGCAGCACGCGCGTCTGAATCTCGCTCGCCACCCTGGCCTCCCTAAACACCGGTTTGTTGTTGTGAGATGGCAAGCCTAGTCGCGGGCAGGAGGCATACTCAATTGGCGCTGGTTTATACAAAAAAATGATATAATCCTCGGGAGGCCGCCGTGCGTGAGGCGAGCGATGGACGCGATGATGCTTCCACAGCGTCATGCCCGAGCTTGTCCCGGGCATCCACGTTCTTCGCGCCGCGGGAAAGGCGTGGATGGCCGGGACAAGCCCGGCCATGACGACACCGCGTGTGGAATCCGAGGCGGAAGGACCCTGGATGGAATTGCATCAGCTCCGATGCTTCGTGGCGGCGGCCGAGCAGCTGCATTTCGGCCGCGCGGCACAGCAGCTGCAGATGCTGCCCTCCGCGCTCGGCCGCCAGATCAGGCTGCTGGAGGAGGACCTCGGCACGCGCCTGTTCGCGCGGACCACCCGCGCGGTCTCGCTGACCGAGGACGGCACGACGCTGCTGCGCGACGCCCGCGCTATCCTCGCCAGGGTCGAGGCGGTCGAGAGCAACCTGCGCAACCGCTCGCGCGCGGGCGCAGCGCGGCGGCTGCGGGTCGGCGCCATCGACAGCGCGGCTGCGGGATTGCTGCCGCCGCTGCTGCGCGATTTTCGCGCTGGGCATCCGGAGATCGCGGTGCAGCTGCTCGAGGACAAGACCGTCCGGCTGCTGCCGAAGATATTGACCGGCGCGCTCGATCTCGCCTTCGTTCGTCCGCCCGGACGTGCCGACAAGCGGCTCGAATTTCGCGACCTGCTGCAGGAGACGGCCATCGTCGCGTTCCCGCAGCGTCACGCACTGGCCGCGCGCAAATCGATCACGCTGGCCGACATCGCCGACGAGGCGATGCTGGTGCCGGACCGCCGTTCGCGGCCGCACAGCCACGACCTCACCATAAAACTGTTCGAGCAGGCCGGCCTGACGCCGCGCATCGTGCAGGTCGCCGACGAGAAGCAGACCATCATCAACCTCGTCGCCACCAAGCTCGGCGTCGCCATCGTGCCGCGCTGGACCACGCGGATGGCGGTCTCGGGCGTGCGCTTCGTGCCGCTCCGGCCGAGGCAGAGCGGTCCCGTCGGCCGCCTGCCGCTGGCAGCCGCCTGGCTGCGCGGCTCGCGCGATCCGGCCCGCGATGCCATGCTGGCGGTGCTGGAGACGCGCCTGCGCAGCTATGCGCGGGAGGCGTGAGCGGCTATGACTGGGTGCGGACAGAAGGTGTGATGCGATGACGGATCGGAATGAATTGCGGGTGGCCATTGCCGGGCTGGGCTCGATCGGCACCAAGATCGCAACCGCGCTGGACCAGGGCATCGAAGGCCTGTCGCTCGCGGCCGTCGCCGTGCGCGACCCTGCCAAGCACCAGGCCTTCATCGGCGGCCTGCGCCGTCCGCCGCAAATCCTGCCGCTCGATCAGCTCGGCGAGGCCGCCGATATCGTGGTGGAATGCGCGCCGAGCAGCCAGCTCCGCGCGATCGTCGAGCCCGCGGTGAAGAGGGGCAGGGCCGCGGTCGTCGTCAGCGTCGGCGGGTTGCTCGACAATTTCGATCTCGTCGATCTCGCCCGCGCCAATGGCGGCCGCATCCTCGTGCCGACCGGCGCGCTGATCGGCCTCGATGCGGTCAACGCCGCCGCGGTCGGCACCATCCATTCGGTGAAGATGGTGACGCGCAAGCCGATCGACGGGCTCAAGGGCGCGCCGTTCATCGTCCAGAACAACATCGACATCGACAATCTGCGCGAGCCGCTGAAACTGTTCGAGGGCAGCGCGCGCGAAGCGGCGAAGGGTTTTCCGGCGAACGTCAACGTCGCCGTGGCGCTGTCGCTGGCGGGCATCGGGCCCGATCGCACCCAGATGCAGGTCTGGGCCGATCCCACCGTGACGCGCAACGTTCACCGCATCGAGGTCGAGGCGGATTCGGCGCGGTTCTCGATGGGCATCGAGAACGTCCCGTCGGAAAATCCCAAGACGGGCATGATCACCGCGCTGTCCGTGATCGCGCTGCTCCGCAAGCAGCGCGCCACGTTGTGTGTGGGGACGTAACCCTTACGCCCCCGTCACGCGCCAGATTACGTTGCCGACGTCGTCGGCCATCAGCAGCGACTTCTTGTCGGGGCCGATCACGACGCCGACCGGGCGGCCGTAGGATTCCTTCTCGTCCGGGGACAGGAAGCCCGACAGGATGTCGCGGCCGGGGCCGGACGGCTTGCCGTTCTCGAACGGGATGAACACCAGCTTGTAGCCGGACAGCGTGCTGCGATTCCACGAGCCGTGCTGGCCGATCACCATGCCATCGCCGAAGCCGGGCAGGGTCCCTGCTGGCATCCAGCACAGGCCCAGCGAAGCGGTGTGGCCGCCGAGCGCGTAGTCCGGTTGCAGCGCCTTGGCGACCATCGCCGGATCCTGCGGCACGCGATCGTCCACCGTCTTGCCCCAGTAGCAATAGGGCCAGCCGTAGAAGCCGCCGTCGCGCACCGACGTCAGATAGTCGGGCGGCGTCTCGTCGCCGAGGCCGTCGCGCTCGTTGACGACGGTCCAGAGCACCTTCGTGTTCGGCTCCCAGGCAAGTCCCACGGGATTGCGCAGGCCGGCACCGAAGATGCGGTGCGTGCCGGCGGCGAGATCGAGCTCGTAGACCGCGGCGCGGCCTTCCTCGACCTCCATGCCCATCTCGGCGATGTTGCTGAGCGAGCCGACGCCGGCATAGAGCTTCTTGCCGTCGGGGCTTGCGAGCAGGCTGCGCGTCCAGTGGCCGCTCGGCTTGAACGTCGTGAGCCGCTTGCCCGGCGCGGTGATGCGGTCGGCATTGGCGACATAGGGAAACGCCATCACGCCGTCGGTGTTGCCGACATAGAAGGTGTCGCCGGCCAGCGCCATGCCGAACGGCTGGTTGAGGTTTTCCATGAAGGCGCCGCGATGTTCGGCGACGCCGTCGCCATCCTTGTCGCGCAGCAGCGTGATGCGGTTGGCGGAGACGCCAAGCGCCGCGGCGCGGCGCATCGTCGCTTGCATCGCATAGTGAAACACGCTGCGCGGAGCGCCTGCGATCTGCGTTGCTTCCGCGATCAGCACGTCGCCGTTGGGCAGCACCTCGATCCAGCGCGGATGGTCCAGATTGGTTGCGAACGCGTTGACCTTGAGGCCGGGCGCGACGGTCGGCTTCTCGCCATCGCGCCAGCCGCGCGCGGTCGGCATCTTCAGCGTCGGGATCGCGCCTTGCGGCTTCGCCTCGGGAATGGCGGGCGTCTGGCCCCAGGCGGGCGCGGGCACGGTGCCCGAGAGCTTGCGCCATTGCAGCGCGATGCCGCCGAGCAGAGCGACGAACTGCGCGAAGATGCTGGAAAATGTCATGAGGAGCCCCTGTTTGCGCGCGCATCCAACTGGCTGACGGGGCACACGTCAACCTGTGCGGCACGCCGGCGGGATCAATTCCTGCGGAATGGCAGCCGACCAAATTTGCATGGAGAGAGATCAGCGGCCGATCTGCCGCTCCAGCCGCCGCGCCACGCGAAAATCCTCGAGGTGATGGACGTTCGGCGCGAGCGCGGCTTCCTTGGACAGCAGGTGATAGACCCGCGCCACCGTGCGCTGCTTCTGCTTCGGCCGCCCCGGCGGCAGCGCCCGCGCCTTGCGGACGGCGGCGATCGCATGCGCGCGGAAATAATCGTAGGCGTCCGACATGGCTCGATGCTCTGCGACGGGTGCAGGTGTCGAGGGGGTAACGGGTGAGGAGAGGGGCGGTTCCTTGGCGTGTGGAAACGTGCTCGTGCCCCGGACGCAGCGCAGTGCGTCCGGGACACGAGAGTGACGCGAGCTGCTATGCCGGTTACCGCGGCGAGGTGAACGGGATGATCATCGGCACGCGGCGGCAATAGGCGCCGTAGGCATCCTCGCCGAGCTCCTTCGACAGGAACACCTCTTCCATCCGGCCCTTCTGCCACATGCCCAGCGAGATCAGGATCGCGCCGAGGATCGTCGTGACGAGGCCGATTGCGATGCCGGTGACGAGCATGCCGAAGATCAAGCCGGTGTAGATCGGGTGACGCACGATGCCGTAGGGGCCGGTATCGATGACGCGGTGGTCTTCCTTCTGGGTGATGGTATTCGACCAGAATTTTCCAAGATGCAGCCGGCCCCACCAGGCGAAGGCGATGCCGGCGGCCGAGAGGACCGCGGCGATGATGATGCCGGTGTTGCCGAGCACCCAGAGCGGCTTCCAGCCCATGAGCTCAGCAATAAACGGCGTGTACAGGATGCCGCCGATCAGGATCGGCAGGCGATAGCGCTGCGACTCCAGCGTCATGACCTGCTTCTTAGTCTGCCCCTGCCAGAACGAGGCGCCGACCCAGCTGGCGAGAAAGGCGAGCCAGATCAGGGCCAGGAGTTCGGTCGGCCAGGCCGTGGTCCAGCCACCCCAGGCGACGGAGAGAAGCTTGCTGAAATCGAAGGACATGAAGGTTCTTTGCGTTAGGCGGCGGCTTTCAGCTCGCGCGCGAGGACAGCGCGTGATGCTCGATGGCGCCGGAGGGCAGCTGGCCGTTGCGGGCGAGCAGATGGGTGATGGTTTCGCGCAAGACCGGCTCGATCGGGCGCGGCGAATAGCCGAGCTCGGTGCGCGCCTTGCCGATCGACAGATCGTTCGCGGCCAGCGCGATGCGCACGCCTTCGGCGGTGCCGTTGGGCGGCCGCCGCGTGAAATTGTCGGCCATATATTCGAGCATGACGCCGGACAGTTCGGCGATCTTGCCGGGCACGACGACCGGGAACTGGCGGCGGCCGCTCATCACCGACATCATCCGCAGGATCCGCCCGAGCGGCACGCAGTCGCCGCCGAGGATATAGCGCTGGCCGATGCGGCCGCGCTCCATGGTCAGCACGAGGCCCATGGCGACGTCGCGGACGTCGACGAGATTGACCAGGAAGTTGAGATGCGGCTGCACCTTCTTCTGCAGGAAGTACCAGAGCATCGCGGTCGGCGGCGTCAGATTGTGGTCGGCAGCGCCGATCGGCATGGTCGGCGTGCCGATCACCAGCGGGAAGCCGGCGGCCGCGGCCTTGGCGGCATGATGCTCGGCGAGCGACTTCGACCGCGTATACGCGCCGGGCATCGCGTCGGCCGGCTGCAGCGCCTCTTCGGCGGGAACGCCGTTGAGGTCGGTATAGGGGAACAGGATCGATTCCGTCGAGCAGTGCAGGAAGCGCGACACGCCACGCTTCATCGCAGCCGCGAGCACGATCTCGGTGCCGCGGAAATTGACGTCGTGGAAGTCCTGCTTGTTGGCGACCCACATGCCGGGCAGGCCGGCGAGGTGATAGACTTGGTCGACGCCGGCGAGCGCGGTGCCGACCGCGGCTTCATCCAGCACGGAGCCATGGACATAGTCGATTTCGGCGTTGGCGGCGGCCGGCGGACGAACATCGAGCACGCGCACCCGCTGCCCACGGGCGCGGAGCGCTTCTACGAGATGATGTCCGATGAAACCACTGCCACCGGTAACCAGTACGAGAGCCATGAAGAAGGTTTGCTGTTTCGCTTCTGGAGCTATCGGGTTGAAAGGGAATTGGCCGGAAGAGGCGCCAGAATCGCGGCAAGGTCGCGACGGAAGCCCAATGCAATGAATAATTTTGCCATGACAAACATCGGTCCGAGCAAAAGATGCGACGGAAACGTGAATAGCGAGGCCTCGCGCCCCTCAAAAACCTTGTGGCCGATGGCCTGCGCGGCGAAGCCGAGCCCGACCAGGACGGCGAAAATCGCCCACATCGCGATGGTGCTGACCCCGGTCGCGACGGCGGTTGCGATCGAGAACAGCACGATCGAGACGGCCAGAATGCCGGCCCCGAGCGCCACGTCGAGCAGCAACCAGTAAACCAGAACCGGCAGGGCCAGGATCACGGCCAGGCTGAACTCGTGTCCGAACAGGGGGACCTTCACCAGCGTCAGCGGCATGACCGCACCCGTGAACAGCAGGAGAATGCCGATCACATGCATCGCCGTGTTCCGGGGATCGCGATGGTACTCGACGTAAACGGCAAGTTGGCGTTGGAAAAAGCCACCCATCTTGGTCTCATGCTGCACGTGGTCGGGGGAAGGACGAAAAAAGCCTATAGCACCGGATAGGGCGGTGCACAAACCGGCGCAATTGTCGCGCAAAACCATACCGTCGCGCTGTGGGACAGATCACAAAACCGGCAAGACTTCAAAGGGTTCCGCAGGACGCCAGGAAGTGTATGCTCACCGTTTCTTGGCGGGCTTTTTCGTCGCAGGCGCAGGTGCCGCAGCCGGATGCGCGGGCGCGTCCTCCGGCAGCTTGGCATAGGTCAGGATCTGCAGCTGGCCGTTGACCGCCGACGTCGGCTTGGCGCGGTCGAGGAACTGCTCCTCGCCGAGGCCGATCGGATGCAGCCGCTTGGTGGAAATCTTGAAGGTGTTCACCAGCACGTCGCGGATCGCGTCGGCGCGGCGCTGGCTCAGGATCGCGTTGGCCTCGCGCGTCTTCGAATTGGATTCGACGTGGCCGACGATCAGGAAGGTGTAGGGCAGCAGCGAGGAGTGAACCAGCGCATCCGCGATGCGGCCGACGGTCTGGTAGGATGCCGGCTGGATGATCGGCGTGTCGGCGTCGAACTGGATCTGTGCGTTGAAGGCGGGCAGCTTGGCGAGGTCGGGCGCGATCGGCGGCCGGTTCACCGGACCCGGGTCGTTCTTGATCCTGGCCTTGGCACGCTCCATCACCTGCGACTTCAGCGCGGGAAGATCGACCTCTCCGGCTTCCTCGAAATGGTTCAGCTTGCCGACGATGTCGTCGCGGGTCGGCGCCGCGTTCTGCGCACGCGCGGCGCCCGCGAGCAATGCAAAGCCAAAAGTCATACCAAGCGTGAGGGCGATCCTGGACGCGCGCATCAGCGATACCCCGCGTCGTCGACGGCCTTCAGGCAGTTGTTGCTGATGCCCTTGGGCGTCGAGACCAGGCAGGGAATCGACTTGCTGGTCTCCTTGGTCGAGCCGCCGCAGACCTTGACGATCTCGCGCTGGCAGGCATTCGCCACCGTGACGCGCGCGGCAACCCGCTTCTGGATAGCGTCGAAGACGCCGAAATAGTCGCTCGCGCATTGCGGCGAGAGCACGTCGCGATTGCGCGACAGGCATTCCTTCAGCCGGGTCGAGTCCGGGTTGACGCCGCGGCAATTGGCGACGATTTCCGCGCCGCAGCTCGCCGCCAGCTTCCCGATCGAATCGCCAAAGCTCATGGTCTCCGCCGCCGCAAGCGACGGCATAACCAATGCCAGCACGGTCAATGTGATGGAGCCCCGGACCATGGGTTTATCTGATACGGGGAAGTTCGCGGTGGTCAAGGGCTGTTCGGGGGAGAACTGTCGAAGGTCCGGCGAGTGCGGCGAACAGTCCTCACTCGTCGGCGTCGGGGCGGGGCGGCCATTCGATCAGGACGGCCGTGTGGTTCCTGAGATCGTCGGCCATGGCAGGGTCGGCCTCGAGCTCGGCCAGCGTCCGCGGCGGGGGAAGCTGCCGGCCATCCGCGCTCAGCTCCTGCGCATAGAATGCAAGCGCTTCGGGCGCGTTCTCCAGGGCCTCGTCAACGTCGTCGCCGCCTGAAATGCAGCCCGGCAGGTCGGGAAACCACAGGCTAACGGCGTCCGGATCTGCGTCCTCGATGATGGCAACGTACTGAGCCACGTCAGGCCTCACGCCCGCTGCACGAAGCTGTCCACGACCTTCTTCTCGCCGGCCTTGTCGAAGGCGATGGTGAGCTTGTTGCCGTCGATCTTGGTGACGCGGCCGTAGCCGAATTTCTGATGGAAGACGCGGTCGTCGAGCGCGAATTCCGAGGTCGTGCCGGTGGACTTGGCGACCAGCTCGCCCTCGATGGTCAGGGGACCGCGCCGGCGCGAGGAGAAGCTGCCGAAATCAGGGCCCGACGACGAGGCGGAGAACGTCTCGGCCTCTTCCTCGAAGCCGCCGCTTCGGCCGCCGCCGTTGCGGCCGCCGCCACGATTGCGGTTGGCTTGCGCCCGCTGCCAGCCGGGCGTCGAATAGCTGGAGCCGAACGCCTCCATGTCGTCGAAGCGCGAGGCGCCGTAGCCGCCGGTGCCGCCCCAGGCCGAGCCGCCCTTGGACTCCGTGATCTCGACATTGGCCGCCGGCAATTCGTCGAGGAAGCGCGAGGGGATCGTGGTCGACCAGGTGCCGTGGATGCGCCGGTTGGTCGCGAAATAGATCATGGCGCGGCGGCGCGCCCGGGTCAGGCCGACATGGCCGAGCCGGCGCTCCTCTTCCAGGCCGGCGCGGCCCTGTTCGTCCAGCGTGCGCTGGCTCGGGAACAGGCCTTCCTCCCAGCCGGGCAGGAACACGTTGTCGAATTCGAGACCCTTGGCCGAATGCAGCGTCATCAGCGACACCTTATCTTCATCGGCCTCACCGTCGCGGTCCATCATCAGCGCGATGTGTTCCAGATAGCCTTGCAGGTTCTCGAACTCCTCCATCGAGCGCACAAGTTCCTTGAGGTTCTCCAGCCGGCCTGCCGCGTCCGCCGAGCGGTCCTTCTGCCACATCTCGGTGTAGCCGCTCTCGTCGAGCACGATCTGGGCCAGATCAGTATGCGCGGTGACCTCGCGCTGGGCGCGCCAGCGGTCGAACTGCGCGACGAGATCGCGCAGGGAGCCGCGCGCCTTCGGCTTCAGCTCGTCGGTCTCGACCACGGCGCGCGCCGCCTCGAACAAGGGAATGCGCCGCTTGCGGGCATGGTCGTGCAGCATCTGCACGGTGGCATCGCCGAGACCGCGCTTGGGCGTGTTGACGATGCGCTCGAAGGCGAGATCGTCGGCGGGCGAATTGATGACGCGCAAATAGGCCAGCGCATCGCGGATTTCGGCACGCTCGTAGAAGCGGGGACCGCCGATGACGCGATAGGGCAGGCCGAGCGTGACGAAGCGGTCTTCGAACTCGCGCATCTGGTAGGAGGCGCGCACCAGAATGGCGATCTCGTTGAGCTTCTCGCCCTGGCGCTGGATCTGCTCGATCTCCTCGCCGATGCCGCGGGCTTCCTCTTCCGAATCCCAGGAGCCCGTGACCGTGACCTTCTCGCCGTCCTGGTCCTCGGTGCGCAGCGTCTTGCCGAGCCGGCCTTCGTTATGCGCGATCAGGTGCGAGGCGGCGGCCAGGATGTGGCCGGTGGAACGGTAGTTGCGCTCGAGGCGGATGACTTTTGCGCCGGGGAAATCGTGCTCGAAGCGAAGGATGTTGTCGACCTCGGCACCGCGCCAGCCATAGATCGACTGGTCGTCGTCGCCGACGCAGCAGATGTTCTTGGTGGGACCCGTGGGGACAACCGTCATTCCGGGATGCGCCGAAGGCGCAGACCCGGAATCTCGAGCTGAGGACTCATCTTCAGATTCCGGGTTCAGGCCTTCGGCCTGCCCCGGAATGACGGCGGGTGTGCTCGGCTTCGCCGCCGACGGCGCCTGCGACAACAGCCGCAGCCAGAGATATTGCGCGACGTTCGTGTCCTGGTACTCGTCGACAAGGATGAACTTGAAGCGCTGCTGGTACTGCCGCAAAATATCCGGGTGCTCGCGGAAGATCCGGATGTTTTCCAAAAGCAGATCGCCGAAATCGGCGGCATTCAAAATCTTCAGCCGCTCCTGATAGCTCGCATAGAGCTTGCCGCCCTTGCCGTTGGCGAAGACGGCGGCTTCGCCGGCGGGCACCTGCGACGGCATCAGGCCGCGGTTCTTCCAGCCGTCGATCAGGCCGGCGAGCATGCGCGCCGGCCAGCGCTTGTCGTCGATGTTCTCGGCCTGCAGCAACTGCTTGAGCAGCCGCACCTGGTCGTCGACGTCGAGCACGGTGAAGTTCGACTTGAGCTGCGCGAGCTCGGCATGGAAACGCAGGATGCGGCCGCCGATGGAGTGGAAGGTGCCGAGCCACGGCATGCCCTCGACGGCATGGCCGAGCATCTGGCCGAGCCGGTGCTTCATCTCGCGCGCGGCCTTGTTGGTGAAGGTCACCGACAGGATCTCGGCGGGGCGGGCGCGGCCCTGGCTCAGGATATGGGCGATGCGCGTGGTCAGCACGCGCGTCTTGCCGGTGCCGGCGCCGGCCAGCACCAGGACCGGGCCGTCCAGCGTCTCCACGGCCTCGCGCTGCTCGGGATTGAGCCCGGAGAGGTATTTCGGGCCCACGGAGGCGCGCGCACGCGCGGCGATGCCGCCGGCTGCGGGCTGGTGGTCGGGTACGCTGGTGATCTTGCTCGGCTCGGTCATGCGAATCATTTGGCCCCACGATGGCACCGCGGGGTGACGGGAGGGAGCCTTCTTAACAGGGATTGGTGCCTATATGGGGCGTCCGCGCAGGGTTTTCCACGTGCACAGCCGGCCAATTTGTTCCAGCGAAGGCAGCGAATTTCGCCGTTATACGTGCCGGAACCATCGTTCCCGCGTCGAGATTGTCTGGGCAGGTGGCGCGGCCAGCCGCGCCTGATGACATCAAGATGAGGGTTTGACCATGCTAGGCTGGGTTGTGACGTTTCTGGTTATCGCACTGATCGCCGGCATCCTGGGCTTCGGCGGCATCGCCGGCGCCTCGATCGAGATCGCCAAGATCATCTTCTTCATCGCGGTCGTCCTGTTCCTGGTCTCGGCCGTGGTCGGCCTCGCCCGCGGCCGCAGGATATAGCGTGCCTACCGCTTCGAGGGCATCGCCACGTTCCGGCCGATGCCCTCCGGGCGCGGCACGGCGCTGTGGGCCTTGATCACCGTCGCGATGCGCTCGCGGATGTCGGGCGGGAAAGCCGCCACCTTGCGCGAGCCCATGTCGATATGCAGCGACATGTTCTCGGAGGTGGCCGACAGCCAGCCCTCGGTCGCGTGCCGCAGCTCCTGGAATGTGTGCAGCCGCTTGTCGTCGGCTTCCAGCAGCCAGACCGAGACCTGCACGGGATCGCCGAGGTGAATCTCGCGCAAATACCGCACATGGCATTCGGCGGTGAAGGTCGAGCCGTTACGCTCCTTCATGTATCCGGGCCCGATTCCGAGCTGCAGCCACATCTGGTCGATCGCGCGATCGAACATCACGTTGTAATAGGCCATGTTGAGGTGGCCGTTATAGTCGATCCATTGCGGCTCGATCTGCATGATCGATGAGCGGAACGGTTCGGCGGTGGCTGTCTCCGGCATGTGTCCTTCCCAAGCTATGCGTCCGGTCGCTTGACTTGACCGGTTAGATGTCCTTTGCCACGGTCTCTTCTCGTCGGGAGGAAATTTCCGTGGGCACCACCATCACCAATAATCCGCCGCGGCCGGAGCCGAAAGCCCTCGCGAGCGCGCTGGAACAGCTTGCCGCACGCTTCGGCAACCGCCTGATCACCTCGCAGGCCGTCCGCGAACAGCACGGCCATACCACCACCTGGATCGTCAACCAGCCGCCGGACGGCGTGGTGATGGCGCAGGAGACCGCCGACATCCAGGACGTGGTGCGGATCTGCGCGAAGAATCGCGTGCCGGTCATTCCCTTCGGCACCGGCACCTCGCTCGAGGGCCAGGTCAACGCGCCCGCCGGCGGCATCTCGATCGACCTGCGCGACATGAACAAGGTGCTCGCGGTCCATGCCGAGGACCTCGACTGCGTGATCCAGCCCGGCGTCACCCGCAAGGCCCTCAACGAGCACCTGCGTGACCAGGGCCTGTTCTTCCCGATCGATCCCGGCGCCGACGCCTCGCTCGGCGGCATGGCCTCGACCCGCGCCTCCGGCACCAACGCGGTGCGCTACGGCACCATGCGCGACAGCGTGCTGGCGCTGAAGGTGGTGCGCGGCGACGGCGAGATCATCACCACGGGCACGCGTGCCAAGAAATCGTCCGCGGGCTACGACCTGACGCATCTGTTCGTCGGCGCCGAAGGCACGCTCGGCATCATCTCGGAGCTGACCATCCGCCTGCGCGGCATCCCCGACACGATCGCCGCCGGCGCGGTGTCGTTCGAGACCGTGCATGGGGCATGTCAGGCCGTGATCCTGGCGATCCAGACCGGCATTCCCGTCGCACGCATCGAGCTGCTCAATGCCGCGCAGGTGAAGGCCTGCAACGCGTACTCGAAGCTGACGCTGCCGGAGACGCCGCTGCTCCTGATGGAATTCCACGGCAGCGAGATCGAGGTCGCCGAGCAGTCCAAGGCCTTCGGCGAGATCGCGAAGGATTGCGGCGGCGGCGAATTCTCCTGGACCACCAAGCCGGAGGATCGCACCAAGCTGTGGCAGGCGCGGCACGACGCCTATTGGTCCGTCAAGGCGCTGCGCCCCGGCGACAGCATCGGCGTGGTCGCAACCGACGTCTGCGTGCCGATCTCGCGGCTTGCCGATTGCGTCAGCGAGACCGAGGAAGACCTCAAGCGCCTCAATCTGCTGTCGCCGATCGTCGGCCATGTCGGCGACGGCAATTTCCACTGCTCGCTGGTTTGCGACACCAACGACGCGGCCGAGATGGCGCGCGGCGAGGAGTTCATGCATCGCCTCGTCGAGCGCGCCCAGTCGATGGACGGCACCTGCACCGGCGAGCACGGCATCGGCCAGGGCAAGCAGAAATACCTCAAGGCCGAGCTTGGCCCCGAGGCGTTGGACGCGATGCGGGCGCTGAAAAAGGCGCTCGATCCGCTCAACATCTTCAATCCCGGAAAGATCGTGCCGGAGGCCTAGGGCACGATCCGGGCCGAAAGGCTCAGCAACAACCTGAAGCGCGACGACGGTTTATCGCAACCTCGTCGTGTGCTTCGACGCAGTCCGCTGCGCTGCGGTCGGCGGAACTTTCGACGGTCCGGTTGGTTCCAATTCCCGACAATTTCCGATGCCTCAATGGCGCGGCTTCTCGGGAGGATGCGATGTTGCGACCCGTCGTTGGAATTGCCGTGATGGCGATTGCCTGCCTGCTGGCAGGGACGGCCCTGGGCAAGGGCGGCGGCGGTCACGGTGGCGGTCACGGAGGCGGTCATGGTGGTGGTCACGGCGGCGGGCATCATGGCGGTGGACATGGTGGCGGCCATCATGGTGGCGGTCATTTCCGCGGCCACGGCTTCGGGCATGCGCATGGCGGCGGTCATCATCGCGCGATGCGGTTTGCGACCGGCGGTCGCCACGCCTCGAATTTCGGCCAGATCCGCAATGCGTCGGTGCGACCTGCGAATTTCCGCAACGCTCTCAACGTACATTCCAGCGCGTTCCGCAACGGCCGCCTGATCGGCAATCCGGCGGCACGCGCCCAGATCACCGCGGCGGCCGCGCTCGCCGGCTGGCACGGTGCGAGCAGCGGATGGTGGCAGCATGCGGGCGGCGGCTATGGCTGGGTCGGTCCGCTGTTCTGGCCGTTCGCCTACAACGATCTCTACGACTACACGATCTGGGGCGACGGTCTCGGCTTCTGGGGTTACGGCTATCCGGACATCTATGCCGGTCTGTTCGGACCCTACGGCTATGATGGCCTGTCGGCCTATCTGCCGCCGCCGCCGCAGGGGCGGCGCCGGGCGGCGCGCGGCGTTGCGCTGGATCAGCTGTGCGGCAGCGACAGGCGCGAGATCGTCGGCCTGCCGATCGACCAGATCGCCGCTTCGGTGCAGCCGACCGAAGCGCAGGGCGCCAATCTCGATGCGCTCGGCAATGCCTCGATCGACGCTGCCGCGCTGATCCGCACGTCCTGCCCGACGCAGGTGGCGGCGACGGCGCCCGGCCGGCTGGCGGCGATGCAGCAGCGTGTCGAGGCGATGGTGAAAGCCGTCGATCTCGTCCAGCCTGCCCTCGACAGTTTCTATGGCTCGCTCACCGACGAGCAGAAGGCCCGCTTCAACGCGCTGGCAGAGGACCAGCGCCGTGTCGCGGCGTCCGACAGCGGGGGATCGCTGGTCCAGACTTGCGCCGCGCCTGCTGCGCTCGATTGGCCCGGCACCGACATCGAGTCCCGGCTTCGCCCCAACGACACGCAGCGCGCCGCGCTGCAGGTGCTCCAGGATGCCAGTGCCAAGGCCAGCGCATCGCTCAAGGCGGCCTGCCAGCCGAGCGAGGTGATGACGCCGCCGGCGCGAATGGCGGCGGTGCGCAAGCGGCTCGATACGATGCTCGAGGGCGTCAAGTCGGTGCGCGCGGCGCTGGACGATTTCTACGCCACGCTGAACGACGAGCAGAAGGCGCAGTTCGAGGCCATCGGACCGCGCCGGACGTCCTGAATGCACAGCAGGCGGGAATGTGACGGGAAAATCGTCTCGCCGATCCCGGCGGGCTTCTCTATGCTGGAGAGAGACTGAAGCGCGGCAGCACGGCGGCTCGAAGATCGCGGATGGTGAGGCGATGAAGTGGTTCGCGCGCAGGACGCGGCAGGACATCTGGGACGAGGCGATCGAGGGGCCGCTCGGCGACATCGAGGCTGCCGCGCGCATCCGCGCGATCTGCGAGGGAGCGGCCGCAAGCGCGGCGCGCGCGCAGGGCGACAAGCGCGAGAGCGCGCGCTACGAGCGCGCGGCCAAGGTCGCGATGGAGATCGCGATGAAGATCTCGGACGGGCTGATGCGCGACGACGCTGTGCATCGCATCGTCGATCTCTGCATGAAGGCGAACGACCTCAAGACCGCGCAGATCCTGTTCCGCGCGATCCATGCCAGCTGGATCCGCGAGACGGTGCAGCAGGATCACCCGACACTCGTGGAGTGAGAACGATCATTTCGCCAGCTTCCGCACCGCTTCGTCCACGCTGTGGAAGACGTGCTCGCGGGGCAGCGTGTCGAACAATCTGAAGCGCTCGAACGCCGCCTGCGCGCGCACCGATTCCAGCCGTGCCAGCGCCACCGTGACGCCCTGCTCGTCGCAGGCCTTGAAGACGTCCAACAGGATCTGCGCGGCGGTGAAGTCGATCTCGACCATGCCGCTCGCCTCCAGCACCAGCAACCGGGGCGTGGCCGTGCCGAGCACGTTCGCCACGTCGTTGCGGAATCCCGGCGCGTTGAGGAAGGACAGCGGCGCCTGCAGCCCGATCACGGCGACGCCGTCGACGCGCTCGCCGCTGATATGCGGATGCGCCGGCCACCAGATCGTGGTGCCGGGCACGCGCTCGAACTCGACCAGCCGTGCCCGCGTCGTGCTCCAGATGCCGTGCAGCAGCGACAGCGTGATGCCGAGGAAAGCGCCCTGCTGGATCGGCAGCACGATGATCAGCGCGGCGGTGGCGAGGATCAGCAGGAACTCGCTCGGCGACTGGCGGTAGATCGTCACGATCTGCTTCACGCGGATGATGCGCAGCGCCACGAACAGCAGGATGCCGCCGAGCGCCGCGTCGGGAACGTGCTGCAGCAGTCCGGTGCCGAATGCGAGCAGCGCCAGCACGATTGCCGCGGCCGCCAGTCCCGCGAGTTGCGACTGTCCGCCGGTCTCCGCGACGATCCCCGTGCGCGGCGGGCTGGCGTTGACCGGAAACGCCCCGAACAGCCCGGACAGCACGCTGCCGGCGCCCGCGCCGAGGAAGTCGCGGTCGACGTCGGCGGGTTTGTCGGGATCGGACGGAAAGGATCGCGTGGTCGCGGCGGTCTGCACCATCACCACGACCGTGATGACGAAGGCCAGTGGCACGAGGCGAACCCACAGCTCCGGTGCGAGCGCGGGGAAGATCGGCCGCGGCAGCGTGCCCGGCACGCTGCCGACGACACTGACGCCCTTGCCTTCGAGGCCGAGCGCGATCGTGGCCAGCGTCGCGCCGACGAGGCCAATCAGCGCGCCCGGGATTTTCGCGCTGATCCTCTCGGAGATGAAGACCGTCGCCAGCACGCCGAAGCCGATGAACAGCGTGAAAGGGTTGCTGCGGCCGAGCTCGCCGGCGAGCACGCCGATGCGATCGAGCGTCGGCCCGCTCGGCGATGATAGCCCGAGCACGCCCGGCAATTGCGAGACGATGATGTGAACGGAGATGCCGGCGAGGAAACCGACCATCACCGGCACCGACAGCAGGTTGGCGATGCCGCCGAGACGGAAGGCGCCGCTGGCGAGCATCATCGCGCCGACCATCAGCGCGAGCGCGATCGCAAGGCCCTGATATTCGGGCGTGCCGGCGGCAGCGAGCGCCGCGAGCCCGCCCGCAAAGATCGGCGTGATCGTGGAGTCTGCACCGCACGACAAAAAGCGGTTGCCGCCGAGCAGTGCAAAGCCGAGCGAGCCGGCCATGAAGGCGAAGAAGCCGATCTGCGGCGCGAATCCGCCGAGCCGTGCCGTCGCCATCTGCTCGGGGATCGCAATCGCCGCCAGCGTCAGCCCCGCCATCAGGTCGCCCGGCAGGGAATAGGAGGCGAGCGAACGAAACAGCGGCCATGCGTGCTTGGCTGGTCCCTTGGCGTCGGCGGCGTGCGGCATCGAGGTCCCCGGAAAGGCTGGCGTCGGTCGATCAGACTACAGCATTTCCGCCAGTTGCGTGTCCCGGACAAGCGGCAACGCGAAGCGTTGCTGCGCAGAGCCGGGACCCAGAGGCCGCGTCATGCATCGCTACATGGGCCCCGGCTCTGCAGCGCACCGCTGAAGAAGCGTTGCGCTGCGTCCGGGGCACGAGAGCCGTTGATCGCTCACCATCAACGAGAATGTCCGCAAGCCATGTACTTGCGCACATTGGGCTTGCGGACATCTCTGTCGCGTCGTGGCGGAAACCTCAGTACCGGCCGCGGTCGTTGTGGTAGTCGCCGCCGCGGCCGCCGCCACCCATGCCCATGCCGAGGCCAATCCCGATGCCGATACCTTGCATGATGGCGCCGGGCGGCGGGCCGCGATCCGGCGGCGGTGCGCGCTCGTAGACCACTTCTTCGGGCGGCGGACGGCGCGGCTTCGGCGGGGTCTCGACCACCTTGCGCTTCGGCGGCGTGTCGTCGACGCGCTTCTTGATCACGGGTGCCACGGCCGGGTTGACCGGCGAGGCCGGAGGCGTCGGCGTCGAGCACGGGCAGGTCGGTGCCATCGCGACGGTGACCGGAGCGGGCGTGGCCGCGGCGGCAACCGGCAAGGCATAGTTGCGGTTCTGCACGCGGAGCAGCAGCCGGCGCGCGGTTGCCGCGAGGTCGCTGTTGTCCCAATTGGCAAGATAGGCCTCGAACGAGGCGCGGGTGTTGATGGCGACCGCGCGCTCCCAGGCCAGCATCTGGCGCCGGCGCTCCACCACCGTGCGCAGGCGCGGGGTGCGGGCGTCCTGCGTGTACAGCTCGATATAGGCCTGATACGCCTCGACCGTGTCGTCGGTGAGCACGAGCTCGTAGGCGACCTTCGCTTCCTTGCCCTGCAATTCCTTGCGCCATTCCGCGACGCTGCGCGTGCCGCTGGCGAGCGCCATGGCGGATGCGCCAGGGAAGGCGGGCTGGCTGCTGCTCTCGCCGCCGAAGAATCTGAAATCGGTCGTCAGCGACGAGCTTTCCCAGGGGATCTGCCGTCCGTCGGTCGATTGCGCCACCGCGACGCGGATGCGCTTGAACACTTCCTCGATCGGCACATTGGGCTGCTTGGCGATGCTCAACGCGGCCGTGGTGTAGGGGCTATCGAGGCCGTTGCCGTCCTCGGCTTCGGCGCCGGGCGAGGTCGAATAGGAAATGAAGGAGCCGGGCGCGCCGGCCTTGGTATCGACGATCGCAAGGCCGTGCCCGGCGCCGCTGAGTGCCGGGAACGGATTGTTGCGGCAGGCGTCCAGCATGAAGATGCGGGCCCGCGTCGGCAGCGCGCCGAGCGTGTTGAGCATGTCGTTCAGCCGCACGCCCTGGAGCGGGATGTCGGCCTCGCGCTTGGGATCGAGGTCGACGGGCACGAGGTAGTTCTCGCCGTCGATCTGCAGGCCGTGGCCGGCATAGAACACCAGCGCGACGGTGTCGGCGCCGCTGGCGCTGACCTTGCCGGCGAAGTCCGAGATCGCCGCGCGCATCTCGTTCTGACCGAGATTGGCAGCGGACGTCACGGTGAAGCCGGCATTGCCGAGCAGCTCGGTCATCCCCTTGGCGTCGTTGGCGGCGTTGGGCAGTTCCGGCACGGTGCGATAGGCGGATTGGCCGATCACGAGCGCGAGCCGAGCTTCGGCTGCAGCGTCGGTCGGCGACGCCAATTGCGTGAGTGCAAGCAGGCCGGACGCAAGCAGGAAATTGGAAAAGATTGGACGGCGCATGGTGTCACCTCCATCGGCAATGCGCGCGAGGATGTCACCTTTTCTATGGGCCCGCCATGACACTGTCTGTGCGCTGGATCACTCTGCCGGCTGCGGCAAAATGGGGCAGGGTGTCTGCCGGAGCATCGTTTCGGCGCGATCCATGTGAATTGCGCATTGATCCATGCGCCAATTGGATTGATCCTCGCTCGTGCGAACGAGCGCGCGTTCGCACATCGCGCCGCTGGCCGATCTCGTCGAAATTCCCGGGAGAACATGGCAGTTTCGCACGGCGCTCGTGCGCTCGCCATCCACCGCGCGGCGCGCGGCGGCGGGGTCCGGCGTCCCTTGCCTGTGCCGTCGCTTTGGCCATACAGTCCGCACAACAGGCCGCGACAACGATCACGGCCGTAAACAAGAATGCTTGGGGAGAGACCGCACCATGACCATCGTGCCCGTGAACCGTCGCGCGTTCATCAAGTCATCGGCGGCGGTCACCGCCGGCCTCGTGCTCTCTCCCGCCATCATCGGCCGCGCCGAAGCCGCGACGCTGAAGCTGAAATGCTCCTCCTCGCTGCCGAACGATCCCAAATACGCCAACGGCCGCGTCTATTACGACAACCTCGTCAAGAACCTGAAGGGCAACGGGCTCGGCGAGCAGGTCGAGGTCGCCTTCTTCCCGGACAATCAGCTCGGCCAGGAAATCGACGTCATCAACTCGGTCAAGCTCGGCGTCATCGACCTCATGGTGTCGGGCTCGTCGATCTCGGCCAATCTGGTGCCGCTGGTCGGCACCTTCGACCTCGGCTTCCTGTTCTCGAGCTTCCCGCAGCAGACCAAGGCGTTCGATGCCGGCGCCGCCAAGCCGATCGAGGACGCGCTGCTCAAGGGCGGCAACATCCGCATCATCGCCTGGGCCTATAATTTCGGCTCGCGCAGCGTGCTGGCGAAGAAGCCGGTGAAGACGCCGGAGGATCTCGCCGGCCTCAAGATCCGCACCCTGCCCAATCCCGTCATCACCGAATGCCTGCGCCTGATGGGCGCGGCCGCGACGCCGCTGGCCTTCGGCGAGATCTACACGGCCCTGCAGGCCGGCGTGCTCGACGGCCTCGAGCACGATCCGCCGACCATCCTCGCCAGCAAGTTCTTCGAGACCTCGAAGTTCTACGCGCTGACGCAGCACAATTTCTCGCCGCTCGCGATCTATTTCAGCGACATGACCTACAACCGCATGGACCCGAAGCTGCGCGAGGGCTTCCTCGATGCTGCCAAGAAAGCGGCGGCCGACACCCGCGCCCACGGGCTCGCGGTCGAGAAGGAAGCGCTGGCGGCGCTCGGCGAGAAGGGCGTGACGGTCGCCGAATGCGACCGCGAAGCCTTCAAGAAGCGCGTCGCGCCGCAGATCGAGAACTTCATCAAGGCGCGGCCGGACTCCAAGGCCGTCATCGACATCGTCCGCGCGACGCAAGCCTGATGGCAAGTCGGAAATGGCGATGACAGGCGCCATGTCGCTCCCGGGCGCCCGCCACGGGAGCATCACCCTGCTGCTTCGCCTCAGCGACGCGATCGCGGCCATCCTGCTGGCCGCCGATCTCGTCGTGGTGTGCGCTTCCGTGCTGCTGCGCTTCTTCTTCAACGCGCCGGTCGAATGGTCCGATGACGTCGCCCGCGGCCTGATGGTGGGCTCGGCCTTCTTCGGTGCCGCGAGCGCGCTCGCGCGCGGCGAGAATGTCGGCGTCTCCTTCTTCCGCGATATGCTGCCGCTGCGACTGCGCACGCTGGTGGATGCGGCCAGCGCGCTGCTGATCGTTCTGATCTCCGGTTACGTCGCCTACAACGCCATCAAGCTGGGCTCGCTGACCGCCGGCCAGACCACCGGATCCGGCCTGCCGCTGGAGCTGACGTTCTATCCGATGGGCGTCGGCGCGCTGTTCATGACGGTGTTCGCGATCGACCATCTCTGCGCAAGGCCGCTGCCCGACATCGCCAGGGGGCTCGTTGCGATCCTCGTGGTCACCGGCCTCTATCTCGGCTGGGATTACCTGTCGCCGTCATCGGTGCCGTCCGCGGGCACCTTGATGCTGATCGGCTTCTTCGCGACCCTGTTCGGCGGCCTGCCGATCGGTTTCGCGCTGGCGCTGGCCGCGCTGCTCTTCATCTGGGTCGAGGGCGCGCTGCCGGGCGTGATCTTCGCCCAGCAGATGGCGCGCGGCATCGACAATTTCGTGCTGCTCGCGATCCCGTTCTTCATCCTCGTCGGCTACCTCATGGAAGCCAACGGCATGTCGGTGCGCCTGATCGAGCTGCTGCAGCGCGCGGTCGGACGCATGCGCGGCGGCCTCAATGTCGTGATGGTCGCCTCGATGGTGCTGTTCTCGGGCATCTCCGGTTCGAAGATGGCGGACGTTGCCGCGGTCGGCTCCGTGCTGATCCCCGCCGCCCGCCGATCGAAACAAAATCCCGGCGGTGCGGTGGCGCTGCTCGCGGCGTCCGCGGTGATGGCGGAGACCATTCCGCCCTGCATCAATTTGATCATCCTCGGCTTCGTCGCCAATCTGTCGATCGGCGGCTTGTTCATGGCCGGGCTGCTGCCGGCGGCCCTGATGGCGCTGGTCCTGATCGTGGTCTCCATCATCTTCGGCAAGCCGCCGGCGGAGGACGAGGACGTCGCGCCGCAGGCTCCGGTGTCCGGGCTCTGGAGCGGCGCCATCGCCGCGTTCGGCCTGATCTTCATGATCTTCTTCGGCTTCAAGAGCGGCTTTGCCACCGCCACGGAGATCTCGGCCTTCGCGGTCGCCTATGCGCTCGTCGTCGGCAGCCTCGTGTTCCGCGAGCTCAGCTTCAAGACGGCCACGCACAGCTTCGTGCAGGCGGCAACGCGTGCGGGTCTCGTGCTGTTCATCGTCGCTGCCGCGCAGTCGCTGGCCTTCACGCTCACCCTGCAGCAGGTGCCGCATGCGGTCGGCGATTTCATGCTGGGGCTGTCGAAGACCTCGGGCGTCTGGCTGTTCATCCTTCTCGCCATCGTCGTGCTGATCGTGATGGGCTCGGTGCTCGAGGGCGCGGCCGCGCTGATCATCTTCGGGCCCCTGCTGCTGCCGGTGGCGGTGCAGCTCGGCGTCGATCCCCTGCATTTCGGCGTCGTGCTCGTCATTGCGATGGGCATCGGCCTGTTCGCGCCGCCGCTCGGGCTCGGGCTCTACGGCGCCTGCCTGATCGGCAACGTGCCGATCGAGCAGACGGTGAAGCCGATCATGGGCTATCTCGGCTTGCTGTTCCTCTGCCTGCTCGTCATTGCCTTCGTGCCATGGCTCTCGACCGCGCTGCCGCGGGCATTCGGCTACTGAAGGAGACTTGCCGTGAAGGTCCTGCTCGCGCACACGCCGGAGATGCGGCGCAATTATTACGGCGACCGCAGCCTGAGCGGCCTGCGCGCGGCGGCCGAGGTGATCCTGCACGAGAGCGACGAGACGTTGGACGCCGCCGGCCTCGTGCGCGCCGCCGGGGATGCCGACATTATCGTCGCCGATCGCATGACCGAAGGCCGCGGCGAGATTTTCGCGCAACTGCCGCGCCTGCGGGCCTTTGTCCGCTGCGCCGTCGATATCCGCAACGTCAATGTGGACGAAGCCTCGAAGGCCGGCGTGCTCGTGACCCGCGCCGGTCCCGGCTTCGTGCAGGCCGTGGCGGAGCTCGCGCTCGGTTTCATGGTCGATCTCTCCCGCGGCGTGTCGCGGGCGACCGCGGACTACCAGGCCGGCCGCAAGCCGGAAGCGCGGATGGGCCGCCAGCTCGCCGGCAGCAGGATCGGCATCATCGGCTATGGCAGCATCGGGCGCTATCTCGCCGAGATCGCGAGGGTGATGCGCATGGAGGTGCTGGTCGCCGATCCCTTTGCGGATATCAGCGACAGCGCTATCCGGCACGTCAGCCTCGACGAGCTTCTCGCCGCGTCCGACTATGTCGTCTGTCTCGCCGTCGCCAACGAGCAGACCGAAAATCTGATCGGCGAGGCGGCGCTCGCGCGCATGCAGAAGCATGCCGTGTTCGTCAATCTCTCGCGCGGCAATCTCGTCGACGAAGCCGCGCTCGCGAAGGCGCTGCGTGAGAACCGCATCGCCGGCGCCGCGATGGACGTCGGCCGCGCCCCCGACCAGATGCCGAGCCCGGAGCTCGCGAAGCTGCCGAACGTCATCGCGACGCCTCATGTCGGCGGCCTGACGCCGCAGGCGATCGAATACCAGTCGCTGGAGACCGTGCGGCAGGTGGAGGCGATCGTACGAGGCGAGGTGCCCCCCGGCGCCGTCAACGCCGACCGCTGGACGCGGCGGCCCTAGAGCTTATCCACCGCCCTGAACGTCCCGTCCTTCTGGATCACCGTCAGGAACACCTTCGGCGGCGTGTCGATCATGCGCAGGCCGACATTGACGATGCTGCCGCTGATGTCGAAGCGGCCGACGTCGTTGATGGCGCGCAGCAGGTTCGCGCGCGTCGGTCGCGGGCCGGCCTTTTCCAGCGCCGCGGCGGCGAGGCGGCCGGAGAGGTAGCCTTCGAGCGAGACGAAATCCGGCGGCAGCGTCGGGTCGATCGCCTTCTGCGCAGCCTGGTAGTCGGCGACGAGCTGCAGCGAGCGATCCCAGGGAAGCGGCACCACTTGCGAGACGATGACGCCATCGCCGTCGGGGCCGAGCTCCTTGGCGAGCGCGTTGGCGCCGACGAAGGAGATGTTGACGAAGGTCGGATAGGCGCCGCTGCGGTGCGCGAGCTTGATGAACTCGGCGCAGGGGCCGTAGGTCCCGACCATGACGATGGCCTCGGGCTCGGCGCGCTTGATGGTGCGCCAGGCCGAGCCGACTGCGCGGGTGTTGCGCTCGAAAGTGCCTTCGGCGGCAAGCTCGAGGCCGCGCTTGGCGAGCGCGCGCTTCACCCCGAGCAGACCGTCGCGGCCGAAGGCATCGTCCTGGTAGAAGATGCCGATGCGGGTGAACCTGCGATCCTCGGTGAGGTGCTTGACCCACGCCTCGGCCTCCGCGCCATAGCTGGCGCGGATGTTGACGACGTTGGGAAGCTCGAGGTCGCGCAGGAATTCGGCGCCGCTGAACGGGCCGATGAAGGGAACGTTCCTGGCGCTGGTGATCGGGATCGTCGCCATCGCGGTCGGCGTGCCCACCGCGCCGATCAGCGCGAACACCTTGTCGTCCTCGATCAGCCGCAGCGTCTGCGCCACCGAGCGGTCGGGGTCGTAGCCGTCGTCGCGGCTGACCAGCTCGAGCCTGCGGCCGTAGACGCCGCCCTTCTCGTTGATCTCGTTGAACGCCGCGACGATGCCCTGGCGCATGCGCTGTCCGAGCGCGGAGGAGGGGCCCTCGAGCGCGGCGGCCTGGCCGAACAGGATCGCATCGTCGCTGACGCCGGCCTCGCCGCTCCGTGCCGGCAGCACGGCGGCGGCCAGCAGGGCGATGGTCAAGGCGAGGCATGTCGCGTAGCGCGATCGTGTCATGAGGAGTCTTGCCGGATGCAGGATGAGCCCTGGCGGAAACAATAGTTCTGCGGGCTGAACAGGTCGCTAACCCGACATCGCACAACCGATCCGTAAGAGTCCGGGTAAAACCGGCAGAATACTTCCAGTCTGCGGCGACTTGCAGGGCGCCTCGTTAACTAAGCTGCGCAATGCGGCGCGGCCGGATTCCGAAATTGTGCAGTTCTTAACCCCGATCCTTGTCCGATAGCGGTTCCGGTGGCTCAACCAGAAGTTCAGCCGCCGTGTCGAGGGGGACGTGCGTATCAAGATGGGCGGTCGGGGTCAGAACGATCAGGATCGGGAGCGAAGGACCGGATGGTGGCGCGCCGCGCCGCTGCTCGGGCTCTATCGTCCTGCGCTGGTCGCGGTCGCCGTCGGGCTGCTGTTCTCGGCGGTGGGCGCCGCCGCCGTCGCGCGATGGGAAAACCGCGTCAACAAGATCGAGTTCGAGAACGCGGCCGAGACCGAAGCCATCGTCATGCAGAACGGCATGGGCGAGTACATTTCCAGGCTGGTCGCGCTGCGCACCCTGTTCGAATCGACCAACGAGGAAATCACCCGCAGCGAGTTCGAGACCTTCAGCGCCCGCCTGTTCGAGCGTCATCCCGGCATGCTGCGCATCGCCTGGCTGCCGCGCATCAATCGCAAGGAGCGCGCCGAATACGAGGCCGCGGCGATCGCGGACGGCGTGTCCGGCTATCGCATCAAGTCGCTTCGGGGCGAGGTCTTCGCGGCCGCGCCGCAGCGCGACGAATATTTTCCCGTGTTCTACTCGACCCAGCCGAAGACCTCGCCGGTATACGGCATGGATTATGCGAGCATTCCGGAACGCCTTGCGGCGCTGGAGCGTGCCCGCGACAACGATCGGGTCGCAGCCATCCGAACCCGTCTCTACGAACCGCGGGAAGGCGGCCGGCTGCCCGACGTTCTCGTCGCGATTCCCGTCTACGCCAAAGGGACGTCGCGCGAGACGGTCGCGGACCGGCGCCGCAATCTGGCCGGCTTCGTCGTCGGCGTCTTCGATCTGCCGCTGCTGATCCAGTCCATTCGCGTGACCACCGGCGCAAGCCCCGCCGTCAGCGTCAACGTCTATCCCCCATTCACCGGACAGATCGTCAGTCTCGAGGACATGCAGCCGGACTATTCGTCCGCAGCCACGGCGCCGCAGTCGATGCGCGACGTCGCGCGGACCCTGCACTGGTCGGGCGGTCTCAAGATCGGCGACACCGAATGGCAGGTGCGCGCCATGCCGACCGCGGGCGGCGCGCTGGAGACGGGCTATGATCGCGCCGTCGCGGTCCTCATCGTCGGCATGCTGCTGACGCTCTCGCTGTCGACCTATCTCATGCTCGCGAGCCGCAACTCGCGGCGGCTGTCGCTGGCGAACCGGCGGGTGCTCGAGCTCGCCCAGACCGACATCCTGACAGGCCTGCCCAACCGCGCCTTCTTCCTTGCCCGGCTCGACGAGCTCAACCGCCAGGTCGACATTGGTGGTGCGACCTTCTCGATCCTGATGCTCGACCTCGACCGCTTCAAGAACGTCAACGACTCCCTCGGTCACGGCGCCGGCGACGTGCTGCTGCGTCAGGTGGCGCAGCGGCTGAAATCGGCGTTGCGCGCCGGCGACGTGCTGGCGCGGCTCGGCGGCGACGAGTTCGCCGTCATCCAGGAAGCCTGCGAGGACCAGCGCGCCTGCGCGACGGAGCTCGCGGCGCGGATCGCCAAGCTCGTGGCGCAGCCGTTCCTGCTGCCCGGCCACCGCATCGAGATCGGCACCAGCATCGGCATCGCGATCGCGCCGGATCATGGCAGCGACCAGGAACAGCTGCTGAAGAAGGCCGACCTCGCGCTCTACCGCTCGAAATCGGCAGGCCGCAACTGCTTCACCGTCTACGACGAGGCGATGTCGGCCGAGCTGGAGGCGCGCAACACGCTGGAAGGCGATTTGCGCGACGCCATCGCGCGCTGCCAGCTCGAGGTGCATTACCAGCCGTTCGTTGATGCCGCGAATGGTGCGCGGCGCGGCTTCGAGGCGCTGGTGCGCTGGCGTCATCCGAGCCGCGGCCTGATCCCGCCGGATCAGTTCATTCCGCTGGCCGAGGAGACCGGGCTGATCGTGCCGCTCGGCGAATTCGTGCTGCGGCGCGCCTGCGCGGATGCGGCCGGCTGGCCGCCGGGTCTCACGGTCGCCGTGAATCTGTCGCCGATCCAGTTCAAGGAGGCCGAGCTGTTCGAGATGATCTGCGCGGCGCTCGCCGATTCCGGCCTGCCGCCGCAACGGCTGGAGATCGAGATCACGGAATCGGTTCTGCTGGAGCGCGGCGTCGAGAACCTCGCCTTCATGGAGCGGCTGAAGAGCATCGGCATCGAGCTCGCGCTCGACGATTTCGGCACCGGCTATTCCTCGCTCAGCTATCTCACCGCATTCCCGTTCGACAAGATCAAGATCGACAAGTCGTTCATCCGCAACCTCACGCACCAGCCGCGCTCTTCCGCCATCATCGCCTCGATCCTGACGCTGGCGCGCGGGCTCGACATGTCGGTCACCGCCGAGGGCGTCGAGACGGCGGAGGAGTTCGAACGGCTGCGGGCGATCGGCGTCAACTTTGCGCAAGGCTATCTGTTCGGCCGTCCGCAGCCGGTGGACGAGATCGCATTCGACGAGGCGGTCCCGCCGTCGCAGCGCGACGCCGCCTGAGCGCGTTGCTCTTCGGCATTGAATATTGACGCGAGTTCGTCATGCCCGGGACAAGCCCGGCCATGACGCTGCGGAGGCTTTGGGTCATCAAAAACGCAAGCGCGAAAATCGCTTGACCCAGACAGCCCCGGATGGTCGGTAGGACCATCTAGGGGTGGAATAAAAAACATGCGGCTTCCGTTCTTCTACGGCTGGGTCGTGGTCGCCGTGACCTTCGTCACCATGGCCATCGGCGTCAACGCGCGCACCGCCTTCTCTCTGTTCTTTCCGCCGATCATCTCCGAGTTCGGCTGGGAGCGCGGCGTCACCGCGGGCGCGTTCTCGTTCGGCTTCGTGGCCTCCGGCGTGGCGAGCCCGCTGATCGGCCGTCTGATGGATCGCGCCGGCCCCCGCGCGGTGATGGAGCTCGGCGTGGTGCTGATGGGCGGCGGGCTGCTGCTGGCTCCACTCACCAGCCAGCCCTGGCATCTCTACGTCACCATCGGCGTCATGGTCGGCGCCGGCAGCGTCTGTCTCGGTTACTCGGGCCAATCGCTGTTCCTGCCGAACTGGTTCATCCGCAAGCGCGGCTTCGCGATCGGCATCGCCTTCGCCGGCGTCGGCATCGGCTCGGTGACGCTGCTGCCCTGGGTGCAGCACATGATCGAACAGACCGGCTGGCGCACCGCCTGCACCGCGATGGGCCTGCTCGTCCTGATCGCGCTGGCGCCGATCAACCTGCTGCTGCACAAGCGCCCCGAGGATCTCGGCCTGCGGCCCGACGGCGATGCCGCGCCTGCCGCGGGCGCGGCCAAGCCGATCTCGAACGTCGTCGATCCCGTCTGGGTCAACACCGAGTGGACGCTCAAGCGCGCCGTCGCCACCGCGCGCTTCTGGTGGATCGCGATCGGTTATTTCTCCGGCCTGTACATCTGGTACGCCGTGCAGGTGCATCAGACCAAGTTCCTGCTCGACATCGGCTTCAGCCCGTCCGTCGCGGTGTGGGCGCTCGGCATCGTCAGCCTGCTCGGCATTCCCGGTCAAATCCTGCTCGGCCATGTCTCCGACCGCATCGGGCGGGAGTGGGTGTGGGCGATCAGCTGCGCCGGCTTTGCAATCTGTTTCGCGGCGCTGATCGCGCTGAAGTTCCAGCCCTCGCTGTGGCTGGTCTATGTCATGGTGTTCACGCAAGGCGCGCTCGGCTACGGCCTCACCTCGATCATGGGCGCGGTGGTGTTCGAGATCTTCCAGGGCAGGCACCAGGGCAGCATCTTCGGCACCATCATGCTGGCGGCATTGGCGGGTGGTGCGGCTGGCCCCTGGGTGACCGGGTTGCTCTATGATCGCACCGGCGACTACACGCTCGCCTTTGCCATCGCCATGGTGGTGAGCGGCTTGTCGGCGCTGGCGATCTGGCAGGCATCGCCGGGCAAGGTGCGGGCCGTGGCGGGCCGGCTGCACAAGCTCCACGGTGGAACCGCAAGTTAGGTTCCGGACGCACTGCATTACCTTCGCCCTTTTCGCAGAACGTTAAGCATGTCGCGTCTTGGCGGGACGCGGACTGATTGCAAAAACGTCTTGAACACCATCGGAGCGTTAGCCTCGGGCCGATTGCCGCATTTTCGCGATGCCGCCGGGTTAGACGATGTCCGCCTCCGATTGCCTTGTGACAGAAATGCCGGACGTGCTGCGCGCCGCGCTCGCGCGCGCGGACGACGGCGTCGTCATCGTCGACGGCGCGCATCGCATCACGCATTTCAACGCCGCCGCGGAACGGATCTGGAACCTCGCCTCAAGCGACGTGCTCGGCCGCGATGCCGCCGTCCTCACGCTCAAATGCCTCCAGGCCGATGCGTGTGCCGATATCCGCGAGGAGATCAGCCTCGTGCGCGGCGACGGCAGCCGCATCAGGGCGCAGGTCGTGATGTCCTCGGTCACAGTCGGAGGCGCGACCCATCGCATCGTGTTCGCCCGCGACGTGACGTCCGATGCGGAACGCCGCGTCAGGATCGGGCTTCTCCACGCCGTCTCCGACCAGACCAACCGCGCGGTGCTCATCACCGACGTCGAGCAGAACATCGTCTACGTCAACTCGGCGTTCACGTCGCTGTTCGGCTATACCAGCGAGGAGGCCGAGGGGCGCCGTGCGGGTGAGCTCATCGCCGGCTGCCACACCGACCGCAAGGGCGTCGCAAAGCTCGTCAAGCGGCTGCTGACCGGCGGCCGGCGCGGCGAGATCGAGACGCTCGTCTACAACAAGGACGGCGAGGAGATCTGGATCTGCGCGCGGATCGATGCATTCCGCGACAAGAAGGGCCGGGTCAGGCACATCTTTGCGCTGCTCGAGGACATCACCGAGACCAAGCAGCTGCGCTCGCTGCAGCAGCTCATCATGAGCTCGCTCGCCGACGAGGTCCCGATCACCGACATCGCCGACCGGCTGTGCCGCCGGGTCGAGGAGATCGCGCCCGACGTCGTCTGCTCGTTGCTTCACGTCGATGCCGCCGGACTGATCCGCCCGCTCGGTGGCCCGAGCCTGCCGGAAGACTATTCCCGCGCGCTGGACGGCATCGCGATCGGTCCCAACGTCGGCTCCTGTGGAACCGCGGCCTTCTACGGCGAGCCGGTTCTGGCGGAGGATCTCGACACCGACCCGCGCTGGCAGCCTTACAAGGCGATGCCGCTCGCGATCGGCCTGCGCGCCTGCTGGTCGACGCCGGTCAAGGCCAAGGACGGCCGCGTCATCGCGACCTTCGCCTTCTACTATCGCGAGCCGCGCGCGCCGAGCAACTGGCACCGCCGCATCGTCGAGGCCTGCGTCAATCTCGGCGCCTTCGCGATCGAGCGCAAGGAGGCGCGCGCCGAGATCGCGCGGCTCGCCTATCACGACATTCTCACCGGCCTGCCGAACCGCGCGCAGCTGCGACACCTGATCACCACGGCGATCGATGCCTGTCCAACCGGCAGCCATGTCGCGCTCGCCTTCCTCGACGTCGATCATTTCAAGGACGTCAACGACACGCTTGGCCATGCCGCCGGCGACGAGCTGCTGATCCAGCTCGCACAGCGCCTGCGCGAGCATATCGGCCCCGAGGACATGCTGGGACGGCTCGGCGGCGACGAATTCGTCATCCTGCTGCCGCAGCGCAACGCCGAAGCCGCCGAGCGCGTCGGGGCCGGGATCACCGAAGCACTGTCCGCTCCCTTAAGGCTCGGATCCAAGCAGATGCAGATGTCGGCCAGCATCGGCATCAGCCTCTATCCCGATCACGCGACGGACATCGACACGCTGATGCAGCAGGCCGATGCCGCCATGTACATGGCCAAGCAAGGCGGCCGCTCCACCCACCGCCTGTTCAGCGCCGAGATGAACGGGCTCGCCGAACAGCGGCTGGCGCTGATCGCGGCGCTGCGCCGCGCCATCGCCGAAGGTGCGCTCAGCCTCAGCTATCAGCCGCAGATCCGCAGCTGCGACGGTGCCATCCACGGCGTCGAGGCGCTGGCGCGCTGGCACGATGCCGAGCTCGGCGACGTCTCGCCGGCAAAGTTCATCCCGCTTGCCGAGGAGTGCGGCCTGATCGAGCAGATCGGCCTGTGGTCGGTGCGCGAGGCCTGCCGGCAGATGGCGAGCTGGCGCCGTGCCGGGCTCAACATCCCCTGCGTCTCGGTGAACCTGTCGCCGATCAATTTCCGCAACGTCACGCTGGCCGCGCGGCTCAAGGGCATCCTTGCCGAACACGACCTGCCGCCCGATGCCCTGATGCTCGAGATCACCGAAGGCGCGTTCATGCAGGACAGCGTCGCTGCGCTCGAGACGATGAACGCGATCCGCGAGCTCGGCGTCGGGCTCTCGGTCGACGATTTCGGCACCGGCTATTCCAGTCTCAGCCGCCTTGCGCATCTGCCGATCCGCGAGCTCAAGATCGACCGCAGTTTCATGCGCGACATCGAGCGTGATGCAGGCGCGCTCGCCATTGCCACCGCCGTGGTGCGCGTCGGCCAGGGCCTCGGCATGACCGTCGTCGCCGAAGGCGTGGAGACCGAGGGGCAGCGCCGGACCCTGGCCGAGCTCGGTTGCGACGTCGTACAGGGCTTCCTCTACGCCCCTGCGCTCGCACCCGTCGCCTTCGAGCGCTGGCTGATCGAGCATTGTGCCGAGCAGGCGAGGGCGATGCTGGGGCGGCCGGATGTTGCGGCGGCAGGCCGCGACGCGGTGAAGCGGTCGGCGTGACGACCGCCGAGATCTCGGCCGCACAGCAAGCATTGCCCGTGTTTGGCGTGTCGGATAAAGCATTCCGCCTCGGAGACCGACGAGGCGTTCAATGCAGTTCCGGATACTTGTAATTGGCATGATGGCGTTGATGCCGGCATTTGCCAGCGCTCAGGTTTTTTCCTGGCGAGGGGTGGGACCTGTCGAACTGGGGATGACAGTGCAGGAAGCCGAGCGCTCGCTCGGTACGAAATTGGGACCCGTGGCCGATCCCTTCTCAAAGGACTGCTACGTAACGGGGCGGGCTGACGGCAAGGAAGAGCCGCTGTCCTATGTCGTCGTCGATGGAAAGATTGCCGTCATGACGGTATTTCGTCTGAATGAGAAACCGCCCAATCCAAACATTGTCGATAGCCGCGGAATTGGCATCGGCTCGACAGAGGACGACATCCGGCGCGTCTACGGCAAGGTTCGGAAGGAGTTGGCACCGGATTATCGTGCCAGCGAGAAGGACCTCGCGGAATTCGCGAAAGAGCGCGCCAGGCACGGCGTGACCGAGCCGGAGCCACCTCCACAATATTGGATCGTGGTGGAGAACGCGGACCGCAAACGTACGCTCATATTTCAGACCCGAAATCAGAAAGTGTTGCATTTCAAAATCGGACTGAAGCCCGAAATCATGTCGTCGGAACACTGCATTTGAGGTTCCAGCAGACGCCCCGCGTCACCTCATCCCGTCGCGTCCGGCCCGTCCTTTGCGCCGAGCACGCCGAGCCGCTCGGCAATCCGGACCAGGCCGACCACCGACTGGACCTGAAGCTTGTCCATGATCGCGCTCCGATGCGCCTTGATGGTTCGTTCGGTGCTGCCGAGCTCGAGTGCGGCGTGCTTGTTCGTCTTGCCCTGGACGATGATCTCGAAGACCTGCCGCTGGCGCGAGGTGAGAGTTGCGAGGCGGCTCCGAAGCGCATCCAGCTCGCCGTCGAGCGCGCGCACATTTCGATGCCGCGCGATCGCGCGCGCGATGGCCCGGAGCAGATCTTCGGAACCGACAGGTTTGATGAGGAAGTCGTCCGCGCCTGCCTTGATCGCCTTCACGGTAACGCCGATATCGGGATAGCCGGTCAGGAAGATGATCGGCAGCTTCGAGCCGCGCTCGGTCAGGCGGCCCTGCAGCTCGAGCCCGCTGATGCCGGCCATCCGGACATCGAGCAGAATGCAGCCCTTGCTGCCGTCCGGCTGCCGGTCGAGCAATTGCTGCGCCGACGCGTAAGTGGCGACGCGGTAACCGCTCGCTTCGAGAAGTTGCTGGATGGCCGTCAGATACGATGCGTCGTCATCCACGACATGGACAATGCCGGGCAATGATGTCTCCTGAACGAAAAGTAGCTGCTGTGCTTGCTTTTCTTGCTTGTTGGTGCAGCGCCTTCTCGTCCGGCATTGCCGGATCACGTCGCTCTTGATCGGCAGTTACGTCCTGGAACCGCGACGCGCAAATTAATTCTGAGTCAGTATTTGCGCCGAACGTCGACTGTGTCCTTTTGATCGCAAATACGTGCCGATGCGGGACAGAGCCGAAAGAAGGTGCGTAGTTATCCGGATCTCAGCTTTTGCAACATCGCTGCGTCAGCTCGCTGCTATCGCCTTCCATACCGCAGATGGCGGCGAGAAAAGCCCCGCCGGAAGGCGGGGCTCGGAAGCGCATCGTCAGTTGTTCTACTTCTGGGCCGGCTGGCTCGACGTCGAAGGCGGCGGCGCAGCGTTCTGATTGGTCTGTCCAGTCTGCGTATTGCTCGTGCCGGGCTGACTGGTGGACGGCGTGCTGCCTTGCGCCGGCGCCTGGCCGGTGGTCTGGCCGGGCGGCGGTTGCGTGTTGGCCTGGCCCGTGGTGGCCGGCTGGTTCTGCTGGGCCTGGCCGGTCGTGGACGGCGGGTTCTGCGGAGCCTGGCCGGTGGTCTGGTTCTGCTGCGCCGGCGCGTTGCTCTGGCCGGTGTTCTGTCCGGTCGTGTTCTGAGGCGCCGGCTGACTGTTCTGGCCCTGGCCAACAGTCGTTGACTGACCCCGCGTGGCGCTGATCTGGTTGGACACGCCGAGCGCGGCGACCGTGCGGGTATCGATCGAGCCGGTCGTCTGGAAGCCTTCCTGTCTCTGGAAGGTGATCAGGGCCCGGCGCGTATCCTCCCCGAGTACGCCGTCGGCTTCGCCTGAGAGCATGTGGCGTTCGATCAGGACCCGCTGAACGACGCGGATCTCGTCGGGGCTGAGATCCAGCGCGGCGACGCTGCCGCTGCCACTATGGCTCATGCCGCCGCTCCTGGCATAGTGCGTCCGCGGCCCGGCGGGAATGACGTCGACGATCCTGCGGCTGCGATCGGTGACGACGATCTCGTCGTCGACGACGAAGAAGCTGTCGTCGCGATAGTCGGGATAGACATCGATCAGCGCGGGATAGGCCGAGACCGAGACCACGGAGATGTTCCGCGGCACGACCACGCCGGCACTGACGCCGAAGTTGATGGAGTTGGTGTTGACCCGCACGCGGTCCACGTTGCGTGAGCTCAGCACCGATTGCTGCAGCCGCGTCTGCTGCTGCGCGGTCACCTGCACGCGGCCGGACATGCTCTGGGTCGCCGCGCCCTGGGTCTGGGCCTGAGCGTTGGCCTGTCCTTGCGGGCTGGTCGTGTTGGCGCCGGTCGTCGTGCCCTGCTGGGCCGCGTTGCCGCTGGTGTTCGCGCCGGTCGTTGTCGCATTCGGATTCTGCGCGTTCCTGTCTTGCGTGCTGCTCTTGGTGTTGGCGCCGGTCGTCGTCGTGCTCTGACCCTGCGCGTTCTTGCCTTGAGCATTCTTGTCCTGGGCGTTCTTGTCCTGGGCATTGTCCCTGGTGTTGGCGCCCGTCGTCGTGCTCTTGTTCTGCTCCGCGCCTTGCGACTGGCGCGTGCGATCGCCGTCGCTGCGGCTCTGTCCGACGGTCTGACTCTTCTGTCCGCTCTTGTCACTCTCGGACTTGGACTGACGCGCCTGGTCCCGATCGCTGCGGCCCTGACCGATCGTCTGGTCCTTGCCTTGCTTGCCGCGCTCCGACTGCGACTGACGCGCATCGTCGCGATCACGGCCCTGACCGACGGTCTGCCTGTCGGCCTTGTCCGCGGACTTGCCGCTGTCTTCCGCCCTGGAGGAACCGTCGGCCCGGCCGCCGGCGCGGCCCTGCGTCATTCCTTCGCTGTGCGATGCTGCGCCGCCGCCGCGCGACTCTGCGCCGCCGGATCGGCCGTGTTCCGCGGCACCTCCGCTGGCGCTGCCGCCGGAGCTTATGCCGGCTCCGCCGGCCCCTTCACGCATGCCTTGCGCGGATGCCAGGCTGACGCCGGCGAGCAGGATCGCCGTGGTCAGCAAAAATTTATTCTTCCTCGTGTTCATCTGAGACTCCTTGATTTACTTGCGCTGCGATTGCTCAGGCTCCGTGCCTGACGCGACCGCACGCGTTGAACTCTCCGGTTCGAAGCCAACGGCTCGATCCGATCATCATTCAAAAAGGCTCGGCGTTCCGTGCCGGCCCTGTCCTGGCGCGTCACATCACCAGTGATGGTGCCAGCGATGAAAGTGCCTCCGCGGGAACGGTGCGCCGTAATAGGCGTAAGCCGGACGCACGACGCGGCGATAGCGATAGCCGGAATAGACGGGGGCATAACCCGTGCTGTAGTAGCTCGTGGTGTAGCCGCCCCATGGATAGGGTTCGTAGCCGCCGTCGTAATACGCAGGCGCGTAGCCGCCGCCGTAATAGCCGTAGCCCGGCCCATAGTAGCCGTAACCCGGACCATACGCGTAAGCGGAAGAGGCCAGGCCGCCGAACACGGCGCCTGCGATCAATCCACCTGCCAGCGCAGGACCGAAGCCGCCGCGCCAGCGGGCTTCCGCGGGCGTTGGTGCTGCCACGGCGCTCATGCCGAGCGTCCCGACGGTTGCCAGAACTAACGCGGTCTTCATCTGCTTTCCTCCCTCGTTGGTGTTGTGATGACGTGCCAACATCAACGACGGGCAAAAGTTGCAAGCGCTTGTTCAGGGGAGTGAAGAGTCATGAAGATAAACGCGCGTTCATCTCGGCGATCCCGCGTCTCCTGATGGCAACCGTCCCATGACCGGTCGCGAGGGTTGCAGGGATCTGCAAGCCGCGTTGTTCCGCGTCCGCTATGTTGATCGCGTTGCGCTGCACGTTCCAGCGATTGCGACGGTTTGGCGCATGCATCGCGCCATTAGTCCGGCGCCGATGCCAGTCCAGTCCTGCGCCGCAGATCCGTAATTGCACGCAGGAAACTATCCGCCGGCGTCGTTTCGGGATCGATCAGCCGGTGCAGGCGGAAACCGTCTTCAAGTGCGAGCACGACGGCGGCCATCCAGGGCGGATTCACTGAGCTGTTTCTGCCATTGCCCTTCAACGTCGCCTCGACGATGTCGGCGACCAGCTTGCGCCGCGCGCGCAGGCGTTTGGCAAGCTCCGGCCGGCGCTTCTCGGCGCGCGCGACGTAGAGGATCATCTCCATGTGGAGGAGGGGCGCGCGGCCGAGCGGGTCCTGCCTACTGCGGTCCATCGTCTTCAGCGCCGCGATGAAATCGTCGAGATTGTCGTGCTGGGCGAGGATATCCATGTTGCGCCGGATCGACTGCTCGACATGGTCCTCGAGCATGGCGATGATCAGCTCGTCCTTGCTCCTGAAGTTCGAATAGAACGCGCCGCGGGTGAAGCCGGCGGCCGCCGCGATCGCCTCGATGCTGGCGCCGCCGATGCCGTCCTCCTCGAACACGCGCGCGGCCGCCTCGAACAGCTTGTCGCGCGTATCGTCCCTGGTCGGCCTGGTTCTCACCCTTGACATCGGCGCAGGTTAGGGCAGAATGCAACTCGATACAACAATGTATCGAGTTGACGACAGTTCAACGGTTTTGGGGATGGTTACGCCGGGCAGTGGGGCTGCGATCGGCGTATTCGTGTCATGCGGCAACCGATCGAGGTCACCATGAACGAGCAAGTGCAACCCGCCGGCGATCCGCTGTTCAACCCGCTCTCGCCGGACTTCATCCGCGATCCCTATCCGCATTACGACCGGCTGCGCGCGATCGATCCGATTCACGTGACGCCGTTCGGCCAGTTCGTCACCAGCCGCCATGCCGATGTCAGCCTCGTGATGCGCGACAAGCGCTTCGGCAAGGATTTCGTCGAGCGCTCCAAGCGCCGCTACAGCGAAAAGATCATGGACGAGCCGGTGTTCCGCAGCATGAGTCACTGGATGCTGCAGTCCGATCCGCCCGATCACACCCGCCTGCGCGGCCTCGTGGTGAAGGCCTTCACCGCCCGCCGCGTCGAGGACATGCGGCCGCGCATCCAGGAGATCGTCGACCAGGCCATCGACGCCGTGATCGAACGCGGCCACATGGACCTGATCGAGGATTTCGCCTTCCGCCTGCCCGTCACCATCATCTGCGACATGCTCGGCATCCCCGAGGATCATCGCGAGGTCTTCTACAAGAGCTCGCGCGACGGCGGCCGTCTGCTCGACCCCGTGCCGCTCTCGCCGGAGGAGATCGCCAAGGGCAACGCCGGCAACATGATGGCGCAGATGTATTTCCAGCAGCTGTTCGAGCTGCGCCGCAAGACTCCCGGCGACGACCTCATCACCCAGCTGGTGCAGGCCGAAGAGGACGGCAACAAGCTGACCAATGAGGAGCTGACGGCCAACATTATCCTCTTGTTCGGCGCCGGCCACGAGACCACCGTCAACCTGATCGGCAACGGCCTGCTGGCGCTCCACCGCAACCCGGACCAGCTCGCGCTGCTGAAAGCGCGGCCGGAGCTGATGGTGGGCGCGATCGAGGAATTTTTGCGCTACGATTCCTCGGTGCAGATGACGGGGCGCGTCGCGCTGGAGGACATCGAGGATCTCGGCGGCAGGCAGATCCCCAAGGGCGAGACCGTGCTGTGCCTGCTCGGCTCGGCCAACCGCGATCCCGCCGTTTACCCTGATCGCCCCGACCGGCTCGACGTCACCAGGCAGAACGTGAAGCCGCTGTCGTTCGGCGGCGGCATCCATTTCTGCCTCGGCGCCCAATTGGCGCGTATCGAGGCCGAGATCGCCATCGCGACGCTGCTCCGGCGGCTGCCCGATTTGCGCATCGACGACGTCGAGAACCCGAAATGGCGGCCGACCTTCGTGCTGCGCGGACTGACGCAGCTCCCGGCCAGCTGGTGAGGCTCGGCGGGCTGTTTCCTTGTGGCCCATCGGTCGAGACGCCCGCCGAAGCGGGCGTCTCGAACCATGAAGGCCGAGCACTGTCCGCTTGGCGCGTTAACCTCCGCGCGCAACAGTCGCTGTGACTTCGCCACACTTCCCTCTATATAAGGGGCTGTTCCGGCGCGCCTGAAGCCTCAAGGCCAGGTTTGCAGGGTCAAGGTTTGACCCGGGTGCCGGTTTGGCCGAGGGGAGACCCGTGCAGACGACGCTGCTCGGATTGGCGATTGCCTTCATTCTAGCGCTTCTGGCAGCGCTGATCGGGCCTTACTTCGTCGACTGGAACCAGTTCAGGCCCCAGTTCGAGGCGGAGGCTGCCCGGATTATCGGCGTACCGGTGCGGGTGGCCGGCGAGCTCGACGCGCGGCTGCTGCCGGCGCCGACCCTGCGGCTGCGCTCGGTGACTTTCGGCGGCAACAACGATCTCGGCCGGCTGCGCGCCGACAAGCTCGACGTCGAGTTCAGCCTGGGCTCCCTCATGCGCGGCGAATGGCGCGCCACCGAGCTCACGGTCGGCGGCATGGCGGTGGATCTCGGCCTCGACGCGCGCGGGCGGGTCGATTTGCCGTCCACCGCGAGCGGCAGCTTCAACCTGGCCTCGCTCGCCATCGAGCGGGTCAACCTCACCGGCCGCATCGCCCTGCACGATGCCGCCAGTCGCTCCACGCTGGAGCTGAACGACATCGCCTTCTCCGGCGACGTCCGCTCGCTCGCGGGCTCGGTGCGCGGCGACGGCAGCTTCAAGGTCTCGGGCACGCGCTATCCGTTCCGCATCTCCTCCGGTCCGAGCGCCGACGGCAGCGCGACCCGTCTGCATCTCAACATCGATCCCGGCGAGCGCGCGATCCTCGCCGATCTCGAAGGCGTGCTCGCCTTCGACAACCGCCTGCCGAAATTCGACGGCGCATTGACGCTGGCGGTGCCCGCGGCGAAGAAGCCGGGCGAGGCGGGGCCAACGCCCTGGAAGCTCACCGCAAAGCTCAAGGCCGATCCGGCCGGTGCCAAGTTCGACCAGATCGACGCGAGCTTCGGCACGGACGACAATTCGTTGAAGGCCGGCGGCGTCGGCGATCTCAAATTCGGCGCCTCGCCGCTGCTGCGCGCGGTGCTGTCCGCGCGCCAGATCGATGCCGATAAGCTGGCCGGCAAGGACGATGCCGAGCCGCTGCGGATCCTGCCCGCGCTGCGCGCAGGACTTGCGGCCATTCCGCAGGCGCCGATTCCGGCGCAGATCGAATTCAATTCCGACCAGATCATGCTCGGCGGCCGGCCGCTGCAGAACATCGCCGCCGAGCTCAGGACCGACGGCCGGTCGTGGACGTTCCAGCGGCTCGACCTGCGCGCGCCGGGCATGACGCAGCTCTCGCTCAACGGCGCAACCCCTGGCGCGGACAGTTTCAGCGGCCGCCTCAACGTCGAATCCTCCGACCCCGATACGCTGGTGGCCTGGCTCCAGGGCCGCAGCGAGATCAACCGCCGCAGCACGCGGCCGCTGCGCCTTGCCGGCGACGTGACCATCGCCGCCAACCATCTCGCCATCGACAAGCTGAAGGCGGACATCGAAGGCGGCGCCATCGAGGGGCGGATCGCCTTCGTCCAGACCGGCGCGAGCAAGGGTTCGCGGATCGACGCCGAACTCAAGGCCGACCGGCTCGATCTCGATGCCGCCGCGAGCTTTGTCCGCGCGCTGGCGGGGCCGCAAGGCGAATGGCCGGAGGAAGCCAGGCTGTCGCTCGATGTCGGCCGCGCCATCTCCGCGGGCCAGGAACTGCGGCCGTTCGCGGCCAAGCTCGGCTACGGGCCGAATTCGCTGTCGCTGGAGCAGTTGCGGTTCGGCCAGACCAGCGGCGTGACTACGGAGGCGAGCGGCAGCTTCGATCGCGCCAAGGCCACCGGCAAGCTTGCGCTGAAGTCCTCGGCCAATGCGTTGCGCGAGCTCACCGCGCTGCTCGAGCCGTTCGCGCCGTCGGTGCGTGCGCGGTTCGATGCGCTGCCGCCGCTGCCGGGCGCGACGCGTCTGAAGCTCGATCTCAGCCTCGACAGGAACGCCGAGCACGCCGACCGCAGCGATGCCCGCGCCGTGCTCGATCTCGACGCGCCGCAGCTCAAGGCGACGGCGACGCTCGCCGCGCAGACCCAGCTCGCCGCCGTCAACGGCATCGACCTCGACAAATTGCGCAATAGCGATTTCACGCTGGAGTCGAAGGTCTCGGCCCCCGAGGCCCGTTCATTGGTGGCCCTGCTCGGCCTCGACCGCGTGGTGGCTGCAGGCGAGGGCGCGGCGCAGTTCGAAGGCAAGCTCAGCGGCGCCTGGCGGCGGCCGCTGCAATTGACCGCAAAGCTTGGTGGCGGCGGGCTGGATGCGGATGCGCAAGGCAGCGTCGAGCTGTCGGAGCCCAAGGCCAACGTGAATCTGCGCGTGCGCAACGTCAACCTCGCGCCGCTGTTCGGCGTCAGTCCGGCGGACAAATCCGCCCAAGGCGTCAGCCTGTCCTCGCGCCTCACGCTCGCCGGCAACCGCCTGACCTTCAACGATCTCGACAGCAGCGCAGGCGGCTCGCATCTGCGCGGCCATCTGGCAGTCACGCTCGAGCAGGAGAAGAGCATCGACGGCGAGATAGGCCTCGATACGCTCGACCTTGCGCCTGCGCTGGCGATGGCGATCGGGGCAGTCGGACACGATGCCGGCGAGCCGCTGAGCGCCGGGCTGCTCGGCGGCTGGCGCGGCCGTATCACCTTCCAGGCCTTGCGCGGCACGATGCCCGGCGGCATCGAGCTGCGGCCGTTCGGCGGGACGATCCGCAGCGACGGCCAGTCGCTCGCGTTCGACGGCCTCAAAGGGAGTATTGGCGGCGGCGAGATGTCTGCGAGCCTCGACGCCCGCAACGGTCCGGGCGGCCTTGCGTTGAATGCGCGGATCGAGCTTGGCAATGTCGATGCGACCGTGCTGCGCTATCGCGACCTCGCGCTGCCCAAGGGCCGCGCCTCGGTGCAGATGGCGCTGACCAGCCAGGGCCGTAGCGTCTCGGCACTGACCGGCGCGCTCGCCGGCAACGGCACGGTGACGCTGGACTCCGCCGAGATCGGCGGCCTCAATCCGCGCGCCTTCGAGATCGCCATTCGCGCCAGCGACGGCGGCCAGGTCGGCGACGACAACCGCTTGCGGCAGCTGGTCGAGCCGGCGCTGTCGGCCGGCCCCATCGCGGTCGCCTCGGCGCAGATTCCGTTCACGATCCGCGACGGACGCTTGCGCGTCGGTGCGACGCCGCTGGAGGCGAAGAACGCCCGCGCTATCGTGTCCGGCGGCTACGACATTCCCGCCGATCAGGCCGACATCCGCGCCAGCCTGACGCCGATCATGACCGGGCTTTCCGGTGCGCCGCCCGAGATCCAGTTGTTCGCGGCGGGCCCGCCCGACAGGCTCAATCGCACCGTCGACCTCGCGCCGCTGTCGTCGTGGCTTGCGGTGCGCACAATCGACCGCGAGACGCGCCGGCTCGACGCGATCGAGCGCGGCGAGCCGCCGCCGGCGACCGCCGCGCTGCCGACGCTGGTCTCGCCCGATCCCGTGCCGGAGCAGGCGCCCGTGAATGTGCCGCTGCCCGGCCAGGACCCGCGCCGTGCGCCGCCGGCCAAGGCCAAGGCCGAACCCAAGGCCGAGCCCAGGCCCGCGCCGATTCCGAAGGCGCCGCAGGCCGCTCCTGCCGCACCAAGCCCGCCACTGGCGGGCCCGCCGCTCGCCAGCCAGCAGCAGGTCGCGCCATTACCGCCGCCGATCGAGGTGCGGCCGGCCCCGGGGCCCGCGCCGGCAAAACCCAAGCCGAAGCCGCCGCTGGTGCTGACGCCGCAGAATCCGTGAACGGATTCGTTTGCGCGAATTAAGCTGCGCGGGACCTGCGCTCCCTCTCCCGCGAGCGGGAGAGGGGCGCACCTCCCGAGCAGCCCCTTGCGCGCCGGTTAATCCATTCCCTCGCATTTGAATGAATTTTAGTCGGCAAAACTGATCTGCCGGTTTTACCGGATTTGCGCGTTTGTTCCCTAGTTTCGTTCCCAGAGGAATTCGGCATCGCGCCCGCTCGGGCGGGATGGCCCGCCAAAGACGACCAAGAACTGGGGTATCGAGATGAACGGGGCGAAATCGCTTCTGCAGGATCTGGACGACGCGATCGCGCGCGGCACCGACGAAAGCCGTGCAAAGGCGTTGTGGCATGCGACCGACATTCTGATCACGGGCCGCTACAGCGACGACGAGATCAGCATGTTCGGCGAGGTCATCGGCCGGCTCGCCGACGAGATCGAGGTGGCGGCGAGGGCGCAGCTCTCGGAGCTGATGGCGGCGTGCGATCATGCTCCGCTCAACGTCATCGAGAAACTCGCCCTCGACGACGAGATCGAGGTCGCCGGGCCCGTGCTGCGCGAGTCCAATCGCATCGACGAGAAGATGCTGGTCCGGAGCGCCCTGACCAAGGGCCAGGCGCACCTGCTCGCGATCTCGCAGCGTGAGCAGATCGGCGAGGCCGTGACCGACGTGCTGGTCAAGCGCGGCAACCAGGAGGTTGTGACCTCGGTTGCGAAGAACGAGGGCGCGCGCTTCTCCGGTTCGGGCCTGTTGCACATGGTCCGCCGCGCCGAGGGCGATTCGATCCTCGCCGAGCAGCTCGGCCTGCGCAAGGACGTGCCGCGTCACATCTTCCAGCAGCTGATCGCGAAGGCGTCGGAAGACGTCCGCCGCCGCCTCGAGACCGAGCGTCCCGAGATGATGGCGCAAATCCAGAGCTCGGTGACCGAGGTCACCGGCGACCTGCAGTCCAAGTTCGGTCCGTCCTCGCGCAGCTATTTCGTCGCCAAGCGCGTGGTGACGACCCAGTATCGCCAAGGCAACCTCAACCAGGATTCGATCTCGAACTACGCGCGCCAGCACCGCTTCGACGAGGTGCAGATCGGCCTGTCGCTGCTGTCGGCGCTGCCGGTCGACGTGATCGAGCGCGCGCTGATGGACCGCAACCGCGAGATGCTGCTGGTGCTGTGCAAGGCGCTCGACTTCTCCTGGGACACGACGATGTCGCTGCTGTTCCTCGGCGCCAAGGATCATCTGATCACCGCGCGCGAGCTTCAGGACAATGAACGCGAGTTCGGCCGGCTCAAGATCGAGACGTCGCGCAGCATTCTGAAATTCTACCAGTCGCGCAAGAACAGCGCGGGTGCCGATTCCACCTCGGGCCGTCAGCCCGAGCTTCAGGTTCACTGAGCAGGAATTCGAGAGGGGAGTATTTGCAATGTTGCCTCAATTCGGCACCGCAGTTCGCAAGAAGAGCCTCAACCAGCCTGTCGCCACCGATCCCGGCGGCGGGGCACCCGACAAGGCCTCGGTCGACGCCGCCTGGCTCGTGCTCGAAGCCGCCAACGACCTCGGCGACCACGCCGCGATCGAGGCCTGCCGCCGGGTCATCGACGCCGAGCTGAACGGCACGGTGGCCCGCAGCGCGGACGTCGATCTCGTGCTGGGTTATTTCAGGTAGGAAGTCTACGCAGCCCGGATGCAGCGAAGCGCAATCCGGGACCGCCGTGTCCGCGCCTAAGGACCCTGGATTAAGCTGCGCTCCATCCGGGCTAAGGCTTTCCTTCCGGGTGTACGGCCGCCTCGCGGGACGGCCTCTTTTTCCAGACAAAAATAAAAGGCCCCGCCGGAGCGGGGCCTCGCCTGTTCGATCGTGCTGCTCGCACTAATCGTCCCAGTGATGATAACGGCGGATCACGACGCCGCGGTCGTAGTCGCGGTCGTGATGGTACCAGCCGCGATGCCAGCCGCGGTCATGCTCGTAGATGCGCGCGCGGGGGCCGTCGTAATAGCCCCTGTCGCCGCCGACATAGACACCGAAGCCGGCCGCGTTGGCGATGGTAGGGGTACCGATTGCGAGCGTCGCTGCCGCCGCAAGAGCGTAAGTGAGCTTCCTCATCTGTTCCTCCTTGGTCTGCATCGTCGCGGGGTCAACTTCTGCCGCCATGAGCCGTTGCAGGAACAGCCGCGAAACTTTCTTGAATGGCTGTTCAGGGTCCCGCTGCGTGCCGGAGTTTCATCAGCGTGATGGAACTGCGGGCGGAGAGGCGCGCAGTTCCAGACGGGTCCCATGCAGTCCCTGAATGGGCCGTCGCATATGCGGCCGAATGCTGTGAGGGCGTTGCTCCAGCGCTCACCGCCGGATGCGGTAGATCACGACGTCATTGCCACGGTGAACTGTGCTCCGCTCGAGCAGGTAATCCGATTTCTCGAGCACGCGGCGGGATGCGGCGTTCTCGACAAACACGACGCCGATCAGCGACGGCAGCTTGAGGTGCGAAAGCCCGATCTCAGTCATCGCGGTGGCGATCTCGCTCGCAAATCCCAGGCCCCAGGCGCCGCGCCTGAATGCATAGAAGATCTCGATCTCGTCCACGCCGTCCACGAGGAGGTGCCTGATGCCGGCACGCCCGACGAACGCGCCGTCCTCGGTTCGCAGCACCCACAGGCCAAAGCCGTGTTGGTCCCAATGGGCCATGTTGACTTCGAGATAGCTCTTCGTGACCTCGGCCGAGCGCACGCCGCCGAGATAGCGCGACACCTCGGCATCGAGATGCAGCGCGACGAGGTCGGCGAGGTGACTGTCGTTCAGCCTTTCGGCGGTCAGTCGATCGGTGCTGAAGTGCTCCATGGCGTCAGATAGCCTTGTTCGAAGCCGCGCGTCACCATGCCGGCGCGATTTCTTTGCGCGGCGCCTTGGCTCGGGCCGCTGCTATTGCCTGTTCTCCGCCATCCTCAGCGCGCCCGGCCGTACGCCGTATTTGCGCATGATTGCCTTGCTCAAGGCTCCCTCGGAGGCATAGCCGACCTCACTCGCGATCTTCGCGATGGAATCGGAGGTGCCGGCCAGGCGTTTGCGTGCGGTCGTCAACCTGAGATCGGACAGGAATGTCATCGGCGCGGTCCCCGCAGCCTTGCGAAAGGCGCGCACCAGGCTCGCGCGGGAGCAGATTGCGACAGCCGCCATCTCGTCGAGCGTCCAGTCCCGGGAGAGATCGTCGAGCAACGCCAGCACGACCCGCGCCGTGGTGCGGTCCTGCAACAGCGAGACCGTGCCGTCGGTGGGAGCCGCGTCCGTCAAATGGTCCCGGAGCATCATCACGAACAGCGCGCGTGCAAGGTCGGCCGCCACCATCTCGGATCCGGCCCGTCCCGCGTCCAGCTCGTCGCGAATGTCGATCAGCAGGCGCCGAAATCTCTCGAGGACCGGCTGTCCTTCCGTGTGAAGAACGACCTCATCGGGAAGCACCGCGATCAGCGGGTTCTCTTCCGCGGTCTCGAACAGGAAGCGGCCGCAGAGAAGCTCGGTATCGACGCGCGCATCGACCGTGCTGCGCTGCCGCACGCCGTTTCGCACCTCGCTCGAGATCTGCGCGACGGCGCCGCCGGTCCGGCTACGCAGCAAATGGCTGTCGCCATGCGGCAGAAGCAGGATGTCGCCGGCCTCGAGCCGCTGCGAGCCCAGGCCGGGTCTCTCGACCACGCAGGAGCCGCGCGTGACCAGGTGGAATTGCGCCCATCCCCGGCCGTTCGGCGCGTGAAGCGACTGCCAGCTACCGCCGAATTTGCAGGAATCCTCGATCACAGGCCGGATTCTGAGCAGCGGCACGAGCGCCTTCAACAATTCCGCGGCTTCCACCCCCGACATTCCCTTGATCCGCCCGGACATGATTGCGAGCCGCCCGGCCATACCAAGCATCCGCGAGCGCTTCTAGATGAATCTAATCAAGACGAGGAGAGTGCCATGTCAATGCTCGACTGGAACAACTACCGCCGCCAAATTGTCGCCGGCGTCGGCGCAATCGGAAAGCTGGCGCCGGATACGGTGAAGGGTTACGCGACTCTCAGCGGTGCAGGCGCGAAGACCGGTCATCTCGATGCCAAGACGCGCGAGTTGATCGCGCTGGGAGCAGCGATCAGCTTGCGGTGCGACGGCTGTATCACGGTCCATGCCGCCGAAGCGAAGAAGCACGGCGCAACCGAAGCCGAGGTCGCCGAGGCGCTCGGCGCTGCGATCTCGGTCAATGCAGGTGCTGCGCTGGTTTACGCGACCCGCGCGCACGAGGCGTTCAAGGAATCTCGGGAGTGAACGCGCCGATGCTCACTCCTTCTAACACAACCTAACATGCAATCTGCGTGGCGTTCGATAAATGTTGCGGCATGAACGTTGTCGCGATTTTTCAAAAGGCACGATATCGACGGGAGATAATATGACGATCAGGGCGCCAATTGATCTAATGCCAAGGCCTGCGAAATTATCGCGCCGGGGCTTCGTGGGAGGCCTCTCGGCCGGAATTTTGGGTGCGGCCGCGACCGAGGCCAATGGCGAAACGCTGGCCGACGTCCCCGATCGTGGCCCCGGAGCCGATCTCAGCGCGCACAGCGAACGCTCGCGCTTCGCCAAGCTCGATCGCATCCCCGAGGCGACGCCGGGCAAGCGCAATGTCGATCCCGGCGATGCCATCAACTCCAAGACGCCGCATCAGAAGCTGGTCGGCAACATCACGCCGACCGATCTGCATTACGAGCGCAGCCATTCCGGCGTCCCCGATATCGATCCGGCGCAGCACCGGCTGCTGATCCACGGCATGGTCTCGAAGCCGCTGGTGTTCAGCGTCGAGGACCTCAAGCGGATGCCGTCGGTCACGCGCGTCGTGTTCATCGAATGCACCGGCAACGGCTGGGAGAACTGGAAGAAGGCCGATCCCGATGTGACCGTGCAGAACACGCATGGCCTCGTCAGCACGAATGAGTGGACCGGCGTGCCGTTGAAATTCCTGATCGACCTCGTCGCCAGGGACAAGGGCTCGAACTGGATGCTGGCCGAGGGCGGCGACGGCGCGGGTGTCGATCGAAGCATTCCGCTCACCGACGAGATCGTGAACGAGGCCTTCGTCGCCTACGGACAGAACGGCGAGCCGCTGCGGCCCGCGCACGGCTTTCCGATGCGGCTGCTGATGCCGGGCTTCGAGGGCAACCTCAACATCAAATGGCTCCGCCGCCTGAAGTTCGGCAACGCGCCTTGGATGACGCGCTGGGAGACGGCGCGTTACACTCAGCTGCTGGCGGACGGCAAGGCGCGGCAATTCCAGCTCCGAATGGAAACCAACTCCGTCATCACGCAGCCCTCGGGCATGATGCAGATCCAGCCGGGCTACAATCGCATCTCCGGCCTTGCCTGGAGCGGACATGGCAAGATCGCGAAGGTCGAGATTTCGACCGACGGCGCGAAGTCGTGGAAGCAGGCGCAATTGAGCCTTCCGGTGCTGTCGAAGGCGCAGGTTCGCTTCCAGATGGATTGGGTCTGGGACGGCAAGCCGACCAAGATCGTGAGCCGTTCGACCGACGAGAAGGGCAACGTTCAGCCGGACCGGCAGTCCTTCATCGCCGCGATGGGGACCAACGCGCTGTTTCACTACAATGCCCAGCAGACCTGGAGCATCGACGAGGCCGGGAGGGTCCGCAATGTCCTCGCATGACAAGCTGCTCTTGGCAGGGGTGCTCGCTCTCGGCCTGCTCACCGCGCCGGCGCTGGCGTTCGATTTCGGGCGTCCGGCGACGCCGCAGGACATCAAGCTATGGGACATCGACGTCGGTCCCGACGGCAAGGGCCTGCCTGACGGCAGCGGCACGGCCGTGCAAGGCAAGCAGATCTTCGCCGACAATTGCGCGGCCTGCCATGGTGACAACGGCGTGGGCGGCATCAAGGATCGCCTCGCCGGCGGACAGGGCACGCTGGCCTCCAACATGCCGGTCAAGACAGTCGGCAGCTTCTGGCCTTATGCAACGACCCTGTTCGACTACATCCGTCGCGCGATGCCGTACCCGACGCCGGGCTCGCTCAGCACCGACGAGACCTATGCCGTCACCGCGTACATTCTGAGTCTCAACGGCATCGTTCCCGCCGACGGCAAGGTCGACAGGGACAGCCTGGCGAAGATCAGGATGCCCAACCGCGACGGGTTCATTCCGGAGCCGGAGTTCGATCCGGCAAAACTGTTCCGCAAGAAGTGAGCGGGCGATGAGGTTTTCGGCGCTGATCAAGACCCTCGCTCTGATCGCGGCGATATGTGCATGGGAGACACACGCAATGGCCACGGACGGACTCATTACCATCAAGAGCAATTTCGGTCCCGAAGACACCATGAAGCGGCTCGAGGCCGAAGTGAAGGCCAAGGGCCTCACCGTGTTCGCCCATGTCGATCACGCCGCGGGCGCCGCCGCCGTCGGCATGAATTTGCGGCCCACGGATCTCATCATCTTCGGCAATGCCAAGGGCGGAACGCCGCTGATGCAGCAGGTGCAGACCGTCGGCATCGACCTGCCGCTGAAAGCACTGGTGTGGCAGGACGAGGCGGGGATTACCTGGCTGTCCTACAACGATCCGGCCTACCTTGCCGGGCGTCACGGCGTCGGCGATCCGGCCAAGGCCGTCGTCGCCGCCCTGACCGGTGCTCTGCATGCGATCGCGACCAAAGCCACGACGCCGTAAGCGTGACGATTGCAGGGGCTCTCCATGAACAGCACTGACGAACAATCAGTCTCATCCGCGCCGCAGGACGGCAAGCTGGCCAGATGGCTGGTGATCGCGGTGCTGTGCGCGATGCTCGCCGGTGCCGTCGCGCTCGGTTATCTCGGCTGGTTCCGCACGGATCACGATGTGCCGGAGGCCGGTTATGTCGCGCTGGTACTCGGTGTCGTGTTCTCGCTGATCGTCGGCATCGGCTTGATGGCGCTGGTCTTCTACAGCAGCCGCGCAGGCTATGACGAACCCGCGGTGCTGGTCCAGGAGCCGGAGAGCGATACGGAGAAGGGGCGCGGGAGCCCGAGCTGACGGCGGCGTCCGTCACAGGTCCCGCGCATCGCACGCATCCGTGATCGGCGGAACTCCGGCTGCAGGTAACTGAGCGGGCCTTCCCGACGTACAGCGCTTGTAGCGAACGTTTCGTTCGCAAATCCACGGACGCGTAAGCCGGGGAGATATCGTCACATGCAGGGGTTCAACGTCGCAGAGAGCGGCGGCGGTTCATATCGTCCGCTTGCGATTCTGCGCTGGGTCATGGTGGTTATTTTCGTGTCGTTCGGCATGCAGAAGTTCACGCTGCAATCCGCGCAAGGCAGCGGGAGCCTTGAGCCGCTCGCCAGCTTCGTCACCAATCCCGCCGGCGCGGCGATCGTGAACGCGCTCGGCCCGATCAGGCAGATCGTGCAGGGAAATGCGGAGGGGGCACGCCGCTATCTGGTGATCGCGCCGGGCTCCATGGCGGAGCTCGGCAAGCCCGTGCAGGTGCAGGTCCCCTAGCGCACCCCTCAATAGCAGGGCGGGTAGGGGTAATATCCACAAGCCCGGCGATAGCCATAGGCTCCGTAGGTCCCATAGGCTGCGGCTCCCGCTGCTGCGGCTCCGTAATACGCCCGCCGATGGACCCTGCGGTTGACGCCGGCAACGCTCATCGGCGTAAGAGGCCGCCCGACGCGGGCCTCGGCCGTGTCAACGGACACGGTCAGCGCATCGACCGGCGAGTAGCGGAACGACAGGGGGGCTGCCGTGAACAGCGCGGCGGTCACGAATAGTCCGATCAGCTTGGCATGCCTGGTCATGGGCTCTCTCCCTTTGCAGGACGACGAGAAAGCCTGACATGCCGATGAGCCCTACCATTGACCGAAATCAATGGTGCGCAATTCCGGGCGCCCTCACGCTCGAATAGGATGGATCACGACGTCCTCGGCGTGATGAATCGTGCTCTTCTCGAGGATGTCGTGCGATCTCTCCCCCCGCCGAGATAGCGGGACACCTCGGCCGCAGGACGGCAAGCTCGAAAGCTCCCGCGCATCGCACGCACCCGTGATCGGCGGAACTCCGGCTGCAGGTAACTGAGCGGGCCTACCCGACGTACAGCGCTTGTAGCGAACGTTTCGTTCGCAAATCCACGAACGCGTAAGCCGGGGAGATATCGTCACATGCAGGGGTTCAACGTGGCAGAGAGCGGCGGCGGTTCATATCGTCCGCTTGCGATTCTGCGCTGGGTCATGGTGGTTATTTTCGTGTCGTTCGGCATGCAGAAGTTCACGCTGCAATCCGCGCAAGGCATCGCCCAGTTCATCAGCAACAGTCCCTTCATCTCCTGGCTTTCGGTGTTCGGCCTGCGGGGAGAGGCGTATTTTCTCGGCGTCGCCGAATTCGTCATCGCGGCGCTGCTCGCGGCCGGTGCGTTCAGCCCGGTCCTGTCCGCCCTCGGTTCATTCATGGGCATCGTGACATTCGCGATCACGTGGTCGTTCTTCTTCACGACGCCCGGGGTCGTGACATGGAGCCTGTCGTCCGATCCGATGGCGTGGAATCTGGCCGGCGAGTTCCTGTTCAAGGACATCGTGTTGCTCTGCGTCTGCGTCGTGCTGTTTCTCACCTCGTTGCCGCGATCGGTCGTGCGGCTGCGTACCGGCTGAGTACCGGGGCGGCAGCGCGACGAGGTTCGGGAGATGATCTGCGTGCAGTTGCCCGGCGATCAGCCCGTCGGTCCTGAAGCGATCCATCGACGCTGATGGCGATTTGGGCTGGTCGCGATCTCGGGAGGCCGAAAGCCGACGATGCCATTGTGCCCCTGTTTTGCCCGACGGAGCAACAAGGCAACAGTCAGTAGCCCGGAGGAGCGCAGCGGAATCGAGCCCTCGTGCCGGCCAATGACGAGCGGATTTTCGCTTCGCTCCATTCCGTCTACGGCCGGATTATTCGTTCGCTCGTAAGCCATTGATTTCACAACCCCCGCCTACTGTGCATGGGGTTGTTTTCGCAATTCGAGTCGTGAAGGGGTCTAGCCGGCTCCCAGCGCCACCGCGACATTGTACGTCACGAAGCTCGCCGCATAGGCCAGCACCAGCATGTAGAAGAACGTCACCGCCATCCAGCCCCAGCTTCCGGTCTCGCGCCGGATCACGGCGAGCGTGGAGGCGCATTGCGGGGCGAAGACGTACCAGGCCAGCATCGACAGCGCAGTGGCGAGCGACCACTTGGTCGCGAGCACCTGGCCGATCTGCTCGGCGGCTTCCTTGCCGCCTTCGATCGCATAGACGGTGCCGAGCGCGGCGACCGCGACCTCGCGCGCCGCCATGCCCGGGATCAGCGCCACCGCAATCTGCCAGTTGAAGCCGACGGGCGCGAGCAGCGGCTCCAGCGCCTTGCCGATCATCGCGGCGAGGCTGAAGTCGATGGCCGGCTCGGTCGCGCCGGCCGGCGGCTGCGGGAACGAGGCCAGGAACCAGATCAGCACCATCATCGAGAAGATCGTGGTGCCGGCGCGCACCAGGAACATCTTGGCGCGGGTGTAGATGCCGATCGCGATCGATTTCAGCCTGGGCACCTTGTAGTCCGGCAGCTCCAGCATGAACGGCGCCGGCCCATAGTCGCGGATCATGAAGAACTTGATCACGAACGAGACCGCCAGCGCGCTGGTGATGCCGGTGGCGTAGAGGCCGAACATCACGAGACCCTGCAGGTTGATGAAACCCCAGACGTCCTTCGCCGGGATGAAGGCGGAGATGATCAGCGTGTAGACCGGAATGCGCGCCGAGCAGGTCATCAGCGGCGCGATCAGGATCGTGGTCAGCCGGTCGCGCTTGTTGTCGATCACGCGCGTCGACATGATGCCGGGAATGGCGCAGGCGAAGCTCGACAGCAGCGGGATGAAGGCGCGGCCGTGCAGCCCGGCGCCGCCCATGATGCGATCCATCAGGAACGCGGCGCGCGCCATGTAGCCGAAATCTTCCAGCAGCAGGATGAACAGGAAGATGATGATGATCTGCGGCAGGAACACGATGACGCTGCCGACGCCGGAGATCACGCCGTCCTGCAGGAAGCTCTGCAAGAGGCCCTCGGGCAGGGTGGCATGAACGAACTCGCCGAGCCCGTCGAAGCCGGACTTGAGGAGATCCATCAGCGGCTGCGCCCAGGCGAACACCGCCTGGAACATGAAGAACAGGATCAGCGCCAGCACGATGAGGCCGCCGACCGGGTGCAGCACCACGGCGTCGATCCGCGCGGTCCAGGTGTCGGGCCTGGCAGGCAGGCTGACGCAATCGGCGATGATGCGGTCTGCCTCGCGCTGGGTGGCGCGCAATTCCGCGACGCTGAGCGCGCGCCAGCTGCTGTCCTGCTGTTCGGCGGCAAGCTTGGCCGAAATCTCGTCGGTCAGCGCCAGCAGGTCGGCGGTGCCGCCCTTGCGCACCGCGATCGATGTGACCACGGGCACGCCGAGCTCCTTGGCGAGCCGCTCGACGTCGACGGTAATGCCGCGGCGCGCGGCGATGTCGAACATGTTGAGCACGAGGATCATCGGCCGGCCGGTGCGCTTCAGCTCGAGCAGCAGGCGAATGGTCAGGCGCAGATTGGTGGAATCGGCCACGCACAGCACGAGATCAGGCACGGTCTCGCCGGAGGCCTTGCCGAGCACGAAGTCGCGGGTGATCTCCTCGTCCGGGCTGCGGCCGCGCAGCGAATAGGTGCCGGGCAGGTCAACCACGGAGACCTGGCGCCCCAAGGGAGTGACGAAAAAACCTTCCTTGCGCTCGACGGTCACGCCCGGATAGTTCGCGACCTTCTGCCGGCTGCCGGTCAGGGCGTTGAACAGCGAGGTCTTGCCGCTGTTGGGCGTGCCGACCAGGGCGAGATGCAGCAGGGGTAATTCCATGGGATCAAAGGCCTGGGCGGATATCCGGTCGCTGGCTAGGCGACGATGACGGCCATGGCTTCGCGCCGGCGGACCGCGATCGTGATGTTGTCGACCCTGACGGCGATCGGGTCGCGCCCGACCAGTCCCTCGTGCAGGACCTCGACCCGGGCCCCCTCGACGAAGCCAAGCTCGATCAGACGGCTCTCGAGCTCGATGTCCGAGAGCGCCGAGCCGGTGTCCTTGGTTGAAAGGTGCTGGATGACGCCGGTGTAGCCGCGCAGGGCCAGACCCAGCGGCATGTGGGCGCGCTTATCATCATGGTCGGTCATGCCCTGTATTTTCAACGCAGGGCATTGAGGTCAAGCGCGCACCGCGGCTGAAACTGCACCTTAGAGTGATTTTAAAGTGCAGGCGCCGGGGATGCAGTGGAAAGACGCCCCGGCGGCTACTGCGCCGGGACCTTGTCCGGCTGGGGGGCCATGGCCCGGCTCTTGAAGTAGTCCAGCACGAACAGGCGGATCGCCGAGGACAGATTGCCCTGCTGGCGGGCGCCGTCGATCTCGCCGACGAGCTCGGACAGCGTCATGTTACGCAGGCCCGAGATCTCCTTCATGCCGTTCCAGAAAGCCTCTTCCAGGCTGACACTGGTCTTGTGGCCGGCAACCACGATCGACCGTTTCACCACGGGCGACTTCATGACTGATCCTCGTGATCGATCTGATGCTGGTCCAGGTGCGCCTTCGCCTTGTCCGCGCGCGTCTCCTCCGCCGACCGCTCCGCCTTGCTGCGGCCGAACTTCGCCCGGTTGGCGTCCGCCAGCTTCGCCGAGGCTTCCCGCTCGGCGCGCTTCCTGAAACGATTCAGGTTGATGACGTTCCCCATGCCGCGTCTCCATCACCCGACCCTCTGCAGACAGGATGAAACATTCAGAAACTGGTTGGCGCATTGCGCCCTGCAAGACTTGATCGCCATTCGCTCGTCCTCGTCAATCGGCCCTTGGGCCACCAAACGATGAATTTCGCCCCGTCAAGGGCAGCAGGGGGACGTAACACGCCGCCCCGCCGCAACATTGACGGTAATCAAATCCCGCCCCCAAAACCGCATATTTTTGGGCGCCAGGTGTCCGTATCATTACGGATGAATATCGGAATTCGGAAATCTAGCCCGGGCTGGTCATCTTCTCCGGGCGCACCAGGCGGTCGAACTCGTCGGCCGAGACGAAGCCGAGCCGCAGCGCCTCCTCCTTCAGCGTGGTGCCGTTGGCATGCGCCGTCTTGGCCACCTTGGCGGCGTTGTCGTAGCCGATCTTGGGCGCAAGCGCCGTCACCAGCATCAGCGAGCGCTGCATCAGCTCATTGATGCGCTTTTCGTCGGCGCGGATGCCGTCGACGCAATGCTCGGTGAAGGAGCGCGCCGCGTCGGCCATCAGGCGGATCGAGTGCAGCATGTTGTAGGCCAGCACCGGCTTGTAGACGTTGAGCTCGAAATGGCCCTGGCTGCCGGCGACCGTGATCGCGGTGTGATTGCCGAACACCTGGCAGCACACCATGGTCATCGCTTCGCACTGCGTCGGATTGACCTTGCCCGGCATGATCGAGGAGCCAGGCTCGTTCTCCGGCAGGATCAGCTCGCCCAGCCCCGAGCGCGGGCCGGATCCGAGCAGGCGGATGTCGTTGGCGATCTTGAACAGGCCGGTCGCGACCGAGTTGATCGCGCCGTGTGCCAGCACATAGGCGTCGTTGGAGGCCAGCGCCTCGAATTTGTTGGCGGCGCTGGTGAAGGGGAGCTTCGTAATCCCGGCAACGTGCTTAGCGAACAGCTTTGCGAAGCGTGGCTTCGAATTCAGGCCGGTGCCGACGGCGGTGCCACCCTGTGCCAGCGGATAGAGGTCCTTCACCGCGACCTTGAGGCGGGCGATGCCGCTCTCGACCTGTGCCGCATAGCCGGAGAATTCCTGGCCGAGCGTCAGGGGTGTCGCATCCTGGGTATGGGTGCGGCCGATCTTCACGATCTTCGAGAATTCCTTCTCCTTCTTGCGCAGCGCGCGCAGCAGCTCGCCGAGGCCAGGGACGAGATCGGCATTGATGCGGCTTGCGGCCGCGATATGCATCGCGGTCGGGAAGGAGTCGTTTGACGACTGGCTCATGTTGACGTGATCGTTGGGATGCACCGGCTTCTTGGTGCCGAGCTCGCCGCCCAGCAGTTCGTTGGCGCGGTTGGCGATCACCTCGTTGAGGTTCATGTTGCTCTGGGTGCCCGAGCCGGTCTGCCACACCACGAGCGGGAAATGGTCGTCCAGCTTGCCCTCGATCACCTCGCGCGCGGCACGGATGATGGCATTGGCACGGCGCTGGTCGAGCAGGCCGAGCTCGAGGTTGGACTGCGCCGCGGCGAGCTTGACCATGCCGAGCGCATGCACGAGCGAGATCGGCATGCGGTCGGTGCCGATGCGGAAGTTCTGCCGCGAACGCTCGGTCTGCGCGCCCCAATAGCGATCGGCGGGGACCTCGATCGGACCGAAACTGTCGGTCTCGGTACGGGTCGCGGGGCGGGCAGTCTTCGCGTTAGCGGGCTTGGAGCGGGCAGCTTTGGCCATGAGCACATCCATTCTGCCGCGCGAGATGCCGCGCGGCTTCTTCATGCGCTCTTCTATATAGGGAGTTTGGCCAGGCGCGACGGGCGCGGGCCCAACCTAGATCATTTCTTGCGGAAACGATCGAGCCGCACGACCTCGGCGCCGCCCTGGCTCGGCGGGCTCGGCTCGTCGCTGGCTTCCGCCTTTTCGGCGGCAGGCGCGGGCACGGACACCGCGGAAGGAGCGGGGGCCGCCGGCAGATTCTCCGGCGCGACCTCGGCAACATCGGAGGTGTCGAACTGCAGACCGAATTTCACGGAGGGATCGAGGAAGCTCTTGATGGCGCTGAACGGCACGATCAGGCGCTCCGGAATGCCGCCGAAGGACAGGCCGACCTCGAAGCGATCCTCGAGCACGGTCAGATCCCAGAACTGGTGCTGGAGGATGATCGTCATTTCTTCCGGATATTGCGCCAGCAGCCGCGACGACAGCTTCACGCCCTCGGCCTTCGAGACGAAGGTGATGAAGAAATGGTGCTCGCCGGGCAGGCCATGGGACGCGGCGTCGGTCAGCACCCTCCGCAGCACGCCGCGCAGCGCGTCGCGGGCCAGCACATCGTATCGGATATGATCGGTCGCCATGGTGGTCCTGTTGCATCCCCCGAAGCCGGACCCTGCCGGCCCGACTCGCCAAGCCGCAATAGTACCCCGCCTGACGGGTCAGCAGGAGTCCCCGCCGGGGAAGAAGTAAAATGTAAGTGGAGGCTTCTGTTGCCAGGTGCCTCCGAACCCCGCCTAACGGAGCTTAACCCGCTAGGACTTTAAAGTGGTCTTTCAAACTGCGTTACGCAGCCTGAGCAACCGGAGCAAAGTTGTCGTTGGCAACTATTGCAGTAGCCCGATAACGGCGGAACAATACCGGGAAAAAGTACGCCCTTTACGCCCTCGTCGATCCTATTTCGCCCCCGCCAAAGCCCGCTTCCGGATAGTCCGTTGGTGGGCTTTGGTGGAGGCGCCGGGTACCGCCCCCGGGTCCGAATGGTTTATTGCGACGACCGTTTATTTCCATAGCCGGCGAACCGGCACCCCCAATATAGGGCGCAAGGGTTTCGAAAAACAGGGGTTTTGCGCGCCTCTCCCAAGGTTCTCTTTGGATAGGTTCCACACGGAGGCTGGCCTGATCTTGGCCGCGTCGGCGCCGGCGGTCTAAGCTTCTGAGATGTCCGAGGATTCAGCACCGGCCGGCCAACAATCAGATCGACTGCCGGATCATCCGGCGGCGAGCGTTGCTCCGCCCGGCCTGCTGGAACTGTTTCTGGCCTTCGCCAGGATGTCGCTGGCCGGTTTCGGCGGGGCGACCTCGACGTGTTGCGCCGCAGCCTCGCCGGCATCTCCTGCGCCGCCATCGGTCTCCTGATCGCGGTGGTCTTCCGCATGATGACGCCGCTGCTGAAGCGGACGGACCCCCTCGCGCTGATCCTGATGCTCGGTGTGTTCCTCGCCATCGGCCTGCTTCGCCTGCCGCTTCAGGCGGTGCTGCTGGTCGCGATCCCCGTGAGCATCGGCGCCACTTATATCCTGCGACGGAAAGTAGCAGCATGAACGCCGAAAGCCCAATCTGGGCGCTGATCGCCAGCTTTGGACTGATGTCGCTGTTCGCGGTCGGCGGCGCCGCGGCGGCGGTGCCCGAGATGCATCGCATCGCGGTCGAGGTGAATCACTGGATGACCGACAAGCAGTTCGCGGACGCCTATGCGATCGCGCAGCTCTCGCCAGGTCCGAACGTGCTTATCGTGACGTTGATCGGCTATGCCGTTGCCGGCATCCCCGGCGCGCTGGCGGCGACGCTGGCGATGTGCCTGCCGACGGCGCTGCTTGCCTATTATGTCAGCCGGCTCCTGGATCGGCCCAGCCAATCGCGCTGGCCCGGCTTGATTCAGGCTGCACTGGTTCCGCTCTCGATCGGATTGATGGCGGCGAGCGCGGTGATCCTGGCCCAGTCGACCGATCGCACGATTGCTGCACTGCTTCTGACCGCAACGGTTGCGCTGATCGCATTGATCTCGCGCATCAATCCCCTGTGGCTGTTGCTTGCCGGCGGGCTGTTGGGTTTTGCTGGCATTGTGTAATGAAAATCGCTAGGCAATGATCCGGGCGGGGGATCCAGTTCCAGCCGATTTAGAACAACAGTGCTCGTGACTTACGGGTCGCGGAGGAGACATGCATGGCCGACACGATGGGCCACTCAGCGACGGCCACCCGAAATACCCGGTTGGCGCTCGGCTTCTGTCTGCTGGCGGTTGCGCCGCAGATCTTCGAATTGATCTGGTCGATCGGGACGATCTTCGGCTGGGGCACCGGCCGCGGCCCGGGGACGGTGGTCACCAGTCACGTGACGGCGCTGCTCGCAGGCGCGCCCAGTGCGATCTTCGGATCGTTCGGCGGCGGCACCAAGAAGATGTCGTCCGAGGTCCTGCTGGCCCTGATCTATACCTATCCGCTGCTGGTCGTGGCGATCCTCACGCTGTTCATGACGGTACGGTCGGCGCAGGACTATGTCGGCGGCGTCGTGCTGATGGCGGTTGCCCTGTTCGCGCTGTGGGCGGGAAGCGATCTGCAGGGCATGCGGGGCTTCTCCTTCGGCGCCGGCACCGCGCCGCGCATGTTCAGCGGACTGCTGGTTGCCTTGTCCGCGGCCATCGCCCTGACCGGTCTTCTGACCGATGGGCCGTCGATGGCCCATTATTCCTGGCGGGGACCGCTGTTCGTGGTCGCCGCGATCCTGTTCTTCGCCCTGTCGATCCGGCCGCTCGGCGTCGTGGTCACGGCCTTCATCAGCTTCATGATCGCGGCGACGGGCTCGCAGGAGACGCGCTGGCGTGAAGCGGTCATCGTCGGTGCCTGCCTGACGCTGGGTTGCGCGATCCTGTTTCCCTACGTGCTCGGCCTGCCGATGCCGATGCTTCCGCGTTTCCTGAACCAGTGAGGGTGTGATGGATATCTTTGCCAACCTCGCTCACGGTTTTGCCGTCGCGCTCTCCCCGATCAACCTGCTGATGTGCCTGATCGGCGCCCTCGTCGGCACGCTGGTCGGCGTGCTCCCGGGCATCGGCACCATCGCGACGGTCGCGATGCTGCTGCCGATCACCTTCGGACTGCCGCCGGTCGGCGCCTTGATCATGCTCGCCGGCATCTATTACGGCGCCCAATACGGCGGCTCGACCACGTCGATCCTGGTCAACATACCCGGGGAGGCGACGTCCGTTGTCACCGCCATCGACGGCCACCAGATGGCGAGGCAAGGCCGCGCTGGCCCGGCGCTGGCGATCGCCGCGATCGGCTCGTTCTTCGCCGGCTGCGTTGCGACCGTGCTCATCGCCGTGCTCGGCGCGCCCCTGACCAAGCTGGCGCTGGCGTTCGGTCCGGCGGAGTATTTCTCGCTGATGGTGCTCGGCCTGATCTTTGCGGTCGTGCTGGCCAAGGGCTCGGTGCTGAAGGCGATCGCGATGATCGTGTTCGGCCTGTTGTTGTCGATGGTCGGCTCGGACATCGAGACCGGCGCCTCCCGCATGGCCTTCAACATTCCGGAACTCGCCGACGGCCTCGGCTTTGCGACGGTGGCGATGGGCGTATTCGGCTTTGCGGAGATCATCCGCAATCTCGATGCCGGCGCCGAGATGAGCCGCGATCTCGTGCAGCAGAAGATCACCGGCCTGATGCCGACGAAGAAGGATCTGATCGACTCGACGCCCGCGATTCTGCGCGGCACCGTGCTCGGCTCGATCCTCGGCATCCTGCCCGGCGGCGGTGCGACGATTGCATCATTCGGCGCCTATACGCTCGAAAAGAAGCTCGCCAGGGACCCGTCGCGGTTTGGCCGCGGCGCGATCGAGGGCGTGGCGGGGCCGGAGAGCGCCAACAACGCCGCCGCGCAGACCTCCTTCATTCCGCTGCTCACGCTCGGCATCCCGCCGAACGCGGTGATGGCGCTGATGGTGGGCGCGATGACCATCCACGGCATCGTGCCGGGCCCGCAGGTGATGCAGAAGCAGCCGGACCTCGTCTGGGGCATGATCGCCTCGATGTGGATCGGCAATCTGATGCTGATCATCATCAACCTGCCGCTGGTCGGAATCTGGGTGCGGCTGCTGCGCGTGCCCTACCGGCTGATGTTCCCCTCGATCGTGATCTTCTGCGCGATCGGCATCTATTCGGTGAACAACGCGCCGGTCGACGTCATCCTCGCCGGCGTGTTCGGTCTCGTCGGCTACTGGCTGATCAAGCACGACTTCGAGCCGGCACCTCTGCTGCTCGGCATGGTGCTGGGACCGTTGATGGAGGAGAACCTGCGCCGTGCGCTGCTGATCTCGCGCGGCGACTGGAGCGTGTTCCTGACGCGTCCGTTGTCGGCAGTGCTGCTGGCGGTCGCGGCGGGCCTCCTCGTCCTTACCGTGCTGCCTGCGTTGCGGTCGAAGCGCGACGAGGTGTTCACCGAATCCGAGAACTGACGGCCTGCGTCGCCACGCCGCATTCGGAAGTCGAATCGACTTGTGTGACGGCTTCGTGAAATGAAAATGCCGGCCCTTGCGGCCGGCATTTTGTCCCGGGGGGAACGATATGACTTCCATTCGCACGCTCGCATCGGGCGCATGTGCCGTAGCGCTTGCATCGCTGTGCATCTTCACCGTGCCGGCAAAGGCTCAGACCTATCCGACGCGCAGCATCACCATGATCGTGCCGTTTGCGGCCGGCGGTCCGACCGACGTCGTCGCGCGCATCGTCACCGGACACATGGCGCAGACGCTCGGACAGAGCGTCATCATCGAGAACGTGGTCGGCGCCGGCGGCACCACCGCGACCACGCGCGCCGCGCGCGCGGCCAATGACGGCTATACGCTGATCACCGGGCACATGGGCACGCACGCCGCCTCGGTGCCGCTCTATCCGAAGCTCGCCTATCATCCCGAGAAGGATTTCGAGCCGATCGCGCTGCTCGCAGGCACGCCGATCCTGATCCTGGCGCGCAAGGACTTTCCGCCCAAGGACCTGAACGAGTTCGTGACCTACGTGAAGGCCAACGCCGAGAAGGTGAACGCGGCGCATGCCGGCGTCGGCTCGGTCTCGCACGTCTCGTGCGAGCTCCTGCACTCCATCCTCGACATCAAGCCGGTCGGCGTGCCCTTCAACGGCACCGGACCTGCGATGAACGCGCTGGTGGGGGGGCAGGTCGACTACATGTGCGACCAGATCGTCAACGCCGTGCCGCAGATCAACGCCGGCACCATCAAGGCCTACGCGATCGCAACACCGCAGCGCAATCCGTCGCTGCCGAACGTGCCGACCACGGCGGAAGCCGGCCTGCCGAAATTCCAGGCCCAGGCCTGGAATGCGATGTTCGCGCCCAAGGGAACTTCGGCGGCGATCGTGGCCAGCCTGAACGCTGCGGCCAGCAAGGCACTCGACGACGAGACCGTGAAGAAGCGCCTGCTCGAGCTCGGCAGCGTCATTCCCACCGCCGCGGAGCGCACGCCGGAGGCGCTGGCGACCCTCGTCAAGAACGAGATCGCGAAGTGGACCCCGGTGCTGAAGCCGGCAAGTTAGGCAATCCGTCAGGCCGATAGGAGAGGGGCGGGACACCGGGTTCCGCCCCTTGTCGTTTGCGCCGGGAACGCTCACTTTTCCGGGTATAATCGCTGCGGACAGCGAATCGCCGCTGTTGCAGCGCGGGGGCGGCCGCTAAGTTCGCCGCCTTCCCAAAGGCATAGTCGCACATGCACCAGTACCAGGACCTGCTCGAGCGGATTCTTTCAGACGGCGCGGAGAAGACCGACCGCACCGGCACCGGCACGTTCTCGGTGTTCGGCCATCAGATGCGCTTCAATCTGTCGGCCGGCTTCCCGATGCTGACGACCAAGCGGCTGCCGCTGAAGGCGATCGTGCATGAGCTGTTGTGGTTCCTGAAGGGCGACACCAACGTCAAATATCTGCGCGACAACGGCGTCACGATCTGGGACGAGTGGGCGGATGCCAATGGCGATCTCGGCCCGGTCTACGGCCATCAATGGCGCTCCTGGCCCGCGCCCGACGGCCGCAGCATCGATCAGATCGCCAACGTGGTCGACATGATCAAGCGCAATCCGGACTCGCGCCGCCTGATCGTGTCGGCGTGGAATCCGGCCGAAGTCGACAAGATGGCACTGCCGCCGTGCCATTGCCTGTTCCAGTTCTATGTCGCCAATGGCAAGCTGTCGTGCCAGCTCTACCAGCGTTCGGCCGACGTCTTCCTCGGCGTGCCCTTCAACATCGCCTCCTATTCGCTGCTCACCATGATGGTGGCGCAGGTCACCGGCCTGAAGCCCGGCGACTTCGTGCATTCGTTCGGCGACGCCCATCTCTATTCCAACCATCTGGAGCAGGCAAAGCTCCAGCTCAGCCGCGCACCGCGTGCGCTGCCGGCGATGCGGATCAACCCTGATGTGAAGGACATCTTCTCCTTCCGCTTTGAGGATTTCGAGCTGGTCGGCTACGATCCGCATCCGCACATCAAGGCAGAAGTCGCGGTCTGACGCAGATGTCGTTGACCATCCGCCGTGCGCAGCCCGGAGAAGCGGGGCTCGTTCTCTCCTTCGTCCGCGAGCTCGCTGAGTACGAGAAGCTCTCGCACGAGGTGGAGGCGACCGAGGCCGACATCGCCGACGCGCTGTTCGGCGAAAGGCCGCGTCTCTATTGCGCGATCGCCGAGTGGAACGACGAGGCCGTCGGCTTCGCGGTCTGGTTCACGAATTTTTCGACCTTCAGCGGTCGCCACGGCATCTATCTCGAAGATCTCTACGTGCGGCCGTCGCATCGGGGCAGGGGCCTCGGCAAGGCGCTGCTGGTCCATCTCGCGAAGGAATGCGTCGACAACGGCTGGACGCGCCTGCAATGGGCGGTGCTCGACTGGAACGCGCCGTCGATCGCGTTCTACAAATCGCTCGGCGCCGTCATGATGGACGACTGGACGCTGTGCCGCGTCACCGGGCCTGCGCTGACGCGGCTTGCCGGGAACCCTGCCTGATGGAGATCGTGTTCGTCGTCGCGATCGCGGAGAACGGCGTCATCGGCGCGGGCAATGCGATGCCGTGGCGATTGAAATCCGACATGGCGCGCTTCAAGGCGCTGACCATCGGCAAGCCCGTGATCATGGGCCGCAAGACCTTCGAATCGCTGCCCCGTCGTCCCCTGCCGGGCCGCACCAATATCGTGATCACGCGCGATCCGGCTTATCGTGCCAACGGGGCCATCGTCACGACGTCGGCCGCGGATGCGGACGCGGTTGCGCGCGGGGATGCCCTGCGGCGTTCGGCTACTGGCATCGCGGTGATCGGCGGCGCCGAGATCTTCCGGCAATGGCTCGATCGCGCCGATCGCCTCGAAATCACCGAAGTCCATGCACGGCCCGAAGGGGATACGCATTTCGACATCGACAAGGGGGAATGGGACGAGGTTGACCGGATCCGCCATCCTGCCGGTCCCAGCGACAGCGCCGACTTCTCCTATGTGACATATCGTCGGCGGCGCGGCCATTAACCGCTTTCGTCAATGTTTACATTGACTTTTTCGTGCCCGAGCATAGCTCGGAAGACGATCAGGGCTGCGTTGTAAGGGACCTGCCTGTCCCCTATAAAGCCGGACCGGACAAAGCGGGCGGGGGCAATTCCACCCTGCCGAGGAGAGCGTCGAATGCCGTGGAAGAATCAGGGCGGTGGCCCGTGGGGCTCGGGTCCAAAGGGACCATGGGGCTCAGGCCCGCAACCGGTCGGGCCGAGGCCGCCGGATCTGGAAGACCTTCTGCGGCGCGGCCAGGACCGCCTCCAGCAGATCATGCCGGGCGGCTATTTCTCCGGCATCGGCATCACGCTGATCGTCCTGCTCATCATCGCGTTCTGGCTGCTGTCGGGCTTCTTCCGCGTGCAGTCCGAAGAGCTCGGCGTCGTGCTGCGCTTCGGCAAGCATGTCCGTACCGTGCAGCCGGGCCTGAACTATCATCTGCCCTATCCGATCGAAACCGTGCTGCTGCCCAAGGCGCTGCGCGTCAACACCATCTCGATCGGCATGACGCTGATCGAGGATCCGGCGCGGCGCGGCCGTTCCATCCGTGACGTGCCGGAAGAGAGCCTGATGCTGACCGGCGACGAGAACATCGTCGACGTCGATTTCACCGTGTTGTGGCGTATCAAGCCTGATGGTGTCGGTGACTTCCTCTTCAACATCCAGAACCCCGAGGGCACCGTGAAAGCGGTCGCCGAAAGCGCGATGCGCGAGGTGATCGGCCGGTCGCAGATCCAGCCGATCCTGACCGGCGCGCGCAACGTCACAGAGCAGGGCGTGCAGGAGCTGATCCAGAGGACGCTGGACAGCTACGGCGCCGGCATCCAGATCAGCCAGGTGCAGATGCAGAAGGTCGACCCGCCCGCGCAGGTGATCGACGCCTTCCGCGACGTCCAGGCGGCGCGCGCCAATCTCGAGCAGCTCCAGAACGAGGCGCAGACCTACGCCAACCAGGTCGTGCCGCAGGCGCGCGGACGGGCGGCGCAGATTCAGCAGGCCGCCGAAGGCTACAAGGAGCAGGCGGTCGCCGAGGCCAAGGGCCAGAGCGCGCGCTTCCTGAAGGTCTACGACGAATACAAGAAGGCGCCCGACGTGACGCGTGAACGGATCTATCTGGAGACAATGGAGCGCGTGCTCGGCGGCGCGGACAAGCTCGTCTATGACGGCGGCTCCTCGGGCCAGGGCATCGTGCCCTATCTGCCGCTGGGCGAATTGACCAGCAAGCGGCCGCCTACCACCGGGCAGCCCTCGAGCGGAGGCAGCCGATGAGGTCTCCGGTCACAGGTTTCGTCACGCTGCTCGCGCTCCTGCTCGTCGCGGTGCTCGGCTACATGTCGCTGTTCACGGTGCAGCAGACCGAGCAGACCATCGTGCTCCTGTTCGGGCGCCCCGTCGACGTCGTCACCGCGCCCGGCCTGCACTTCAAGGCGCCGTGGAATTCGGTGATCAACATCGACAAGCGGATTCTCGACCTGGAGAACCCGTCGCAGGAAGCGATCGCGTCCGACCAGAAGCGGCTCGTGGTCGACGCATTCGCGCGCTACCGCATCAAGGATGCGCTGCGCTTCTATCAGAGCATCGGCTCGATCCAGGCTGCCAACATCCAGCTCACCACGCTCCTGAACGCGGCACTGCGCCGCGTGCTCGGCGAAGTCACCTTCATCAACGTGGTGCGCGACGACCGCGAGAAGCTGATGCTGCGCATCCGCGACCAGCTCGATCGCGAGGCCGACGGTTACGGCATCGAGGTCGTCGACGTCCGGATCCGCCGCGCCGACCTGCCGGAGCAGAACAGCCAGGCGGTCTATCAGCGCATGAAGACCGAGCGCGAGCGCGAAGCGGCAGAGTTCCGCGCGCAGGGCGGCCAGAAGGCGCAGGAGATCCGCTCCAAGGCCGACCGTGAGGCGACCGTGATCGTCGCGGAAGCCAACTCGCAGGCCGAGCAGACCCGCGGTGTGGGCGATGCCGAGCGCAACCGCCTGTTTGCGGAAGCCTACAGCAAGGATGCCGACTTCTTCGCCTTTTACCGGTCGATGACCGCCTATGAGAACGGCCTGAAGTCGAGCGATACCCGCTTCCTGCTGCGGCCGGACTCCGATTTCTTCCGGTACTTCAGCAACCCGTCCGGCAAGATGGCAACCGATACGCTGGCGAAGCCGTAAGCGAGACTGAGGGCGGCAGGTCTGGCCGCCCTTCGTCCAGACAAGAACAGCATAAACGGGAGGTTCCAATCCGATGAGGTCCATTGCGTTCGCCGACTTCCTCATCGGCTTGGGCATCCTGTTCGTGCTGGAGGGCCTGATGTTTGCGGCGAGTCCGAACTGGATGCGCAAGGCCATGAAGAGCGCCATCGCCACGCCGGATAACATCCTGCGGGCGGTCGGGATCGGCTCGGCCGTGGTCGGCCTGGTCCTGATCTGGGTTATGCGGCGTCCGGTCTAGACCTCGCACCAACGCCAAAGTGAAGGCGAAGGACCGGTTTTCGCCGTATTATCGGGCTCTTGAGGCCCGTTAAGCTCCGTGCTTGCGCCGTCCCCCCGTTCGAGCGCAGTCTGGACCGAATCCTTTTCTCTGGAGATACCAATGCCCGCTGCCACCATTGCCCCGACCCGCTTGCGTTTAGGGCTGGCCGCGCTCGTCGTCAGTGCTTTCAGCGCGTTCGGCACACCGGCCGAGGCGCGCGGACCGGATGGCATCGCCGACGTCGCCGAGAAGGTGATCGACGCGGTCGTCAACATCTCGACCTCGCAGACCGTGGAGGCCAAGGGCGGCGGCAGCAACACCATGCCGCAATTGCCGCCCGGCTCGCCCTTCGAGGAGTTCTTCGACGATTTCTTCAAGAACCGCAGAGGCCCTGGCGGCGGCAGCAAGGGCGGCGACAGCGGCAGCGCCCCGAAGAAGACCAATTCGCTCGGATCCGGCTTCATCATCGACACCGCGGGCGTCGTCGTCACCAACAATCACGTCATTGCGGATGCCGACGAGATCCACGTCATCCTCAACGACGGCACCAAGATCAAGGCCGAGCTGGTCGGCGTCGACAAGAAGACCGATCTCGCCGTGCTCAAGATCAAGCCGCCGAAGCCGCTGGTCGCGGTGAAGTTCGGCGACAGCGACAAGCTGCGCCTCGGCGACTGGGTGGTCGCGATCGGCAATCCCTTCAGCCTGGGAGGCACGGTCACCGCCGGCATCGTTTCGGCCAAGAATCGCGACATCTCCTCAGGGCCCTACGACAGCTACATCCAGACCGACGCCTCCATCAACCGCGGCAATTCCGGCGGTCCGCTGTTCAACCTCGACGGCGACGTCATCGGCGTCAACACGCTGATCATCTCGCCCTCCGGCGGCTCGATCGGCATCGGCTTCGCCGTTCCGTCGAAGACGGTCGTGGGCGTCGTCGACCAGCTGCGCCAGTTCGGCGAGTTGCGCCGCGGCTGGCTCGGCGTGCGCATCCAGAGCGTCACCGACGAGATCGCCGAGAGCCTCAACATCAAGCCCGCGCGCGGCGCGCTGGTCGCCGGCATCGACGACAAGGGCCCGGCCAAGCCCGCGGGCATCGAGCCCGGCGACGTCGTGGTCAAGTTCGACGGCAAGGACGTGAAGGATCCGAAGGATCTCTCTCGCGTCGTTGCCGACACGGCGGTCGGCAAGGAGGTCGACGTCGTCATCATCCGCAAGGGCCAGGAGCAGACCAAGAAGGTCACCCTCGGCCGCCTCCAGGATCCCGAGAAGGTGCAGGCCGCGGTGAAGACCGACGAGCCGGCGCCCGACAAGCCGGTGACGCAGAAGGCGCTCGGCCTCGATCTCGCCGCGCTGAACAAGGATCTGCGCACGCGCTACAAGATCAAGGACAGCGTCAAGGGCGTGGTCGTCACCAATGTCGACGCCAATTCCGACGCCGCGGAGAAGCGCCTCTCGGCCGGAGACGTCATCGTCGAGGTCGCGCAGGAAGCGGTGTCGAGCGGAGCCGACATCCAGAAGCGGGTCGATCAGCTCAAGAAGGACGGCAAGAAGTCGGTGCTGCTGCTGGTCTCGAATGCCGAGGGCGAGCTGCGCTTTGTGGCGCTGAGCGTGCAGTAGCCGCAAGTACGGTCTCATAGGGTGGGCAAAGGCGCTCTTGCGCCGTGCCCACGCTCTCTTGCTGTCATGGATAAATTGGTGGGCACGCTTCGCTTTGCCCACCGTACAGCCGCTGAGCGTGCGGCAAGAGACTACCCCTCCACGAACTCGTCCCGCCGGTACCCCTGCGCATAGAGCAGCGCGGTGAGATCGCCGTGATCGATCCGCGCAGCTGCGGCAGCCGCGACGGCCGGCTTGGCGTGATAGGCGACGCCGAGCCCCGCCGCCTGGATCATCGCGAGATCGTTGGCGCCGTCGCCGACCACGACCGAGTCGATGTCGTCGAGATCGAACGACTCCATCAGGTCGACCAGCGTGGCAAGCTTGGCCGCGCGACCCAGAATCGGCTCCTTCACCTCGCCGGTGAACTTGCCGTCGCGAACGACGAGCTCGTTGGCCCGGTTCTCCTGAAAGCCGATCTTGGCGGCGACCGCTGTCGTGAACAGGGTGAAGCCGCCGGAGACGAGGCAGGTATAGGCGCCGTGCTTGCGCATCGTCGCGACCAGCTCGCGGCCGCCCGGGGTCAGCGTGATCCGCTTGGCCAGCACCTCGTCGACCGCGCTGGCGGGCAGGTCCTTCAGCAGCGCGACGCGCTCGCGCAGCGCCGGCTCGAACTCGATCTCGCCGCGCATGGCGCGTTCGGTAATGGCCGCCACATGCGCCTTCACCCCGACGAAATCGGCGAGCTCGTCGATGCATTCCTGGCCGATCATGGTGGAATCCATGTCGGCGAGAAAAAGCTTCTTGCGCCGGGCGCCGACTGGCTGCACGACGATGTCGATGGGCAGGTCGCCGCGAAGCTCGCGGAGCCGCTGCTCGATGGCGTGACGGTCGCCTTCGAGGTTACTGTCGGTGCCGAACGGGATATCGACCGCGACCCCGTCGAACAGCCAGTGCGCGGGTGCCGCCTGCGGCAGCACGGCGCGGGCGCCGTCGACGATGGTCGTATCGAGCGCCGGATTGTCGGGGTTGCAGATCAGCGTGGCGACGAGGGACATTTGAGGTTTTCGTGAGCGAGGAGCAAGTCGGCAGAAGGCCTGTTGGCGAGGCCGTGCTTATCGCAGGCCCGACCGCCAGCGGCAAGTCGGCGCTGGCGCTGGAGCTCGCGCTCGCCACCGGCGGCATCGTCGTCAATGCCGATTCCATGCAGGTCTACCGCGACCTGCGCATCATCACGGCACGGCCGACAGAGGACGAGGAAGCGCGCGCTCCGCACCGTCTCTACGGGCATGTCGATGCAGCCGTGAATTTCTCGGCCGGGGCCTGGGTGGCCGACGCGGCAAAGGCGCTCGGGGAGGCGCGTGCCGAAGGGCGCCTGCCGATTTTCATCGGCGGCACCGGGCTCTATTTCAAGGCGCTGACGGCCGGGCTCTCCGTGGTGCCGCCAATTCCTGCCGAGGTGCGGGAGGACGTGCGCGCGCGGCTGGAACGGAACGGTGCGGAGGCGCTGCATGCGGAATTGGCGCGTCGCGATCCGCAGGCCGCCGAGCGATTGAACCTGCGCGATCGCACCCGGATCGCGCGTGCCCTCGAAGTGGTTGAGGCGACCGGCCGTTCGCTGCTCGACTGGCACCGGGAGGGCCAGCCTCCGCTGCTGCCGAAGGACAGTTTTCGGGCGGTGTTTCTCGCGCCCGAGCGCGACGCGCTCTACGCACGGATCGACGCCCGTTTCGATGCCATGCTGGCCGCCGGCGCGTTGCAGGAGATCGAGCGGCTCGCCGCCAGGCAGCTCGATCCGCTGCTGCCGGCGATGAAGGCTCATGGCGTGCCGGCCCTGATCCGGCACTTGCGCGGTGAGCTCAGCCTGGAGCAGGCCGCCACCATCGGCCGCGCCGACACCCGCCACTATGCCAAGCGGCAATTCACCTGGTTCCGGCATCAATTGCCGGAGTTCGAATGGGTGAAGCCGGAGGAGGTGAGGCGATGGCTCGCTGCGATTGTCGACGCGGTCCGCGACCGCGGCTGACGCGCTTTTCCGTCCGGGTTCCCCAATTTACCTCTCGCCGAACCCGGGGAACACCGCTACACTGCCAAAATCGCGCGGGGACGGCCGCATTGCCTTGACATCCAGGCTTTGGCCGCTATGTTCGCGCAACCTTTGGGAAGTCGAGCGCCTGCCATGCGTAACATTATTACCAAACTCCTTATCGCCGTCGTACCCAGGCACACCGCCGGGGATGGCTAGCTGCCATCCACAAGACAGGCGGTGTGCATGGGCCCTCTTCGGGGCCTTTTTTATTTCCTGAACCCGACACGAACGAAGCCGCTGACAACAGCGCATCCGGAGCAAGCCAAATGAGCGACAAGAGCCACGATCCGAACCAGATGACCGGCGCCGCGATGATCGTTCGCGCGCTCATCGATCACGGCGTGACCGACATTTTCGGCTATCCCGGCGGCGCCGTGCTTCCGATCTATGACGAGATCTTCCAGCAGAGCGAGGTCCAGCACATCCTGGTCCGTCACGAGCAGGGCGCGGGCCACGCCGCCGAGGGCTATGCGCGCTCGACCGGCAAGCCGGGCGTCGCGCTGGTGACCTCCGGCCCCGGCGCCACCAACATGGTGACGCCGCTGACCGACGCGCTGATGGACTCGATCCCGCTGGTCTGCATTTCGGGCCAGGTGCCGACCCATCTGATCGGCAACGACGCGTTCCAGGAATGCGACACTGTCGGCATCACGCGCCCCTGCACCAAGCACAATTGGCTGGTGCGCGACGTCAATGATCTTGCCAAGGTGCTGCACGAAGCGTTCTACGTCGCGACCTCCGGCCGCCCAGGCCCGGTGCTGGTCGACGTGCCCAAGGACGTGCAGTTCGCGACCGGCACCTATCATCCGCCGCGCAAATCCGACGTGCACCGCTCCTATGCACCGCGCGTGAAGGGCGATGCGGCGCAGATCCGCAAAGCGGTGGCGCTGCTGGCCAATGCCAAGCGCCCCGTGATCTACAGCGGCGGCGGCGTCATCAATTCCGGCCCCGAGGCGACCAGGCTGTTGCGCGAGCTGGTCGAGGTCACCGGCTTCCCGATTACCTCCACGCTGATGGGTTTGGGCGCGTACCCGGCCTCGGGCAAGAACTGGCTCGGCATGCTCGGCATGCACGGCACCTACGAGGCCAACATGACCATGCATGATTGCGACGTCATGCTGTGCGTCGGCGCGCGCTTCGACGACCGCATCACCGGCCGCGTCGATGCGTTCTCCCCCGGCTCGAAGAAGATCCACATCGACATCGACCCGTCTTCGATCAACAAGAACATCCGCGTCGACGTGCCGATCATCGGCGATTGCGGCAACGTCCTCGGCGACATCCTCCAGGTGTTCAAGGCGGAGGCGAAGAAGCCGGACATCAAGTCGTGGTGGCAGCAGATCGCGCAATGGCGCGCCCGCAACTCGCTCTATTACAAGAAGAGCAGCGACGTCATCCTGCCGCAGCATGCGATCCAGAGCCTGTTCGAGGCCACGCGCGGCAGGGACACCTACATCACCACCGAGGTCGGCCAGCACCAGATGTGGGCGGCGCAGTTCTACGGCTTCGAGGAGCCGCATCGCTGGATGACGTCGGGCGGTCTCGGCACCATGGGCTACGGCCTTCCGGCCGCGGTCGGCGTGCAGGTGGCCCATCCCGACAGTCTCGTCATCGACATCGCAGGCGATGCCTCGGTGCAGATGACGATGCAGGAGATGTCGACGGCGGTGCAGTACGAGCTGCCGATCAAGATCTTCATCCTGAACAACCAGTACATGGGCATGGTGCGGCAGTGGCAGCAGCTGCTGCACGGCAACCGGCTGTCGCATTCCTATTCGGAGGCGCTGCCCGATTTCGTCAAGCTCGCGGAAGCCTATGGCGCCGTCGGCCTCCAGGTGCACAAGCCCGGCGATCTCGACGGCGCCATCCATGAGATGATCACGGTCAAGCGCCCCGTTCTGTTCGACTGCCGCGTCGCAGCGCTCGAAAACTGCTTCCCGATGATTCCCTCCGGCAAGGCGCACAACGAGATGCTGTTGCCGGAACAGGCCAATGACGAGGCGACCGCGAAGGCGTTCGCCGGCGGCAAGGCGCTGGTGTGACGAGCGACATTTGAGGGGACGACAATGAACCAGCCCGCATCCGCCTATTTCATCGAAGAGCGCCACGATCCGAACGAGACGCACACGCTCGCGGTGCTCGTGCAGAACGAGCCGGGCGTGCTCGCGCGCGTCATCGGCCTGTTCTCGGGCCGCGGCTACAACATCGAAAGCCTCACGGTCTCGGAGACCGAGGCCCAGAAGCATCTGTCGCGCATCACCATCGTCACCACCGGCACGCCGATGGTGATCGCGCAGATCAAGAACCAGCTCGACCGCATGATCCCGGTCTATCAGGTCGTCGACATGACCCAGACCCGGCGCTCGATCGAGCGCGAGCTCGCGATGGTGAAGGTGCGCGGGCAGGGCGAGCATCGGGTCGAGGCGCTCAGGCTCGCGGATGCGTTCCGTGCCCGGGTGATCGACGCCACGACCGAGAGCTTTGTGTTCGAGATCACAGGCAACACGGACAAGATCAACCAATTTATCGACCTGATGCGCCCGCTCGGCCTCGTCGAGGTGTCGCGCACCGGCGTTGCCGCGATCGGCCGCGGGCCCGAAGGGATGTGAACCATGCTGGCGCGCGACTGGTACTATAACGAGCGGAACCGGATGGGGATCGAGCCCGCCGTGGCCTCGATCTACGACGCCCACGACGATGCCGATCTGCGGGCGCGCGCCGCACTGAAGATGCTCGGAGTCCAGCGCGGCTGGCGGATCGCCGACATCGGCTGCGGCAACGGCGTGCTGGCGACCGAGGCGGCGCTGATGGGTGCCGAGGTCGACGCCATCGACATCTCGCCGGCGATGCTGGCGCTTGCCGAGATCTACGCGCGGGATCGCAAGGCAAAGGTCGCGACCCAGTCCGCGGGCCTGCTCAGCTTCGCCTATCGGCCGGAATCCTACGATCTCATCGTCAGCGAATTCACGCTGCACCATTTGCCGGATTTCTGGAAAGCCGTGGCGATGTCACGGATTTTTCGCGCGCTCAAGCCGGGATCAACGTTCTACCTGCGCGACATCGTCTACACCGCGATGCCCGACGCAATCGAGCGCGACGTCGAGCAATGGGCCGACTTCCAGATCAAGAACCACGATTTCGCGCGCGAAAGCGTGGTGACGCATATGCGCGACGAATATTCCACCTTCGGCTGGGTGATGGAGCGGATGCTGACCGACGTCGGCTTCACGCTGGTCTCGGCCGATTACCACGCACCGATGCACGGCACGTATCTGCTGCGCAAACCAAAGGCCGGCGAGCAAGGCTAGACGAATAACAACAGGGCTGCACGACAGGGCAGAGCCGAGAACAACAATGAAGCCGGCCGATATCCTCATCGCCATCCTGGTGGCGATCATCTGGGGGCTTGCCTTCGTGGCGAGCCGGATCGCGCTCGACGAGCTTTCGCCGGAGCTGATGACGGCGCTACGCTTTGCCATTGCCGCGGTGCCATGCCTGTTCATCCGCAAGCCCAAGATCGCCTGGTCGCTGCTGATCGCGATCAGCTCCACGTTGTTCCTCGGCCAGTTCCTGAGCCAGGCCTATGGCATCGCTCACGGCGTGCCGGTCGGGCTGACCAGCGTCGTGGTGCAGAGCCAGGCGCTGTTCACGATCGGTTTTGCCGCGATCGCCTTTGGCGAGCGTCCGACACCGATGCAGACGCTCGGCATCGGTATCGCTGCGATCGGCCTGCTGATGATCTGCGGCACCGTCGGCTACGATTTCAGCGTCGCTGCGTTTGCCGTGCTGATGATCTCGCCGCTCAGTTTTGCGGTCGGCAATCTGCTGCTGCGCGGCGCCCGCGGCGTACCGATGTTCGACCTGTTCGCGTGGCTGTGCCTCGCCTCGGCCGTGCCGCTGTTCGTGCTGACGCTGATCGCCAACGGCGCGGCGCCAACCTGGACGTCGCTGAGCCGGATGTCGCTGACATCAGCTCTCTGCATGCTGGCGCTTGGCGGCATCTCCACCAGCATCGCCTATTGGCTGTGGGGCCGATTGCTGCGCGACTATCCCGCCGCGCAAGTGGTGCCGTTTGCGCTGCTGGTCCCGTTCGTCGGCTCGGCCGCCTCCAGCATCGTTTTCGGCGAGCGGTTCGGACCCTTGCGGCTTGCCGGCATGGTGACCGTGATCGGCGGTATCGCCGTGATGGTGCTGGCGAAGCGGCCGCAAGTCGTTGCGAAGGCAGCGTGAGGTGAGCATGTCCCAGTCGCTGCTCTATGCCTTCCTCATCTTCATGGTCGTGATGTATTTCACGCCCGGGCCGAACAACATCATGCTGCTGTCCTCGGGCCTGACCTACGGCTTCCGGCGCACCATCCCTCACATCGTGGGCATCGTCCTCGGCTTCGCCTTCATGGTTGCAGCTGTCGGCCTCGGACTCGGCTCCGTGTTCCTGGCCTATCCGATCCTGCAGACCGTCCTGAAATATGCCGGTGCCGCCTACCTGATCTATCTTGCCGCCGCGATCGCCATGTCCGGCCCGGCCAGGCCGGGTGAGGGGGATGGCCGCGGCCCGATGACCTTCTGGGGCGCGGCGATGTTCCAATGGATCAATGCCAAGGGTTGGGTGATCGTGATCGGCACCATCACCGCCTATGCGGCGATCGCCCAATTCCCGCTCAATATCGCGATCCAGACCTTGATCAGCCTGATCGTCGGCACCGTCTCGACCGTGGTCTGGGCCCTGTTCGGCTCCGCCTTGCGGCCGGTCCTGACCTCGGAGCGGCTGGTCCGCGCCTTCAATATCCTGATGGCGATCCTGCTGCTGGCCTCCCTCTACCCCGTTCTCGTGGATGCATGATGTCGCGGATTTCCATGCAGAAACGGGTTTCCCTCAGGGCTGAAAATGCTCTAGACAGCCCCCGAAATCCGCAAATTTCACCCTTCGGACACTGACCATTGGCCGATTTCGGCCCTGAACGAGGAAACGACCATGCGTGTTTATTACGATCGCGACGCCGACCTGAACCTGATCAAGGGCAAGAAGGTCGCCATCGTCGGCTATGGCAGCCAGGGCCATGCCCATGCGCTCAATCTGAAGGATTCCGGCGTCAAGGAAGTCGCCATTGCGCTGCGCAAGGGTTCGGCCTCGGCCAAGAAGGCGGAAGCCGCCGGCTTCAAGGTGCTGGAAGTTGCCGAAGCCGCCAAATGGGCCGACCTCGTCATGATGCTGACCCCGGACGAGCTCCAGGGCGACATCTATCGTGAGCACCTGCACGACAACATGAAGAAGGGCGCCGCCCTCGTGTTCGCGCATGGCCTCAACGTCCATTTCAACCTGCTCGACCCGCGCGCCGATCTCGACGTGCTGATGATCGCGCCGAAGGGCCCCGGCCACACCGTGCGCTCGGAATATCAGCGCGGCGGCGGCGTGCCCTGCCTGATCGCGATCGCCAAGGACGTCTCGGGCAACGCCCATGACCTCGGCCTGTCCTACGCCTCCGCCATCGGCGGCGGCCGCGCCGGCATCATCGAGACCACTTTCAAGGAAGAGTGCGAGACCGACCTGTTCGGCGAGCAGGTGGTGCTCTGCGGCGGCCTGGTCGAGCTGATCAAGGGCGGCTACGAGACCCTGGTCGAAGCCGGCTACGCGCCGGAGATGGCCTATTTCGAGTGCCTGCACGAAGTGAAGCTGATCGTCGACCTGATCTACGAAGGCGGCATCGCCAACATGAACTACTCGATCTCCAACACCGCCGAGTACGGCGAGTACGTCACCGGTCCGCGCATCATCACGGACGAGACCAAGAAGGAGATGCGCAAGGTTCTGGCCGACATCCAGGGCGGCAAGTTCGCCCGCGACTGGATGCTCGAGAACAAGGTCAACCAGACCTCGTTCAAGGCGACCCGCGCCAAGCTCGCTCAGCACCCGATCGAGGAAGTCGGCGCGAAGCTGCGCGACATGATGCCCTGGATCAAGAAGGGCGCGCTGGTCGACAAGAGCAAGAACTAAGTATTTGTGCCCCGGACGCAGCGCAGCACGTTGGTGCTGCGCTGCTGATCCGGGGTCCATTGTGGCTCCCGGGGTCCCGGCCCTGCGCTCCGCTTCGCTGCGCTTGTCCGGGACACCGCCAAGAATCCAAGGCATGATCGCGGGCACCTGAGGGAGGGAGACCATGCGATCTGTCGTCATCACCGGTGCGTCCACCGGCATCGGCTGGGCTACCGCAAAATTCCTGATCGGGCGCGGCTATCGTGTCTTCGGCAGTGTTCGTAAGCAGGCCGATGCCGAGCGGCTTAAGGCCGAGCTCGGCGCCAATTTCACGCCGCTGCTGTTCGACGTCACCGACGAAGCCGCAGTCCTCGCGGCTGCGCGAGAAGTCCGCGAGGCGCTGGGCGGGCAGACGCTGGCCGGCCTCGTCAACAATGCGGGCGTCGCGGTCGCCGGTCCCGTGCTCGAATTGTCGGCCGACGATTTTCGCCGCCAGATGGACATCAACGTCATCGGCCCCGTCATCGCGACGCAGGCGTTCGGCCCGCTGCTCGGCGCCGATCCCTCGCTGAAGGGGCCGAAGGGGCGGATCGTGATGATCAGCTCGGTCGCGGGCAAGAACGGCAATCCGCTGTCGGCGCCCTATTGCACCTCCAAGCATGCCATCGAGGGATTGTCGGAAAGCCTGCGCCGCGAATTGATGCTGTTCGGCATCGACGTCATCATCGTCGCTCCCGGCGCAGTGAAGACGCCGATCTGGAGCAAGGCCGAACAGATCGACCTCTCCGTCTACCAGAACTCGCCCTATCTGCCGGCGCTGAACAAGGTCATGGCCTTCATGATGGACCTCGGCGCCAAGGGCCTGCCGGCCGAGCGGATCGCCGAGATCGTGTTCGAGGCGCTGACGGCGGCGAGCCCCAAGGTGCGCTACCAGATCACGCCCGACCCGATGCGCCACCTGATCGCGGCCGTGCTGCCGAAGCGGACGCTCGATCGCATCATCGCCAAGCGGCTCGGGTTCCTGCCGCAGTGAGACGGGCGCTTCAGCCCGCCGCAACGGTCTGCCCGCGCGGATGGCGTGCCATCGCGATCATGCGCAGCGCCAGCACGATCAGGAGCGGAATCAGGAACGCGGCATAAAGCGGCATCGCCGGCACGCGCTTGCCGAACGACACCAGGAACTGGAACCAAAGATAATAGCCGCCTACCAGGTGCAGCGTCCGCCAGGCGCGGGGGCCGATCAGCGCGGCGGTGCGGTCGAACGAGGTCGCGCTCATGACAATGATGACGACATAGCCCAGGCCACCGAAGATGTAGGAGACGACCGAGGTTGCTTCCGCAAAGCTGGCAGTATCCATCCAGGCGAAAACAACAATCGCGGCCGCGTGGATGGCATGGGAGGCCGCAAAGCTGAGGCCGAGATAGCGCCGGTTGCGGCGCTGCCAGCGGGTCCAGGCATTGGGCCACAGCCGCGCCAGCGCCGCGGCGCTGAAGGCGAGGCAGAACAGCGTGAGCGAGCTGCGCGCCGTGAAACGGATCACCATCCGCACGCCCTCGACCTCGAACTGCCGCATCGAGCCGATCCAGAGGCTGAGGACGATCAGGCTCAACGACAGGGCGGCAAGCAGCCGCCAGCCTTCGAGCCAGCCTTGACGTTGCGACATGGTGATCTCCCTTCGTTATGTAATCATCGATTACATTTCAGGGAATCGGACTGGTCAATGGTGTAATCGCTGCTTACATTCACGTTCGGGTGATGCTAGAAGCGCCTATGTCCGCTCGTCAGCCCTCCAAGCCGCGTCCCCGCCGCCCCACGACCCAAGCCAAGCCCTATCACCATGGCGACCTTCGCCGCGTCCTGATCGATGCTGCGCTGCAGCTCGCGGCGGAGGGCGCGGAGGTTTCAGTCCGCGAGGCCGCGCGCCGGGCCGCGGTGTCCCCGGGTGCGCCATTCCGGCACTTTCCGAACCGCGATGCCCTGATGGCGGCGGCGGCGGCGGAGGCACAGCGGCGCTTTCGTGCCGAGATCGAGGCGGCGCTGAGCGAGGCTCCGGCCGCTGGCCCGCTCGCGCGTTTCCGTGCCTTCGGGCTCGCTTACCTGCGCTGGGCGATGCGCAATCCCGCCCATTTCGAGATCATCTCCACCGGCCGCTACTTCGCCCACGGCAGCTCCTCCGACCTGAGCCGCGACAATGCCGAGCTGATTGCGCTGACCGAGGGGCTCCTGGCCGAGGCGGCGGAGCAGGGACTGCTGCGACCGGCCGACCTCAAGCAGGTCCAGATCGCCGGCCGCGCGCTGGTCTACGGATTTGCCCGGATGAATCTCGACGGCCATTTTCCGCGCTGGGGCGTCGAGGAGGGCGAGATCGAGCGGATGGCGGAAGCGGTGCTCGACCTGTTCATCTCAGGCATTGCAAAGCGCTAGGCCGGTGCGTGGCGATGTCGAGCCCCGTGCAGCGGCCCGCCGCTCATTGGCAATAAGCGAAGGTCGGATCACGACGCGCGTTGCCTGTCCTTGACCGTTCCGTTACAGTTTTATGACACGGTGCAGGCTTCCGGCTGCGCCGGAGGCCCTGGTCGTTCTCGGGCCGGCCAGACGGCTTGGCATCACCGCACCGGACCAGAGTTGCGTGTCCTCGATGGCGTCCGCGCCCAATCCAGGTCCTTCTGCCACCACCGCCGTGCTGGCGAGCGTCGCCGCGCTCGGCATCTGGCGGCTGCTCGCCGTTGCCGCGCCGCACCTTGCCGCCCTCGCGCTGATGTACGAGACCGAGACCGATTTCGGCTCGCGGCTGTCGTTCGCGCTGGCCTGGGGCATCCTCAATTTCTTCTGGATCACATTGCTGCGCCGGCCGGCGCTCTCCGGCGCGCTGTCGCTGACCATGGTGGTCGTGCTGGTGCTGCTGTCGCGGCTGAAGCACGACGTCGTGCAGATGACGGTCAACTTCATCGACCTGATGATGATCGACCGCGACACCGTCGCGTTCCTGTTCACGATCTTCCCGAATTTGCGCTGGTCGGTGATCCTGGCTGGCCTCGTCACGCTGCCGCTGATGTATGCGCTGTGGTGGCTCGATCCGTTCCGCATCCGCCGTCTGCCCGCGCTCGCCTGCAAGCTGGCCTGCCTCGCCGCGCTGGTCGGCTATTCGCTCTATCATCCTGACGAGGCCTGGCGCGGCTATTACGACGACGGCTATCTGTCGAAATTCTTCCGCTCCGGCGTCAGTTCGGTCTCCGACTTCGTGCAATACGGCTTCATGGAATCGGCCGCTGCGAGCAATGAGCGGCTCAACATGCCGCTGGTCGATTCCTGTCACCCCGCAGGACGCCGGCCGAACATCATCATGATCCATGACGAATCGAGCTTCGACATCCGCGCCGCCCGCGGCATCAAGGTGCCGCAGGGCTATGGCAGTCACTTCAAATCCTGGGACGGCAAGCAGCGCACGTTCCTGGCCGAGAGCAATGGCGGGCCGAGCTGGTTCACCGAATACAACGTGCTTGCGGGGCTGTCCTCGCGTTCGTTCGGCCGCTTCGCCTATTTCGTGACACGCATCGCCTCGAACCGCGTCGAGCGCGGGCTGCCGCTGGCGCTGCGCCGCTGCGGCTACGACACGATGTCGCTCTATCCCGCCCATGGCGGCTTCATGGCGGCCCGCAGCTTTCAGATGACGACCGGCATCGAACGCTTCCTCGATTCGAAGGATCTCGGCGCCAAGGATGTCGAGCCCGACAGCTTCTTCTACGACAAGGCGCTGCAGCTGATCGGCCAGCAGCCGCCCAACAAGCCGCTGTTCACCTTCATCTATCTCGGCGCCAATCATTTCCCCTGGGAGACGCGCTTTCGTCCCGAGCTGCTGCCGAACTGGCGCGCGCCGGGCAACGTCGCCTCCATCGACGAATATCTGCGCCGGCAGGCGATGAGCGCCGAGCAGTACAAGGCGTTCGTCGCCGGGCTGAAGAAGAAATTTCCGGGCGAACCCTTCCTGATCGTGCGTTATGGCGATCATCAGCCTGAGTTCGCGCCTGGTATCCTCGAGCCCGGGCTCGACGAGGGCGCTCTCGGCAAGAAGCTCGACGCCTACGATCCGCGTCTCTACGCGACCTATTACGCGATCGACGCCGTCAATTTCGAGCCGGTGAAGAGCGACGCCGTGATGGACACGATCGACGGTCCCTATCTGCCGCTGGTCATCCAGGAGGCCGCGGGCATCCCGCTCGACCCGTCCTTTGCCGAGCAGAAGGAGATCATGCTCCGCTGCAAGGGCGCCTTCTACGCCTGCAGGGACGGCGCCGAAGCGCGGCGACTGAACCGCCTGCTGATCGACGCCGGGATGATCCGGGGGCTGTAGTCCCGACTGCCTGCACCGCGACTACAACTCTATCACCGTCACCCTGAGGTGCTCATCAAGCGGCGTAGGCCGCTTGATGAGCCTCGAACGGCGACAGCCCGGCTGCATCTACATCGTGGCCGTTCATCCTTCGAGGCTCGCGATGTGGCGCTCCGCGCCCCATCACTCGCACCTCAGGATGACGGGGCGGGCGGCGTGCCTACCGCCCGCCCACCTTTTCCCACAGCCACTTCGCCACCACGTCCGGCGACGAATTCGCGTCGTTGCCGCTGGCGCGCAAATTTGCGTCACGCATCGTGGCGATGTCGATCTTGCCGAGAAGCGGCTTGAGCGCGGCCTGCAACCGCTCGTCGCCGGCGCGCTTCGGCGCGAGCAGAAGGATCGCGTCATAGGGCGGGATGGCCTGCCTGGGGTCGTCGAGCGCGACCAGGTCATATTTCGCGATCAGGCCGTCGCTGGTGTAGCCGGCGATGACGTCGACCTCGCCGCTGGCCACCGCTGCATACATGAAGTCCGGCTGCATCTGGCGCTGGGCGCGGAACGAAAGCCCATAGGCTTTCTGCAGCGCCGCCCATTCCGGCCGTGAGAAGAATTCGTAGTCGCCAGCGATCGACATCGTCGATGCGTGCGCGGCGAGATCGGTGATGGTGCGGATGCCAAGCGCCTCGGCACGTTTCTTCGGCATCACCAGCGCATAGGCATTCTCGAAGCCGAGCTCGCCGAGCAAAGTGATGTTGTCCTTCGCCAGCGCAGTCTTCAGCTCCGCGATCAGCTCGGCACGCGGCTTGATGTCGGTGCGATGCAGCTGGTTGGCCCACAGCGTGCCGGAATAATCGACACAGAGATCGATGTCGCCGGCCTTCAACGCCCCGAAGATCACGCTGGAGCCGAGGCCCGAGCGCGCCGTCGCTGAGAGGCCGGCGGCCTGCAGCCGGTCCCTGAGCAAGGCCGACAGCACATATTGCTCGGCGAATGTCTTGGCACCGACGACATAGCCCTGCGACGAGCGCCCCATCGACGGCACCAGCGTGGCCGCGACCAGCGCTGCGAGGCCGGCCGCGCCGAGCACGGAGCGGGCGCGGCTGCGCTGGCGCAGGCCGCCTTCGATCAGGCCGAGCAGCTGATCGACGGCGAGTGCCAGCAGGGCCGAGGCAAGGCAGCCGAACAGCACGAACACCCAGTTCTGGGTCTGAAGTCCGGCAAAGATGTAATTGCCGAGGCTGGTCTGCCCGATCGGCGTCGACAGCGTCGCGGTGCCGATCACCCACACCGCGGCGGTGCGGATGCCCGCCATCATCACCGGCAACGCCAGCGGCAGCTCGACCATGATCAGCGACTGCCGTGCGGTCATGCCGACGCCCTTGGCGGCCTCGATCAGGGCGGGATCGATGCCGTTGAGCCCGGTGATGCCGTTGCGCAGCACCGGCAGCATCGAATAGAGCGCCAGCGCCAGCATCGCCGGCAGGAAACCGAAGGCCGAGAAGGACACGCCGAACCAGGCCAGCGTCACCGACGCCGCCAGCAGCAGCAGCGGATAGAACAGCGCGAGCAGCGCCAGACCCGGCACCGTCTGCACGATGCTGGCGATCGCGAGCAGGACGGCGCGCGGCGCCGGGTGGTTGCGCGTCAGGATCGCCAGCGGCAGGCTGACGGCGAGACCGAGCGCGAGCGCGGCAAGGCTCACCCGCACGTGGTTGCCAAGATAATCGGGCAGATGCGCCAGCGCCTCGCCCCAGCGTGGATCGGCAAGGACGCTCATGCCGCGCCGCCCTGCGGCAGCAGCGCGTTCAGCCGTTCGACCTGGCGGCGCGGCGTGCGCAACAGCTCCAGCACGTAAGCGTCGCCGCTCGTCGACAGCTCGGCAGGCGTGCCCTGGGCGAGCAGCTTCCCGCCGTGCATCACCGCGATGCGGTCGGCGAGCAGGATCGCCTCGGTCATGTCATGCGTGATCATCACCGTGGTCAGGCCGAGCTTGCGATGCAGCGAACGATAGTCCTCGCCGAGCGCGTCGCGGGTGAGGGGATCGAGCGCACCGAAGGGCTCGTCCATCAGCACGATGCGAGGCTTCGCGGCAAGCGCCCGCGCCACGCCGACGCGCTGGCGCTGACCGCCGGAGAGCGCCGCCGGCAGGCGGTCGCGATGCGCATCGCGGTCGAGCTGTACGAGCGCGAGCAGCTCGTCGACCCGCGCGGCGATGCCCGCCGCCGGCGCGCCCAGCAATCTGGGTGTGATCCCGATATTGTCAGCGACGCTCAAATGCGGAAACAGCCCGCCGCTCTGGAAGACGTAGCCGATCCGTCGCCGCAGCGCGACCGGATCGACGCTTTGCACGTCCTCGCCATCGACACTGATGGTGCCGCCATCGGCCTCGATCAGCCGGTTGGCGAGCCGCAGCAGCGTCGTCTTGCCCGAGCCCGAGCCCCCAACGATGGCCACAAACTCGCCTTCGGCGACGTCGAGCGACACGCCGTCGACAGCCCTGAGCGAGCCGAAGCTCTTGACGACGTGGGAATAGCTGATGGCCGGTTTGGAAGGCATTCGATGCAGCTCATTCGTCATTGTCCTGCCCCTCCAGGGGAGGGGCAGAGCGCGGCAAGCCCCATGCGTATCACGCTTGGCGCCTTGATTGAACTTGGCCGCGCGAGCGGCTAAGGCATCAAGCGAAATTTGGAGGAAGCCTATGTCGACGCCCACGGCGGTGGCGCTGGAAAATGCCAAGGTCGCGTTCCGGCTCGGGGACGGGCGGGTCTATACGGCGGTGGAGAAAGCCCATCTTGCGGTTGCGCAGGGCGAGTTCGTGGCCATTGTCGGCCCCACGGGCTGCGGAAAATCGACGCTGCTCAACGTCGCGGCCGGGCTGCTGAAGCCGGCCGCCGGCAGCGTCAGGATTTTCGACCGGCCGCTGGCCGGGCTGAACCGGGATGCCGGCTATTTGTTCCAGGCCGACGCGCTGTTCCCCTGGAAAACCGCGCTCGATAATGTAGCGATCGGGCTCGAGATCAAGGGCACGCCGCGGGCCGAAGCGCTGCCGCGCGCGCAGCAATGGCTGACCTCCGTCGGCCTTGGCGCCTTCGCGGGTCGCTATCCGCACATGCTCTCCGGCGGCCAGCGCAAGCGCGTCGCGCTGGCGCAGGTGCTGATCCGCGATCCCAAGATCCTCCTGATGGACGAGCCGTTCGGGCCGCTCGATGCGCAGACTCGCCAGGTGATGGGTAATCTGCTGCTCGATTTGTGGAGCGCCGACCGCAAGGCGGTGCTGTTCGTGACCCACGATCTGGAAGAGGCAATCGCGCTCGCCGACCGCGTCGTGATCATGTCGGCCGGTCCGTCCTCGCGCATCATCGGCGACTGGCGCGTCAGCTTGCCGCGCCCGCGCGACATTTTCGAGGTGCGGCTGGACAAGGAGTTCCACGAGCTCCATCGCGAGATCTGGAGCGTGCTCAAGGACGAGGTGATGAAGGGTTACGCGCAATCCACGCAAGCGGCGGAGGCGGTCTGATGTCGCGCCCGACGCTGTTCGCGCTGCAAGTCCTGGTCGCGGTCGTCTGCATCGTGCTGTGGCAAGTGCTGTCGACCGTCCCCGTGTTCGGCAAGATCCTGCTTCCGCCGTTCTTCTTCTCCAACCCGCTCGACGTCTTCAGCCAGATCGTGAAATGGTTCGCCTCCGGCGTGATCTGGAAGCATCTCGGCATCACCTTGACCGAATCGATCCTCGCCTTCGTGATCGGTTCGCTCGGCGGCGTGCTGATCGGCTTCTGGTTCGCGCGCCAGCCGCTGGTGGCCGCGGTGTTCGACCCTTACGTGAAGATGGTCAACGCACTGCCCCGCGTGGTGCTGGCGCCGATCTTCGCGCTGTGGCTCGGCCTCGGCATCTGGTCAAAGGTCGCGCTCGGCGTGACGCTGGTGTTCTTCATCGTGTTCTTCAACGTCTATCAGGGCGTCAAGGAGGTCAGCCGCACCGTGCTCGACAACGGCCGCATGCTCGGCATGAGCGAGCGGCAGCTAATGCAGCACGTCTATTGGCCCTCGGCGCTGTCCTGGATGTTCTCCTCGCTGCACACCTCGGTCGGGTTCGCCGTGGTCGGCGCGGTCGTCGGCGAATATCTGGGATCTGCGGCGGGGCTCGGCTACCTGATCCAGCAGGCCGAGGGCGTGTTCGACGTCGCCGGCGTGTTCGCCGGCATGTTCGTGCTCTCGGCCTTCGTGATCCTGATCGACTTCGGGGTGACGCTGGTGGAGCGGCGCCTATTGGTCTGGAGGCCGACCGCGTCGGATGGGCGGGGCTAGGCTGTGACGGTCTCGATTGAATGGTCGGAGCAGCGCTTCTCAAGCCAGCCCTGCTGCTCTATGGTGCCGCCGGCCGAACGGAGGAAACCAATGAAGAACACGATTGCCAGGCTCGCCGGCGCACTGCTCGCGCTGACGCTCACCGCCTCGCTTGCCCAGGCGCAAAGCAAGGTCACCATCGCGGTCGGTGGCGGCTCCTGCCTGTGCTATCTGCCCACGGTGCTGGCCAGGCAGCTCGGCGAATACGAGAAGGCCGGCCTCAATGTCGAACTGGTGGATCTCAAGGGCGGCTCGGATGCGCTGAAAGCCGTGCTCGGCGGCAGCGCCGACGTGGTCTCCGGCTATTTCGACCATTGCGTCAATCTCGCGGCCAAGAAGCAGGAGCTCCAGTCCTTCGTGGTCTATGACCGCTATCCCGGTCTCGTGCTGGTGGTCGCACCCTCGCGCACCAACGACATCAAGTCGGTCAAGGATCTCGCCGGCAAGAAGGTCGGGGTCAGCGCGCCCGGCTCTTCCACCGACTTCTTCCTGAAGTACATGCTCAAGAAGAACGGCGTCGATCCCACCAGCGCCGCCGTCATCGGCGTCGGTCTCGGCGCCACCGCGGTCGCCGCGATGGAGCAGGGCCAGATCGACGCGGCCGTGATGCTCGACCCCTCCGTCACCGTGCTGCAGGGCAGCCACAAGGATCTGCGCATCCTCTCCGATACCCGCACGCAGAAGGACACGCTCGAGACCTTCGGCGGCGAATATCCCGGCGGCGCCCTGTATTCGACGGCGGCCTGGATCAACGGCCACGAGAAGGAGACCCAGGCGCTGACCAACGCCATCGTCGCCACGCTCGCCTGGATCCGTTCGCACAGCCCTGAGGAGATCATGGCGAAGATGCCGGAAGAGACGGTCGGCAAGAACAAGGATCTCTATCTCGCCGCGCTGAAGAACACGATCCCGATGTACTCGGAGACCGGCAAGATGGACCCGAAGGGTGCGGACGCCGTGCTCGCGGTGTTCAGCGTCGGCTCGCCCGAGGTGGCCAATGCCAAGATCGACGTCAGCAAGACCTTTACCAACAAGTTCGTCGAGCAAGCCAAGAAGACCACGGGAAGCGTCAAATAGGCGGCGCGATCGTCGTCCCGCATGACGTCACCGATCATTCATCGCGTCACGACGCTCGATCTTGCGGTGCGGCCGATCGTCTGGCCGTTCGCCGAGGAGCGTCGTGACGAGATCGCGGCGCACTTCGTCGAGAAGCAGCGCGAGCGGCCGAAGATCTGGAACGGCCGCGTCCTGCTCGGGCGCGATCCCGTGTTCGCGGCCGGCCATTTTGCCGCGACCTATTTCGAGACCGATTTCGCAAGCTTCCTCGCCTGGCGCGACTGGGGCTTTCCCGGCGTCCCCGTGTTCAACGGTTTCGGCATGGGCGCGCTGCGCACCTCCGACGGCGCCTTCGTGATGGGCGAGATGGCGGCGCACACCGCCAACGCGGGCCGCATCTATTTCCCGTCGGGCACGCCCGATCTCGACGACGTCAGGGGCGGCACGCTGGACATTCCCGGCAGCGTCGTCCGCGAGCTCGAGGAGGAGACCGGCCTGACGGCGGCGGACTTTCGGGCCGAGCCGGACTGGCATTGCGTCGTCGCCGGCCCCACGATTGCGATGATGCAGGTGCTCAACCTGAACATGTCGGGCGACGAGGCGCGCGCCCGGATCGAAGCCAATCTCGCCCGTGAGGACGAGCCCGAATTGTCGGCCATCCATCTCGTGCGCGGGATGAGTGATCTGAAGCCGACCATGCCGCGATTTGTCACGGCCTTTGTCGAGCAGCAGCTGGCCTCGCGCTGATGCGCAAGGCTTGACATCGCTGCGCTCTGCCCATGTGATGGGGGCAAGCAAGATCAAGACGAATGCAATGCACAATCGTCCAGGGAGGTTTAGATGCGCCTGCGCATGGCTGCCCGTTTGGTACGTGGGCTGTTGGTCGCGATATCAGCGACAGGCTTGGCGGTGTCCGCCGAGGCCCAGGACAAGAAGCTCAAGATCGGTGTCATCTATGATCTGACCGGCCCGCTCGCCGGCGGCGGCTCGGAGCTGCAATATACCGGCGCAAGAATCATGCTGGATCAGTACAGCGCGAGGGATGTCGAGGGCTACAAGATCGAGGCGATCTATGCCGACGCTCAGAGCAAGCCCGACGTCGCCATCAATGAAGCGATCCGTTTGATCGAGCAGGAAAAGGTCGACATGCTGCTCGGCTTCTTTTCCTCGGCGCAGTGCGTGCCGGTGGCAGCGCGCGTCGAGCAGCTGAAGAAGTTCATGTGGATCACGACCTGCATTTCGTCCGCGGTGCTGGAGAACAAGAACTACAAATACGTGTTTCGGCCGCAGGCCTCCGGCGATCAGTTCGGCATGATGACGATGGACTTCATCGCGCAGAACGCGAAGGAAAAGTTCGGCAAGGATCCGAAGGACCTGCGGGTTGCCATCATCCATGAGGACGGCGCCTACGGCGTCGACGTTGCCAAGGGCAATGAAGCCGGTGCCAAGAAGGCCGGGTTCAACATCGTGCTCAGGGAAGGCTATTCGGCCACGGCCCCGGATTTGTCTGCGCTGGTCACCAAGCTGAAGCGGGCAAAGCCGGATGTGGTCTTCCACACCGGCTACAATCCCGACATCACCCTGTTGCTCCGGCAAGCCCGCGAGCAAGGGCTGAAGTTCGGTGCACTGGTGGGACATGGAGCCGGCTACGGGGTCTATGAGAAGCTGAAGGAAGGCCTGGGCGCCGATGTAAACTACGTCTTCAACACCGATCCGATCTCGATCTGGCTCGCCAACCAGAAGAGCATGGATCCGAAGCTGCCGCCGATCATTAAGGCGGTTGGCGAGGAGTTCGACAAGCGCAAGCCGGGCGTCGCCATCCGTTCGGCTCATGTCGGCATGGCGGCGTCCAACACCCACCTGTTCCTGACCGAAGTGCTGCCGCGAGCGATCAAGAAATATGGCGGCATAGATCCCGACTCCCTGCGCAAGGCGGCGCTCGACACCGACATACCCGAAGGCGGCACCATGCTCGGCTTCGGCGTCAAATTCCACGGCGAGGGCTCGCCAATGGCCGGCCAGAACGAGCGCTCGTTCCCCGTCGTGATCCAGTACGTCGACGACAAGTCCTACGTGGTGTGGCCCAAGAGCCAGGCGCAGCGCGAGGCCGTGCTGCCGCTGCCGAAGGGCACCACCTACAGCAACCAGTAGCGGCGGAGAGCTTTGGTGCTGGAAGTCAGCGGGCTGGTGAAGCGGTTCGGCGGCTTCACCGCTGTCAACAACGTGTCGTTCCGGGTCGAGCAGGGCGAGATCCTCGGCCTGATCGGCCCCAACGGCTCGGGCAAGAGCACGATTTTCAACATGCTCTCCGGCACGCTGGCGCCGACATCGGGCTCGATCCTGTTCGGCGGCTCCGAGATCGCGGGCCTCGCCCCGCACCGGATCATCAACAGCGGCATCGGGCGGACCTTCCAGATTCCGCGCCCGTTCCGCCGTCTGACCATCTTCGAGAACGTCGCGCTCGCCGGCTTTTACGGCCAGGGCCGCCACAGCCGCGTCAAGGCCGAGGAAGCGGCCGAGCGTTCGCTGGCCATGGTCGGCCTGCCGACCGATCGCCATGCCAGCGTCGACGGTCTCGGCGCCGCCGGCCTGAAGAAGCTTGAGCTCGCCAAGGCGCTCGCCACCGCGCCAAAGCTGCTGCTGGCCGACGAGAGCCTCGGCGGCCTCGACGAGTCCGAGATGGACCAGGCGGCCGACATGCTGCGCAACATCCGCGACGAGCTTGGGATCACCATCATCTGGGTCGAGCACATCATGGGTGTCTTGATGCGCGTCGTCGATCGCGTCATGGTGCTCGATCACGGCGAGAAGATCTCGGAAGGCCTGCCGAGCGCGGTCGCGGGCGATCCGCGCGTCATCGAGGTCTATCTCGGCACCGATGCCGAGACGACGCAGGCCGCGGCCGCCGAAGCGCGCCGCCGCGCGGGAGGCGCTTGATGCTGGAGCTTCGCGGCGTCAATGCCGGCTATGGTACGTTCCAGGCGCTGTTCGACGTCAGCCTCGACGTCAAGGCCGGCGAAGCCGTCGGCGTCATCGGCCCCAACGGCGCCGGCAAGACCACCCTGATGCGCGTCATCTCCGGCCTGATCCGGCCCTCGCGCGGCTCGATCCGGATGGAGGGCGTGGACGTCGTGGCAACGCCGCCGCACAAGATCGTCAGCCTCGGCATTGCGCATGTGCCGGAGAACCGCCGGCTGTTTCCGCAGCTCACGGTCGACGACAATCTCAAGATGGGTGCCTTCATGAAGGAGGCGCGCGGTCATCTTGCCGAGCGGCTCGAGGTCGTGTTCGACCTGTTTCCGCGCCTGAAGGAACGGCGCCACCAGATGGCCGGCACCATGTCCGGCGGCGAGCAGCAGATGTGCGCGATCGGCCGCGCGCTGATGTCCAATCCAAAGCTGCTGCTGCTCGACGAGCCGTCGGCCGGCCTCGCGCCGGTCGTGGTGCAGCAGGTGTTCGAGCTGGTGAAGCGGATCCGCGCCAGCGGCCTGACCGTGCTGATCGTCGAGCAGAACGTGCAGCAGGTGCTGAAAGTGGTCGACCGCGCCTATCTGATCGAGGCCGGCTCGATCCGCGCGTCCGGCACCTCGGCCGAGATGCTGGCCAGCGACACGGTCAAGGAAGCGTATCTCGGGGTGTAATGGGCATGCAGGGATTCCTCGACATCTTCGACATCTACCTGCTGGAGGCCGTGATCAACGGCATCCTGCTCGGCGGCGTGCTGGCGCTGCTCGCGCTCGGGCTCAACCTGATCTTCGGCGTCATCGACGTGACCTGGATCTGCTACGCCGAGCTCGTGATGATCGGCATGTACGCCATGTATTTCATGGTGCAGGTTTACGGCCTCAGTTATTTCGTCGCTGCCCCCTTCACCGTTCTGCTGGTCGCGCTGCTTGGCGCGGCGCTGCATTACCTCGTGATCGCGCCGCTCTTGACCGCGCCGCCGATCAACCAGCTGCTCGCGACCGGCGGGGTTCTGTTCGTGCTGCAGAGCTTTGCCACCGTCGCCTTCGGCATCGACTTCCGCAATCTCGGCATCCGCCTGCCGGTGCTCGCCTTCGGCGACATGAATTTCAGCTATGCAAGGCTGCTGTCGTTCCTGGCGGCGCTGGTCGGCATGGTCGCGGTCTACCTGTTCATGACGCGCACCTTCACCGGCACCGCGATCCGCGCCATCTCGCAGGACCGCCAGATCATGGCGCTGATGGGCGTCGACACCAGGCGGATCTATCTCATCACCTCCGCGCTCGGCGGCGCGCTGGCCGGGCTCGCCGCCTGCCTTCTGGTGCTGCAATATGACGTGCACCCGTTCGTCGGCCTGTCGTTCGGGCCGATCACCTTCCTCATTTGCGTGCTCGGCGGGCTCGGCAATTTCATCGGCGGCTTCATTGCCGCCTTCGTCTTTGCCGAGATCATCTCGCTCGGCGGCCTGTTCTCCGACCTCGAATGGGGCTACGTGCTCGCCTTCGCCTTCTTCATCGTCATGATGTTCATCCGGCCCGCGGGCCTCTTGGCGAGGCGCCGATGATGGGGCAGGGACGGTTTGCGGCATGGGGGATCGGGCTGGCGGTGCTGATCGCGCTGCCTTTCGTCTATCGCGAGCCCTATCATCTGCACATCCTGGTGCTGATCCTGATCTGGTCGTTCGCCTACACCTCCTGGTCGATGATGGGACGGTTCGGCCTGGTCTCGCTCGGGCACGGCGGCTTCATGGGGATCGGCGCCTATGTCACCGCGCTGCTGTGGAATCACCTGGGCCTTTCGCCGTGGATCGGCATTCCCATCAGTATGGCCGCGGCCGGCGCGCTGGCGCTGATCGTCGGCTATCCCTGCTTCCGTTTCCGCATCACCGGGCATTATTTCGTGCTCGTGACGCTGGCGCTGTCAGGCATCGTGCTCCAGGTCATCACCGCGACGCGCGACTACACCGGCGGATCGCTGGGCTATACGCCGAACCGCACCTCGGGCAACAAGCTGCTGGCGCTGCAATTCGACGACAAGACGACCTGGTATCTGATCGCGCTCGGGGTCTGGCTGTTCGGCATCGTGATCTGGCACTGGGTCGACCGCAGCATGGCTCGCTATGCGCTGGAGGCGATCTCGGAGGACGAGGACGCAGCGGCGGCCGCCGGCGTCGACGTCACCGCGGAGAAGCTGAAGATCACGCTGCTCAGCGCCCTGATGACGGCGCTCGCGGGCGCGATCTACTGCCAGTACCAGATGTTCATCACGCCCGACACCGTCAGCGGCATCGCGGTGTCGCTGCAGATGGTGTTCGCGGCCATCGTCGGCGGCCTGTTCGTCTCGCTCGGCCCGACCTTCGGCGCCATCATCACCATTCTGCTGGCCGAGACCTTGCGCATCGGCTTCGGCACCAAGGCGGTCGGCTGGGACAATCTCGTCTACGGCGTGTTGCTCGTGCTTTTCATCATATTCCTTCCCAAGGGCATCCTTGGTAGCCTGCTCGACCGACTGAAGCCGCAACGCAAGGTGCCCCGCGCTCATGAGCAAGAAGCCGTCCAAGCCGCTCGCCCAGGAACTTGACCGCTACATCACGCCATTCCGCTATGACGGTTCGGGCAAGTTTCATCTCAAGGATCACAAGACCAGCGAGAAGGGCGATCTCGACAAGGAGTCGGCGCAGGCGATTCTCGACGCCAACAAGAAGCGGCTGACCGAGTTTCAGGAGAAGCTCTACGCCCAGGACCGCTGGTCGCTGCTGATCGTGTTCCAGGCCATGGACGCCGGCGGCAAGGATAGCGCGATCAAGGCGATCTTCGAAGGCATCAACCCGCAAGGCTGCGAGGTCCATGCCTTCAAGGCGCCGAGCAGCAAGGAGCTCGACCACGACTTCCTCTGGCGCCATGTGATCGCACTGCCCGAGCGCGGCCATATCGGCATCTTCAACCGCTCCCATTACGAGGAATGCCTGGTGACGCGCGTGCACCCGGAGCTCCTCGCCAAGGAGAAGCTGCCGCAGAAGCTCCTCACCAAGAACATCTGGAAGGAGCGGTTCGAGGACATCTCGGCGTTCGAGCGCTATCTCTGCCGCAACGGCACCGTGGTGCTGAAGTTCTTCCTCAACGTCTCCAAGGACGAGCAGCGCGAGCGCTTCCTCGACCGGCTGCAGGATCCGGCCAAGCAGTGGAAATTCTCCATGGGCGACATCGAGGAGCGCGCGCTGTGGCCGCGCTACCAGGCGGTCTACCAGGACATCGTCCGGCACACGGCGACGTCTCATGCGCCGTGGTACGTCGTGCCGGCCGACCACAAATGGTTCGCGCGCGTCGTGATCGGCTCGGTGATCAATGCGGCACTCGAAAAGCTCGACCTGCGCTTTCCCCGTGCCGACAAGGCCTCGCTGCGGGAGTTCGACGAGGTGCGCAAGGCGCTGGAGAAGGAAGAAAAGAGGGACAATACGAGAAAATCGCGAAAACAAGCCCATGCACAGTAGCCGGCGGCAGCAAGATCAATGGCTTGATGGCCATCGGGAAGGATTGCTGATCTTGCGAAATGAATTTGCTGCGTCGGGCAAAACAGACGCGCGCCGAGCTCTGCGGAACCGACGGTTCAATTGTGATGTCCACCCGGCTGATCCCGCTTGACAGTCTTGTGTCACAGGAGGACCATGCCGATGGTCGCAAACAAGCGACACGCAACGTCCACCTCATGAGCAAGGGGAGGTCTATGACACCACCTCCGCAGATCCAGCCGCGTTAAGTGCGATGGAGCTCGTTCGGACTATCGCATAGCGGCAGAAACCGCGAACGGCACGCCGGGTCAAGGTTTAGCGGGCTGCATCAGTAAGGCAGAGCCCCTACCTGCCCGGCGCTGTATTTTGCATCACATCGATAGCCCCAAACGATAGTAACGTGTCGGATGGGCATGATGAGGCCGATCGCGGTGGCCTCCTTTGACATCCTGCTTTCCTCCTCCTTCCTCCTCGCCGTCATTCCGGGCCGACGCCCGGAATGACGGAGCAATTGCATGCGGGCTACCGCTGTCCCCACGCCGTCATGGCCGGGCTTGTCCCGGCCATCCGCGCCTTGCAGGCACGAAGAACGTGGATGCCCGGGACAAGCCCGGGCATGGCGACCTTCTGTAAAGTCGAGCTGCGGCAATCCCACAGAAAGTCGGATTGCGTCGACGTCGGGCTCCACTGACGGTTCCGCCGTCTTCGCATTGCGACAAATGCCAAGAGAATGTCGCCTCCAAGGCCAACTTCCGACACAGGCTGGAGGCGAATAACGGCAATCCGACATGACGCATGTGTTTCGGTGGTCCCGATGCCGCCGGCGCATGCTTTTTTTCAGGGAATCCTCGTGTCGCACAAGCTTGCCCAGGCATTCCTCGCCGTTCTCTTCCTCGCGTTCTCCTTCCCCAGCGTTCGCGCCGAGCAGGCTCAGCCCGCGACGACCAATGCCGCCGCGTTGTCGTCCGAGGAGGCCAGGCGAGCGCTTGAGACGCTCCAGGACGACAAGAAACGCGCGCAGATGATCGATACGCTGCGCGCGATCGCCAATGCGTCCGGTCCGCAGCAGCCCGCGCCCGCGCAGAAGTCGCCGATCCCGCTGTCGGCCGACGGCCTCGGTGCGCAGCTGCTGCTCACGGTGTCCGAGGAGATCGGCGAGATATCGAGCGAGATCGCCAGCGTGGCGCGGACGATCACGCACTTCCCGGCGTTCTATTACTGGATCGTGCGGACGGCCAACGATCCCGCGGCCTACAACCTTCTGATCGAGATCGCCTGGAAGCTCGCATTGGTGGTCGGTTGCGCGCTGGTGGCCGAATGGGTGCTGTTCCGCCTGATCCGGCGCCCGGTTGCGTTCCTGGAGGGACGCGTGCCGCAAACCGCGCATCTGCAGGCGCAGGCGCTGCCGATTGTCGATCCGCCGTCGTCGGTCGCCGATGTCACCCCCGCGCCCGAGCTGCACAAGCGCCGCCACAGTCTTGCGCGCGTCTGGCAGATCATGCTGCGGCTGCCCCCCGTGCTCGGCCGCCTCGTCCTCGAACTGCTTCCCGTTGTCGTCTTCGTGGGCGTCGCGACGGCGCTGCTCGGCACCGAGATCGGCCAGCCCACCACGGTCCGCCTCGTGATCCTCGCCGTCGTCAATGCCTACGCGTTCTCGCGCGGGCTCATCTGCGTGGTTCGGGCGCTGGCAGGACCGTTCGGCCTGTTTCCGGTGCGCGCCGAAACGGCGGCCTATGTCGAGATCTGGGCGCGCCGCATCGTCGGCGTCGGCGTCTCCGGCATCGCCTTTGCCAATGTCGCGCTACTGCTCGGTCTGCACCGCGCCGGCTATGCCGCGCTGCTGCGCATGGTGATGCTGATCGTGCATCTCTTCGTCGTCGTCATCATCCTGCAATGCCGCCGCCAGGTCGCCGAGGCCATCCGCGCGCCGGCCGACCGGCAGGGCATCGCGGCCCGCCTGCGCAACCGCATCGCCGGCGGCTGGCATTATCTCGCCATCGCACTGGATCTCGCGCTGTGGGCGGTGTGGGCGCTCAACATCCGCAACGGCTATTCGCTGCTGCTGCAATATTTCGTCGGCACCATCGTGGTCGCCGTGATCACGCGCGTCGCAATCATGCTGACGCTGAGCCTGATCGACCGCGGCTTCCGGATCCAGCCGGAAATTCTCCAGCGCTTTCCGGGCCTCGAGATCCGCGCCAACCGCTACCTGCCGCTGCTGCGCAAGATCGTATCCGGCGCGATCGTCTTCATCGGCTTGGTGGCGGTGCTCGAAGTCTGGGGCGTGGACGCCATCGTCTGGTTCTACGGCGGCCAGATCGGCAGCCGGCTGATCTCCGCTTTGGTGACGATCGGTCTCGCCGTGTTCATCGCAGCCGCGATATGGGAAGCCAGCAACGCGCTGCTGGACCGCCAGATCAACACGCTGTCGCGCGATGGGCACTATGCCCGCGCCGCGCGCCTGCGCACCTTTCAGCCGATGCTGCGCACCGCGCTGCTCTGCCTGATCGCCACGATCGTCGGCCTCACCACGCTGAGCGAGATCGGCGTCAATGTCGCGCCGCTGCTGGCAGGCGCCGGCATCGTCGGCATCGCCATCGGCTTCGGCTCGCAGAAGCTGGTGCAGGACCTCATCACCGGCCTGTTCCTGCTGCTGGAGAACACGGTGCAGGTCGGCGACAATGTCAGCGTCTCCGGGCTCTCGGGCGTCGTCGAGAACGTCTCGATCCGCACCATCCGCCTGCGCGCGGGCGACGGCGCGGTGCACATCGTGCCGTTCAGCGCGGTCACGACCATCACCAATGCCAGCCGCGGCGCCGGCAACGCCTCGGTCAGCGTCAACGTCGCCTACAGGGAAGACACCGACCGCGCGGGCCAGATCCTCAAGGACATCGTCGACGAGATGCGCCGCGAACCCGAATTCCGCGCACTGATCCGCGGCGATCTCGAGCTCTGGGGCATCGACAAGGTGGACGGTGCGATGGTGTCGATCGTCGGCCAGATCCGCTGCACCGAGGCCGGGCGCTGGCCGGTCCAGCGCGAATTCAACCGCCGCATGAAGCTCCGCTTCCAGCAGCACGGCATCGACGTCGCATCCGCCACCCAGACCATCCTGATGCATATCGCGCCGCCGGCAGATGCCGCGGCCAATCTGACGCCGCGGCGGGCCGCGGGTTAGTTGCCCCTGCGGAAATTTCCGGCTTGCCTCCGTCCGGCCGGCAGCGTTCACTCCGCCTCCAGCCCGCTGCCAACATGCGGGCGGCAAGAGACCGGGAGAGAACGATGCGGGGGCTGTTGTGGGCCGGATTGCGCGGCGTTGCGATCGTCGTGGGCGCGTTGATGGGATGTGCGGCCTGGTCTGCCCAAGCCAACGCCCAGCCGTTTCCGTCGCGTCCGATCACGCTCATCGTGCCGTTCGCGGCGGGAGGCCCGACCGATACGCTGGCGCGGATCCTGTCGGAGCGGATTGCCGCCGAGCTGCGCACCAATGTCGTGGTCGAGAACGTCGCCGGCGCCTCCGGCAGCATTGCCGGCGCCCGCGTCGCCCGCGCGACGCCCGACGGCACCACGATCGCGATCGGTCATTGGGGCACGCACGTGCTGAACGGCGCGATCCTCAAGCTGCCTTATGACGTCGTGGACGACTTCGAACCGGTCGCAATGATCGCGATGGGCACGCAACTCATCGTCGGCCGGACGTCGCTCGAGGCGAACGATCTCAAGGGGCTGATCGCCTGGCTGAAATCCAATTCCGGCAAGGCCACCGCGGGGACCTCAGGGGCGGGCACAGGAGCCCACGTCGCCGCCGTCTTCTTCAAGGACAAGACCGGCACCGACTTCCAGTTCGTGCCCTATCGCGGTGCAGGGCCCGCCATGATCGATCTCGTCGCCGGGCAGATCGACATCATGTTCGACCAGGCGGCGAACTCGCTGGCACACGTCAAGAGCGGCGCGATCAAGGCGTTCGCCGTGACGTCGCCGACCAGGCTTGCCTCCGCTCCCGACATTCCGACCGTCGACGAGGCGGGCCTGCCGGGGCTGTATATTTCCTACTGGCACGGCATCTGGGCACCGAAGAACACGCCGAAGGAGATCGTTGCCAAGCTCAACGCAGCCGTCGTCGCCGTGCTCGCCGAGGCCGCGGTCAAGCGGCGCTTTGCCGAATTGGGGCAGGAGATACCACCGCCCGACCAGCAGACGCCCGCGGCGCTCGCGGCTTTTCAGAAGGCCGAGACCGAGAAATGGTGGCCGATCGTGAAGGCGGCCAACATCAAGGCGGAATAGCTGCACGCGGCGCTTAACGCGCACACATCCTGAACGTTTCTCGTCATTCCGGGGCGCGACGAAGTCGCGAACCCGGAATCCATCGAGCAGCACAGACGGCGGCGCAATGGATTCCGGGTTCGCGCTGACGCGCGCCCCGGAATGACGAGGGAGAACCGGGGCACTCTTCAACCCTGATCGTGGAGCCAAAGCATTGCCACGTTAACTTTTGCTCCCGCGACTGCTACTCGTTCGCGGTGATCTCGCTGCGGTGCGAGATCACAATCGACGCCTCGGTCTCTACGTCCTTGATCTCAATGGAGCACTGGCCGACAATGTCCACTGGTTCAATGTGAAGCTCCTTGGGGGAATTCGTGAATAGACCTGCTCGGGTCGTTGCCCAATCGACGTCGTCAAATCCGCCGCAAGGCATGGCGCTGCTGCGCGATCCCCTGCTCAACAAGGGCACCGCCTTCACGGAATCCGAGCGCGCCGCACTCGGCCTGCGCGGCCTGCTGCCGCCTTGCGTGCTGACGATGGAGACGCAGGCGCAGCGCGTCCTCACCAATCTGCGCACGCTGCCGACCGATCTGGAAAAATATGTCGCGCTGAACGCGCTGCATGACCGCAACGAGGCGCTGTTCTTCCGCGTCGTCGTCGACCATATCGACGAGATCCAGCCGATCATCTACACGCCGACGGTCGGGCTCGCCTGCCAGAAATACGGCCTGATCTTCCAGCGGCCGCGCGGCATGTTCATCTCCTCGCGCGATCGCGGCCAGATCGCCGAGCTTTTGAAGAACTGGCCCTATCAGGCCAAGCTGATCGTCGTCACCGACGGCGAGCGCATTCTGGGGCTCGGCGATCTCGGCGCCAACGGCATGGGCATCCCGGTCGGCAAGCTCTCGCTCTATTCGGCCTGCGCCGGCGTGCATCCGGAAGCGTGCCTGCCGATCGTGCTCGACGTCGGCACCAACAACGAAGAGCTGCTGAACGATCCCTATTATCTCGGCCTGCGCGAGCGGCGGCTCACGGGCGAAGCCTATGACAGCTTCGTCGATGAGTTCATGCAGGCTGCGCGAAAGACCTTTCCGGGCGTGCTGATCCAGTTCGAGGATTTCGCCAATCATTCGGCGTTCAAGCTGCTGCACAAATATCGCGACGAAGCCTGCGTCTTCAACGACGACATCCAGGGCACCGCGGCGGTGGCGCTGGCCGGCCTGTTCTCGGCCTTGCGCGTCTCCGGCGGTAAGCTCAGGGATCAGCGCATCCTGTTCCTCGGCGCGGGCGAGGCGGCAACCGGCATCGCCGATCTCGTGGTGTCGGCGATGATGGCGGAGGGCGCTTCCGAAGCGGACGCGCTCCGGCGCAACTGGCTGGTGGATTCCCGCGGCCTTGTCGTCGGCGGCCGCGAGGGTCTCTCCGGCCACAAGCTGCGCTACGCGCATGCCGGCCAGGCGCCGATCTCCGACTTCCTCACCGCGATCAAGACGCTGAAGCCAACGGCGATCATCGGCGTCGCAGCGGTCGGCGGCGCCTTCACGCCCGAGGTGCTCAAGACCATGGCCGAGCTCAACGAACAGCCGATCGTGTTCGCGCTCTCCAACCCGACCTCGAAGGCGGAATGCTCGGCCGAGGATGCCTATCGCTACACCGAGGGCCGCGCGCTGTTCGCCTGCGGCAGCCCGTATGATCCAGTCACGCTCAACGGTCGCAGCTTCGTGCCGCGCCAGGGCAATAATTCCTACATCTTCCCCGGTGTCGGCCTTGGCGTTATCGCCAGCGGCTCGAAGCTGGTGACCGACGAGATGTTCATGGCGGCGGCCCATACGCTTGCCGATTGCGTCGGCAAGGAGGATCTTGCGCAGGGCAGCCTCTATCCGGCGTTGCCGCGCATTCGCGAGGTCTCGGTCCGCATCGCCGCGGCGGTTGCCGACGTCGCCTATCAGCGCGGGCTGGCGGCCGGTCCAGCACCCAACGACGTCAAGGCCCTGGTCCAGTCCCAGATGTACGAGCCGCATTACTGAGGCACCGGATTGACCGGTCCCCTGTGGGGGCCTGTCCCGATTCAGGACGCGTCAGTGTGGTGGAATCGTCACAGCTGGCGCGAAATGGCGGCGGCCCCACGCCTGCTTTTGTTCCGACAAGGTTCTGCCCTCATTGCCCGCCGAAAATCGCCCCCGTTCGGAGGGCGTACCATGTCTCGCATTGCACGTGCCGAAACTTCCCGGAGTTCCTTCGCAACCTCGTGCCGGCTGTTGCTTGCCATCGCCGGCGCCGCCTCGCTTGCCGCCTGCGCGCAAGCGCCGGTCGGCCGCCAGAAGGCCGATCTCGCCGGCGCCAGCCGGCAGGCCGCGGTCGAGCGCCCGCACCGTGTGGCGGCGCTGCATCCACGCCCGATCAGCCGGGCGCGCGTTCCCGACGGTGACGCAAAGCAGACCGCTTCGCACGGCGTTGCCAGCTTCTATTCGGATACGGAGACCGCGAGCGGCGAGAGGTTCGACAGGAACGAGTTGACCGCGGCGCATCCCACGCTGCCGTTCGGCACCAAGTTGCGCGTCACCGATACCAATTCCGGCCGCTTCGTCACGGTCAGGGTGAACGATCGCGGGCCCTATGTTCGCGGACGCGTGGTCGACATTTCCCCGTCTGCCGCCGAGGCGCTCGGCATGGTCGACAAGGGCATCACCAACGTTCGGCTCGAGGTCGTGCAATAGGGGATCATCGAGACAAGGCGGCGCGCGCTTAACCGGGTGTTAGCGGCTTCTCGAGCACCATGTATGTCCAAGCAATTCGGGACAGTTGGGGAGAGGGACGCTTGAACACGATCCAGTATCTTGAAGATCAGGCCGCGCGCGCCGAGCGTCTCGCCCGACGGATCACGGATACGCTGACGATCGAGAAGCTCCTTGCCTTCGCCGACGAACGCCGCCGCGAGATCGAGGTGATCGCCGGCAAGTACCGGCGCGCCTAAAGCATGATCCGGAAAAGTGCGCAGCGGTTTTCCGAAAAGATCATGCTTGAACAACAACCCAAAGCGCGATGACGATTCTCCTGATCGCATCGCGCTTTAGACACTTCACAGATCCATGCCCTGCGCGCATTCGTGCTTCCTGCGATGCGCGGAACTTCTTCTCTATTCCTGCGTCATCTGGGCAGGAGAGAGAGGAGGACATCATGGGTTTTGGACGAGGTGCTTTGCTGTGGTTGCTTGGCGTGCCGCTGCCGATCGTTCTGCTGCTGGCATTGTTCTGGCACCACTAAGGTGACTACACCGCACGAAAAGCGCCGCGGCAGCGGCGCTTTTTGTTGCCGCGCAAATCGGTGCAACGCGGCTCAGGAATGGCTTTCCACGAAGTCGCTGAGATAATCAGGCAGCTCTATTCCGTCGATGTCGCAGCGCGCACGGATCTCGCCAGCGACGTCGGTCGAGATGTCCTTCATCCAATGTTCGAGCGTGTTGAAGGAGATCACCTTGATGGGGTCGTTGAAGCAGCCGGCGACGAGCTCGCCGATCGTGGCTTCGAGGTCGTTGCGTTCGATGCGGATTTCGGTCTTCTCATCGCGGCGATCGACCACCACGAACAAGGTTTGGTCCGCCCCGTAAGGTACGATCGATGGTGATGCGCCAGCTTCAAGCATCCTCAGGCACTCGCGACTTGGCTTACGACTTGGCTTCCGATCCCCGTTAACGGGAAAAACCGGAAGAAGGTTCCTGCGCGATTTCGTGAAGTGCCGTCAGAGAAACTCTCGGAGGCGCCAGAGCTCGATGACGTGCTCGGGCGAGAGCACCTCGGTGACGAGCGGCGGCTGCGCCACGGTGCGGATCTCATAGAGGTGACGGGTCGCCACCGGCTTGTCCATGAATGCCGAGATGCAATCGTCGAGCGTGCCTTCGATGACCTGATACGGCTGCCGGTCCGGCTGACGCTGATTGGCCAGCGACGGCCATTTATTCAGCACCGCAAGCGCACCGAAATCGACCTTTGACTCCCCGACAACGTCGCCCATCGTCCCGCCTCACGCAAAAAACGCCCCAGCACGCGGATTTGCGTGCCGGGGCCTGCACCTGTCGCTGCATCTCAATGCCACAACGCCACAATGCAGCAGTCGCGAAAAGGTTCCCGGTCGGCCTTGCCTGATCAGCTCGCCGCCGCCGCGATCTTGTGCCCCGGGCTGGCCTGGCCGGCGAAGCGACGCAAGGCCTCCGCCATCTGCACCCGACCGGGCACGCCCGTGATCACCACGTCGACCATGGTGAAGGAGGAGTGGAAATGGCCGTGCGCCTTCAGCTGCTCGACCGGGACGCCTGCGGCCGACATCGCCTCGGCATAGGCGATTCCTTCGTCGCGCAACGGATCGAATTCGCAGGTCAGCACGAAGGCGGGCGGCAGGCCGGCGACCTTGCCGCGCAGCGGCGAGACGCGCGGATCGGTGCGGTCGGCCGGCGAGCAGTAGAGGTCCCAGAACCAGTACATCAGCGAGCGCGTCAGGAAGTAGCCGGTCGCATTGTCGTTGTAGGAGGGACGGTCGAAGCTGCAATCGGTGACCGGGCAGATCAGGAGCTGGCCGGCGATCGCGGGTCCGCCGCGGTCGCGCGCGAGCTGGCAGGTGACGGCAGCGACGTTGCCGCCGGCGCTCCAGCCGGCGACCAGCACCGGGCCCGCTCTGCCGCCGAGCTCTTCGGCGTGCTCGGCGATCCAGCGCGTTGCCGCATAGCCGTCCTCGGCCGCGGTCGGGAAGCGATGCTCCGGCGCGTGACGATAGCCGACGCTGACGAACATCATGCCGGTCCGCCGCACCATGTCGCGGCAGAACGGCTCGTCCGACTGCTCGTCGCCGAGCACCCAGCCGCCGCCGTGGAAATAGACCACGACCGGATGCGGTCCCGGCGTTGCCGGCTTGTAGACGCGGTAAGGCAGCGCGCCGCCCGTGACGGGCAGGGTGCCGTCGACGATGTCGCCGATCGGCCGTCCCGCAGGCCGGCCCTTGTTGAACTCGTTCACGAACGCGCGGGCGCCTTCCGCGCCCATCGACTCGATCGGCGGCAGGTTCAGCGACGCCAGCAGGTTGAGCACCAGCCGCACGTCTGGCTGCAGCCGCACCACCTCGCCGTCATTGCACTGCGCGGCGCCGTTCGGGCCGGTGAGCCTGAAGCCGAGCATGCCGCGGCTCACCACCTCGTCGCAGATGCTGCGATAGGGGCCGACGCCGCCGGTATAGGGCATCAGGCCCTGCACCTTGCCGGGCACGTTGGCGCCCGTGTACCAAGTGTTGGCGAGCCGGTGCAGCGTCAGCATCGAACAGTCGGCCATGTGCCTGTTCCAGCCGGCCTGCGCCGCCTCGGTAGGCTCGATCGTGGTGAAGCCGGCATCGCGCAGCGCAGCCAGGCGGTCGACCACCCAGTCGACATGCTGCTCGATCGACACCGCCATGTTCGACAGCACCGACGGGCTGCCGGGGCCGGTGATCATGAAGAAGTTCGGAAAGCCCGCGACGGTGAGCCCGAGATAGGTCTGCGGACCCTGCGCCCAGACATCGGTGAGCGACTTGCCGCCGCGCCCGGCGATCGGATGCACGGCACGGATCGCGCCGGTCATGGCGTCGAACCCGGTCGCGAACACGATGACGTCGAGGTCGAAGCTGCGCTTCTCGGTCGCGATTCCGCTCGCCGTGATCGCCTTGATCGGTTCCTGGCGCAGGTTGACCAGTGTGACGTTGGGCCGGTTATAGGTGGCGTAATAGTTGGTATCGAGGCAGGGGCGCTTGGCGCCGAAGGGATGGTCGTTCGGCGTAAGTGCGGCGGCGGTCTCGGGGTCCTTCACGGCCGCGCGGATCTTCTCGCGGATCAGGTCCTGGACGATCTTGTTGCCGTCGATGTCGACGGCCTGGTCGGCCCAGAGCTGGGTCAGGATGTGGACGAGGTCGCCGGCAGCCCAGGCACGCTCGAACCGCTCACGACGTTCGGCATCGCTCAATTGCCAGCTCACGACCGTCTGCTGCGGATAGGGCACGCCGGCCATCGACTGGCGCGCCTGCTCGCGATAGGCGGCGCGGTCGCCTTGCAGCAGGCTCATGCGGTCCGACGGCGCCGGGCCGTTATGCGCGGGCAGCGCGAAGTTCGCCGTGCGCTGGAATACGGTCAGATGCGTGGCCTGCTCGGCGATCAGCGGGATTGACTGGATCGCCGAGGAGCCGGTTCCGATCACGGCGACGCGCTTGCCCGCGAGATTGACGCCGCCATGCGGCCAGCGTCCGGTGAAATAAACCTCGCCCTTGAAATCCTTGACGCCGTCGATCTCCGGCGGCTTTGGCGCCGAGAGGCAGCCGGTGGCCATGATGTAATGGCGGCAGGAGACCGGTTCGCCATTGTCGGTGGTGAGCAGCCAGCGCTCCGCCGTCTCGTCCCATCTGGCTTCGGTGACCTTGGTCTTGAAGCGGATGTCGCGCCTGAGATCGTAGCGGTCGGCGACGAAGCCGAGATAGCGCAGGATTTCGGGCTGGGTCGCGTATTTCTCCGACCAGGTCCAGGCGGTCTCGAGCTCGGGATCGAAGGTGTAGCTGTAGTCGATGGTCTGGATGTCGCAGCGCGCGCCGGGGTAGCGGTTCCAGTACCAGGTGCCGCCGACGTCGCCGGCCTCTTCGAGGGCGACGGCCGAGAAGCCGGCCTTGCGCAGGCGGTGCAGGAGATAGAGGCCGGCAAAGCCGGCGCCGACCACGGCGACATCGACCCGCTGAGCGGTTCCGCGTTGCTCGGAGGCACGTGTAGCGACCAGTGCGTCAGACATGGCATTTCCTCCCGTATGTGTCGTTTTGCCGGCAGGCTATCGCTGCAGGTTCAGCTTGTCATCAGAGCAAGTGCAATCTTCGGTGGTCGTTTGCGCCGCATCGTGGCCGCGCGAACGTCGGGGCGCTACACGCATCGCGATGCACAATGACCGTGATTACCCGGGCTAATCATGCCCGATCCGCCTGTGTATGCTTGCGGTTACAAGCCACGCGTAGCGACCGAGCGTCATGCCAGAGTTGAGTGAGCGGACCAAAGCGAACATGGACGTGGTCCTGGAGCAGACGTGCCGGCAATTGCCGCATGGCGGCGATCACGACAGCCGCAGATTCATCGCCGAACGCCTGATCGAGGCCGCGCAGGCCGGCCACTCCACGCTCGGCGAGCTCGGCATCGTCGCGCGGCGCGCGCTGGCGGAGATTCTCGCAAAGCGTGGTGAGTAAGCCGCGAGGCTTGCCTGCTGGCGCGCCGCAGACATAACCTCACAGGAACCTGTCCGCGCATCGAAATGCCCAGAAGATGCGATCCGTGCTTGCGCTCATTGCGGCTTCCGCATTCCTTTGGCTTGCCGGCTCGGCCATGGCTCAGCCGGCCGGACAGTTTCCATTCGCGCTGACGCGGGAAGGACAGATGCTCGGCGCCGTCGAAGGCGAGGTGGCGTCGTTCAAGGGACTGGCCTACGCGGCGCCGCCGGTCGGCGCGTTGCGCTGGCGTCCGCCGCAGCCGACGCCCGAAAGCTCGGAGATGCACACCGCCTACGCGTACGGCGCGCCGTGCCTTCAGCCGGCGCTGCCCGAGGCAAGCGAGGATTGTCTCACGCTGAACGTGTTTCGTCCGTTCGGGGTCGACGGCCCGCTGCCGGTGATGATGTTCATTCATGGCGGCGGCTTCGTCAGCGGCACCGCGAACGAGCCGCTGTTCGACGGTGCCAGGCTGGCGCAGGCCGGCCTCATCGTCGTGACCGCCAATTTTCGCCTCGGCGCGCTCGGCTGGCTTGCTCATCCCGCGTCGTCGGGCGGTTCGGGCAATTACGGCCTGATGGACCAGATCGCCGCGCTGCATTGGGTTCGCGACAACATCGCGGCCTTCGGCGGCGATCCTGACAACGTCACCTTGTTCGGCAGCGGCGCCGGCGCGACGTCGATCGCGCTCCTGATGCTGTCCGCGCAAGCGCGCGGTCTGTTCCAGAAGGCCATTCTGCAATCGATCCCGGCGCGCGCGCATCTGCGCTCGGTGCAGGAGGCGGAGGCTGTCGGCCGGCAGTTCGTGGCGGCGCTGGGATCGCAAGCGGATCTGCGCGGCGTCGAGCCGCGACGCCTGCTTGCAGCCCAAGGCCGTCTGTTGCAGACCTCGCGGCGCAGCTTCGCGCCGACGCGGGATGGAAGTCTGGTGACCGAGGACATTGCCGCCGGCTTTGCGGCCGGGCATCAAGGGCGCATTCCCCTGATCATCGGCTCGAACGATGACGAGACGGATTTCGACAGCGAGTTCGACATCAAGGAGGAGGTCGCATCATCAGGCATCACGAGCGATGAGCTGCGCGAGCTCTATCCCGGCCTCGTCGGGCCTTCAGAGCCTGCCGCAAGGTTCTATACCGACAAGGTCTTTTCCGAGCCCGCACGATTGCTGGCCCGCCTGCATGCCGCAGGCGGCGCAACCACCTTTCGCTATCGCTTCGCCTATGTGCCGGAGGCCCGGCGGGCCAGTCCCGAAGGCGGGCACGGGCGCGAGCTGCAGTTCATTTTTGGTGCGGAGGGCGTGCCCGGGGCGGGCATCTTCTCGCGGGGCGATCGCAAGCTCGCAAGCCGCATGCGATCCTATTGGATCAACTTCGCCAGGAGCGGCGATCCCAACGGTCCAGACCTGCCGCATTGGGACGCGGAGGCCGGTCGCGATCGCCTGTTGCTGATGACGAACGACGGCGTCGCGAGCGGCGACGATCCCTTGGCGGAGCGTCTGGACCGGCTCGCGCGCTAGCGCGATAAAATGAAGTGGACTTAAGCCGCGAGCTCGACGCGCGGGGCGGGCGTCAGCCGGTCTTCCTCCAGATAATCCATCGCGCCGTCCTTCTCGACGGCGTAGAATTGCTGGCCTTCCCGCGACTTGAAGGCGGCGCGCACGATGCCGCGGCGGCCCTTGTCACTGTTGACGACGTCCCCCAGCGCAAACTTCCTCATCTCACGTCTCACTTGTCTTCAGGCCGACTGCTTCGGCCCCGTCTGAGATTTTGGGCGGCAAATCGTTAACGACTTGCTAACCATGCCGGTTTGCCTATGCTCGCCGCCGGTCGCGCCGGCACTGGCGCGCGCATTCTTGCCGATGAGACGAGCCCATGACGCGATTTCCGACGCTCTTCCTCTCGCATGGCGGCGGTCCCTGGCCGTTCATGGAGGACAGGCGGGTGCAATATGCCAAGACCGCCGCTGAGTTCGGCCGGCTGCCGCAGCTGCTCCCCGAAAGGCCGAAGGCCGTGCTCGTCATCACCGGCCATTGGGAAGCCGACGCCTTCACCGTGTCGACCTCGGCGCATCCGCCGATGGTGTACGATTATTACGGTTTCCCCGAGCATACCTATCATCTCAAATATCCGGCTCCGGGCAGGCCCGAGCTCGCCGCGCAAGTGAAGGCGCAGCTGACGCGTGCCGGCCTCGATTGCCGGGAAGATCCCAATCAGGGTTTTGATCACGGCACCTTCGTGCCGCTCGGCTTGATGTATCCGAACGCCGACATGCCGATCGTGCTGCTCTCGCTGAAGTCTGCGTACGATGCGGCCGAGCACATCAAGGTCGGCGAGGCGATCGCCTCGCTCCGCGACGAAGGCATCCTGATCGTCGGCAGCGGCCTGACCTATCACAACATGCGCGGCTTCAACCGGCCGGAGTCCAAGCCCGTCTCCTACGATTTCGAGGCCTATCTCAACGAGGCGATCAGCAACCCGGATCCGGCCCGCCGCAACGCCATGCTGGTCGATTGGGAGAATGCACCGAGTGCGCGCCTGGCGCATCCGCGCGAAGACCATCTACTGCCGCTGATGGTGGCCGCCGGCGCCGCCGGCAGCGACGTCGGCAGGCGCGTCTTCGTCGACGAAGTCGCGGGTGTGGCGATGGCGTCGTATGTGTTTGGGTGATCGATTGCTCCTTCTCCCACAAGGGGAGAGGGACATTCACCCGTATCTCAGCTTCATCACCAGAATGCCGCCGGCGAGCACCATGGTGATGGCGTTGGCGGCGACCAGCGGGGCGTCGCCCGAGAGCAGGCCGTAGATCAGCCAGAGCACGAGGCCCAGCACCATGACCAGGAACATGCCGAGCGAGATGTCGCCGGTGGATCGGGTCTTCCACACCTTGATGGCTTGCGGCGCGTAGGCGACGGTGGTGCAGGTGGCGGCGGCAAAGCCGATCAGCTTGATGACGAAGGGGTCCATGCCGGCTCTATACCATGGATTCGCCGATGGTCATCTTCAGGCGCGCTCCGCCATCAGATCACGATACAGTGCGGCATAATCCCCGGCGCGGCCACGCCAGGAGACGTCGGTCGCAAGGCCGTTTCGTTGCAGCCGGCGCCAGGTCTGCTTGTCGTGGAAGGCGGCGTTGGCCTTGCGCAAGCTGTCGGCGAGGGCCTCCGCGGTCACGGGTGCGAACTTGAAACCGGTGGCGTCGCGGCCGGAGGCGTCGGCCTCGCCGATATCGACGATGGTGTCCTCGAGCCCGCCGACGCGCGAGACGATCGGGACGGCGCCATAGCGCAGCGCGCAGAGCTGGGTGAGGCCGCAAGGCTCGAAGCGCGAGGGCACGATCAGCGCGTCCGAGCCGGCCTGGAGCAGGTGCGCCAGGATTTCGTCATAGCCGATCACGACGCCGATGCGGCCGGGATTGGCGCGGGCCGCGGCCTGATAGCGGTCCTGGAGATCGCGGTCGCCGCTGCCGAGCAGCGCGAGCTGCATGCCTTCGCGCAAGATGGTCGGGATCGCCTCGAGCAGGAGATCGAGTCCCTTCTGCCACGACAGCCGGCTGATGACGCCGAGCAGCGGCGCCTCGTCCGAGGAATCGAGGCTGAATTGCTGCTGCAGCACCGCCTTGTTCGCGGCCCGGAACGTGAGGTCCTCGGCGCCGTAGCGGTAGGCGATGTGGGGATCCTCCTGCGGATTCCACACCGAGATGTCGATGCCGTTGAGGATGCCGCTCAGCACGTCGCTGCGTGCGCGCAACAGGCCGCCGAATCCCATGCCGCCTTCGTCGCTCTGGATCTCCCGCGCGTAGGTCGGCGATACCGTGGTGATGCGGTCGGCGAATTGCAGGCCGGCCTTGAGGAAGCTGATGCCGCCGAAATATTCGAGCTCATTGACGTTGAAGGAGTGCCAGGGCAGTCCGATCGACCCGATCAGCTCGGGCGCGAACTTGCCCTGATAGGCCATGTTGTGGATGGTCATCACGGTGGCGGGCCGCGGGCGATTGTCATAATGCAGATAGGCCGGAGCGAGCCCGGCCTGCCAGTCATGGGCGTGCACGATATCGGGCACGAACGCGGGCACGAGGCCGTGGCCGATGTCGGCCGCGACGCGCGACAGCGCCGCGAAGCGCACGCCATTGTCGGGCCAATCGACGCCTTCAGTGGTGACGTAAGGATTGCCCGGCCGCGCATAGAGATGCGGCACGTCGAGCACGAACAGGTCGAGCCCCTCGTGGAAGCCCGCGAGCAGCCGTCCGGGACCGCCGAAATAATCCGGCCAGCTGCGGATCTCCGCGGCGCCGGAGACCAGTCGCATCACGTCGGGATAGCCCGGCATCAAGGTGCGCATCTCGACGCCGTGCGCCTTCAGCGCGATCGGCAGTGCGCCGGCGACATCGGCGAGGCCGCCGGTCTTGACGATGGGGTAGACTTCCGAGGCGACCGCGAGGACGCGAACAGGCATCATCTATTGAGCCCGTCAATCATCGGCTGGGTGATCAGCGAGATACCCTGTTCAGTGGTGCGGAAACGCTTTGCGTCGAACTCGGGATCCTCGCCGACGACGAGGCCTTCGGGAATTTCGACGCCACGGTCGATCACGACGTTCTTCAAGCGAGCCCCGCGGCCGACATTCACATAGGGCATGATAACCGCGTTCTCGACATTGGCGTAGGAGTTGATGCGCACGCCGGTGAACAGCAGCGAGCGGCGCAGCGAGGCGCCGGAGATGATGCAGCCGCCGGAGACCAGCGAGCTCACCGCCTGGCCGCGCCGGCTCTCCTCGTCATGGACGAATTTGGCGGGCGGCGTGATCTCGGCGTAGGACCATATCGGCCAGGCGCGGTCGAACAAATCGAGCTCCGGCACCACGTCGGTGAGATCGATATTGGCGGACCAGTAGGCGTCGACGGTGCCGACGTCACGCCAATAGGCGCCGTTGTTGCGGCTGGAGCGGACGCAGGAGGTCGAGAACTGGTGCGCGATAGCGCGGCCGTTCTTGACGAGGTAGGGAATGATGTCCTTGCCGAAATCGTGGTTGGAGTTCGGGTCCTCGGCGTCGCGCTTGAGCTGGTCGAACAGGAATTTTGCGTTGAAGACGTAGATGCCCATGCTGGCGAGCGAGACGTCCGGCTTGCCCGGCATCGGCGGCGGATCTTTCGGCTTCTCCAGAAACTCCTGGATCCAGCCGTTCTCGTCGATATGCATGATGCCGAAGCCCGAGGATTCCGCGCGTGGCATTTCCAGGCAGCCGACGGTGACGTCGGCGCCGCTTTCGACGTGCTGGCGCAACATCACCTCGTAATCCATCTTATAGATATGGTCGCCGGCCAGCACCACGATGAAGCGGCAGGCGTGGGATTCGATGATGTCGATATTCTGGTAGACCGCATCCGCCGTGCCGACATACCACATGTTCTCGGAGACGCGTTGGCTCGCGGGGAGGATGTCGAAGCTCTCGTTGCGTTCGGGGCGGAAGAAGTTCCAGCCCATCTGAAGATGCCGGATCAGGCTGTGTGCCTTGTACTGGGTGGCGACCGCGATGCGGCGTATGCCTGAATTGACGACATTCGACAGCGCGAAATCGATGATGCGGGACTTGCCGCCGAAATAGACGGCGGGCTTGGCGCGCCGGTCAGTCAGCTCCAGGAGCCGGCTGCCGCGTCCGCCAGCGAGGACGAACGCCAGCGCCTGACGGGCGAGCGGTTCACTACCCACGGCACTCATGTCATTCTCCCACTCACGCCCGGCGCAGGCCGAGGCCATTTGTCGCGAGAAGCCCCCGCGCCCTTGGAACAGATAGTAACGGTACGCATAGTAAATCGTGAAGTAGGTTGTTGGTTGCGAAGGCGGGAAGCTTAATGCTTTGCCTTAGGCGCCGGGCTTCGGCATCGCCGCGGCGACGCCGGGCGGCGGGTGTTCGGGCGCTTCGCGTGCCGGCGGCCCTCTCGCAAGGAGGCAGAAGGAGACTTGTGCGCCGCACGCGAATCCGGGCTTTGACTTAACGCAACGATGCCCGATCATGATGCTGCGATCCTTTTCCAAGCGAAACGTCAACAGGAGTTAAGACGATGAGGTTCTGGAAAACGGCAATTGCCTGTTCGCTGGCCGGTGTGGTCATCGCCGGCCAGATCCAGCAGGCGGCGGCAGCCCCGCTGCCGACCAACGTCGCGACCATGAAGGCCGCGGTCGGCGACGACGTCACGCCGGTGCATTGGCGCGGCGGCGGCTGGGGACTTGCCCTTGGCGGCCTCGCGGCCGGCGCAATCATCGGCGGCGCCATCGCCGGCGGCTCACCCTATGGTTATTATGGCGCACCGTATTACGGCGGCTACGGCTATCCAGGCTACGGCTACGGTTATGCCCCCGCCTATTACGGCGGCTACGGCTACGCGCCGGTCTATGCCTATCCGCGCTATTATCGGCCCTATCGTCCGTATTACAGCTATGGCTATTACCGGCCGTACCGGGTCTATCACCGACACTATTACCGCCGATATTGGTGAGCGCCAGCGCCCTTTGGCGTTGAGCATGATCTACGTGCAAACGCGCAACGCGTTTGCACGCATGATTGCTGGAGGCGTGCCAGTTTTTCACAGTAACAATGTGTGATGGCACCGCCGTGCGACCGGCGGCAGTGTCTGGAACCCAAGGGAACAAAGCGACGTTTGCAGCGCAGGGCAGGTCAACCGGGAGCGGTGCCGTGCGCGCGCAAACCACACTATTTTTTTCTCTGGCCAGCTCTTCGCTTTTTGCCATTTGTGTTGCCCAGGCCGAAAGCGGGCTTGCCTCGTATTACAGCTATGCAAAAGCCGGCAAGGGCGGCGAGCTGACCTGCGCGCACCGCACGCGCCCGTTCGGCAGCGTGCTCAGGGTGTCCTGGAGCGGGCGCACGATCCAGTGCCGCGTCAACGATCGCGGCCCCTTCATCCGCGGCCGGATCGTCGATCTCTCGGTCCCCGCCGCCCGGGCGCTCGGCATGATGAGTGCCGGCGTGGTGCGGGTCTCCGTGGAATAGGCCGGACCGCGCGCTATAGTGCCGCTCAAAGCATTGGGGAGCACTATGGCCAGGATCAGGGTGGGACTCGTCGGCTGCGGCTTCGTGTCGGAGCTGCACATGTATGCATTCCGGCGCGTCTATGGCGTGGATGTCGAGGTTGCTGCGGTGGCCGCGCGCGGCGACCATGTCGTCGAATTCGCCAGCCGCCACAACATCACACGCGTCTATCGCAGCTTCGCCGAATTGATCGCAGACGGCGCAATCGACGTCGTCGACATCTGCACCCCGCCCAATCTTCATGCGGAAATGATCGTTGCGGCGATGCAGGCCGGCAAGCACGTGATCTGCGAAAAGCCTTTCGCCGGCTATTTCGGCCGCGACGGCGATGCGAGGCCGATCGGCAGGCACGTGCCGAAGGCGCTGATGTACGAGCGCGTGATCGAGGAAATGGACAAGACGCGCGACGCGATCGAGCGCACCGGCAAGCTCTTCATGTATGCCGAGGACTGGGTCTACGCCCCCGCGGTGACCAAGACCGCCGAGATCATCCGGGCGACCAAGGACAAGATCCTGTTCATGAAGGGCGAGGAGAGCCATTCCGGCTCGCACGCGGCCCATGCCGCGCAATGGGCGATGACCGGCGGCGGCTCGCTGATCCGCATGGGCTGCCATCCGCTCTCGGCCGTGCTTTATCTCAAGCAGGTCGAGGCCCGGGCGCGCGGCGAGACCATTCGCGTCGCCAGCGTCACCTGTGATGTCGGCAACGTCACCGCCGGTCTCAAGCCCGAGGAGCGCACCTACATCAAGGCCAATCCCGTCGACGTCGAGGACTGGGGCACGCTCACCGCCACGTTCTCCGACGGCACCAAGGCCACCGTGTTCTCCGGCGACATGATCATGGGCGGCGTGCGCAACCTGATCGAGACCTACACGTCCGGCGGCTCGCTGTTCGCCAACATCACCCCCAACAATCATCTGATGAGCTACCAGACCAGCGAGGACAAGCTTGCCTCGGTCTACATCACCGAAAAGGTCGACCGCAAAACCGGCTGGCAATATGTCTGCCTCGAGGAGGAATGGACGCGCGGCTATCTGCAGGAGATCCAGGACTTCATGGAATGCGTGGCGACCGGCCGCCAGCCGCTGTCGGATCTCGCGCTGGCCTATGAGACGATCAGGGTGAACTACGCGGGCTATTGGGCCGCGGAGGAGGGACGACGGGTGGTGCTGTGAATGAGATCGTCACCGCCGCGGAGGTGTGCTCCCTCGCCCCGCAAGCGGCAGGCAGTCGCATATGCTAGCGATCTCGCCTGTGGCCATCCTTCGAGACGCCCGCCGTTGGCGGGCCCTCAGGATGAATACCGGGTGCGCGGCGCGCGTTTCAACCAGCACCAATGCTGCTTAGCCTCATCCTGAGGAGACCGCGAAGCGGTCGTCTCGAAGGACGAGGCGCGCGCTCAAGTCTCGCAAAGCGCCATATGCAATAGCCCTGCCGCACGCGGGAAGAGGCGAAGAAATTCACTCACGCCCCGTAGGTCGATCCCTTCGGCAGCGGGAATACCGGGTCCTGGGTGCGGATGTTGGTCGGCCACACCACCGAGATGTGCTCGCCGGCATTCTGCATCACCACCGGGGTCGAGCGTTCGTTCTGGCCGGAGAGCGGCGTGCCCGGCTGGAAGAATTTCACGCCGTAGCCCTGAATGGTGCCGCCGGCGGGAATGTCGACGTCGAGCGCTGCCTTGCGAATGGCCTCGGGCTCGAAGCTGCCGTACTTCTCCTTGGCGACCGGCAGCACGTTGTTGAGCAGCACCCAGGTCTGGTTGAAGCCCATCGAGCAATGCGGCGGCACGTCGGTGGCGCCGGTCTTGGCCTGATAGCGCGAGACCATGGTCTTGATCAGTTCGCCCATGCCCGGCGCGAGCTTGGCGGGATCGAGCAGCTGCGCGGGCACCGGATCGATGTTGCAGAAATTGTCGATGTCGGCGCCAAACGTCGCGCGCAGCTTGTCGAGCTGGCTGTAGCCGGCGCCGGCGCCGAACAGCATCTTGAAGCGCAATCCGCTCTCGCGGGCCTGGCGCAGGAACAGGGTGATGTCGGGGTTGTAGCCGGCGTGCGAGATCACGTCGGCCTTGGCGCGCTTGATCTTGGTGACGAGCACCGAAAGGTCGGGCGCGGAAGCCGAATAGCCTTCACGCAGCACGACCTGGATCCCGGCCTGCTTGGCGTAGGCCTCGTCGGCGGCGGCGACACCGACGCCGTAGGGGCCGTCCTCGTGGATCAGCGCGACCTTGACCTCCTTCGGATCGATGCCGAGCTTGGCCTTGGCGTGCTCGGCGAGGAAGCCGGCAAAGGCCTGGCCGTATTGGTCGGAATGGATCTGCGCGCGAAACACGTATTGCAGGTTCTTGTCCTTGAACACGGCGGTGGAGACCGCGGTCGTGATCCAGAGGATCTTCTTCTGCTGCTCGACCTTGGCCGCGAGCGGCACCGCGTGCGAGCTCGCATAGACGCCGTTGAGGATGTCGATCTTCTCCTGGCTGATCAGACGTTCTGCCTCGTTGATCGCGACGTCGGGCTTGCTCTGGGAATCCGCTGCGACGGGAGCGACCTTGTATTTGCCGCCGACACCGCCCTTCTCGTTGACGAGGTCGATGGCGATCTGTGCGCCGATCGAGGAGGCGACCGAGCCGCCGGCGGCGAAGGGGCCGGTGAGGTCGTAGATCAGGCCGATGCGCAAATTCTCGGCTTGTGCCTGGGCCCTGGTCCAATCGAGGCTGAGTGTGGCGGCGGCAGCCGCCGTACCCTTCAGCAGCTGCCTGCGTGAAGTCGGCATCCTATCCTCCCTCAAAACCGTCGTATGGTCTTGTTATCTTTTGCGAAGTATGGGGAGCGCGACGACGGAAAGTCAACATCGCGAAAGTCGAGATCAGTCGCCCGCGGCATGGAACGCAAATGCGAAATGACGGCGAGGCGGGTGACGACGTCTGGTCACCGGGTCGTGCGCTGAGCTTCGCCGCCCGACAATTCGGTGGCGGACTGCCGTCGTCCTGCATCAGGTCATCGGTCCGTTTCGACCGATCATCGATCTGGATCCTCCAGCCGCGGCGGGAGCGGATCCGCGCGTCGCATGCTTCGCGCAGCGATCAGGCATAGCCTGTGCCTGCAGATAACCTAGCTTGCGTAGGCGCGTTCCAGCGATCGACGCTGCAGGTGCCGATCCAGTGCCAGCTTGACGAGACGAGTCAGCAGCTCGCCATAGGGTACGCCGGAGGCTTCCATCATCTTCGGGTACATGCTGATCGACGTGAAGCCGGGCAGGGTGTTGATCTCGTTGAAACAGAATTCACCGGAGTGCCGGTCGAGGAAGAAGTCGACGCGCGCGAGGTCGCTGCATTCGAGGGCCGCGAAGACCTGCACCGCAAGCATGCGCACGCGCGCCATCTGGGCGGCGTCGAGCTTGGCCGGAAGATCGACCCGGGCGCCGTCGGGGTCCAGATACTTGGCCTCATACGAGTAGAATTCGTGATGGGCGTTGGGATTGAGCTCGCTGGCGATACTCGCGAACGGCGTCTCGCCATCGAGCACCGCGACCTCGATCTCCCGGGCGTCTATACCCTGTTCGACCAGCACCTTGACGTCATAGCGAAATGCGTCGTCGAGCGCCGCGCCGAGCGCTTCCCACGTCTTGACCTTGTGAATGCCGACGCTGGAGCCCATGTTGCACGGCTTGACGAAGACCGGAAGCGCCAAGCCCTCGGTCGCCTTGGCGACGGACGCGGCGCGGTCCTGAACGAAGGCCTTGCGGGTCAGCACGCGATAGGGCGCGACCGGAATGCCGGCGAATCCGGCGAGGCGTTTGGCGACATCCTTGTCCATGCTGACGGCGGAGGCGAGAACGCCCGACCCGACATAGGCAACCTCAGCCAATTCCAGGAGGCCCTGCACGGCGCCGTCCTCGCAGAGCGGCCCATGGAGGACAGGGAAGACCACGTCGATATCGAGCGGGCCAGCTCCGCTTTGCGCGATCGGCACGAGCGCGCAGCGTCCGTCGGGGCCCCGGGCGAGCCGCATCTCGGGTGCGTCGGGCAGGATCGGCAAGGACGCCGCCTGCGCCCGATCAATCGCATGCAGGTCGTTCCACTGCCACCGTCCCGCCTTGTCGATGGAGACGGGGATGACCTCGAAGCGCGAGCGGTCGAGATGCCTGAGCACGGAGGCGGCGGATTTCAGCGAGACCTCGTGCTCACCTGATCTGCCACCATAGAGAACGACGACGCGAATCTTGTCTGCCATGGCTCAACTATCACGCGCTCCGTCCGGAAGTCACCTGCGTGGTCCCGTCCATGCAGCAGGATGACCGTCAGGACAATTCGGCGCCGGCGGGAGACGCCGGCGCCGTGTCGTCACAGGGCCTGTGGGGCTCAGCCCGGTCCCGCGCCTTGCGTCGCCGTGAACACCGCGTAGAGCGACTGGCTCGCGGCCATGAACAGGCGGTTGCGCTTGGGGCCGCCGAAGCAGACATTGCCGCACACCTCCGGCAGGCGGATGCGGCCGAGCAGCTTGCCCTCCGGCGACCACACCGTCACGCCGCTATAGCCGACGGCACGACCGGCATTGCTGGAGGCCCATAAATTGCCGTTGACGTCGCAGCGCAGGCCGTCCGGCCCGCACTTCACGCCGTCGACCACGCAGTCGCTGAACTTCTTGAGGTTGGAGAGCTTGTTGTCGCTGCCGACGTCGAACACGAAGATCTCGCCCTTGCCGCCGGGTCCGGTATCGCCCGGTCCCTTGCCGGTGGAGGCAATGTAGAGCTTCTTGTAGTCGGGCGAGAAGCAGAGGCCGTTCGGATCGGGCACCTGCTCCTCGGTGACGACGAGGTCGATGCGGCCGGAGGGGTCGATGCGATAGCAATTGGTCGGCAGCTCGCGCTTGCCCGGTGTGAAGCCGGCCGGCTGTCCGATCCGCGGATTGAGCTTGCCGCCCGCATTGCTCGGGCCGCCCGCGACGTCAGGCTCGCCTTCATAGAGCTGGCCGCCATAGGGCGGATCGGTGAACCAGTAGCTGCCGTCGGGATGCGCGACGACGTCGTTCGGCGAGTTCAGCTTCTTGCCCTGATAGGAGTCGGCCAGCACCGTAGCGGTGCCGTCATGCTCGTAGCGCGTCACCCGGCGGGTCAGATGCTCGCAGGAGAGTTGGCGGCCCTGGAAATCGAAGGAGTTGCCGTTGGAATTGTTGGACGGGGTGCGAAACACGCTGACGCGGCCGTCGTCCTCGCTCCAGCGCATCTGCCGGTTGTTGGGAATGTCGCTCCAGAGCAGATATCGGCCTTGCGCGCTCCATGCCGGGCCCTCGGCCCAAAGCAAGCCGGTGTAGAGACGCTTGATCGCGGTGTTGGGCTGCGCGAGATCGTTGAAGGAGGGATCGACCGCGATGATGTCGGGGTCCCAGAAATAGGTCGTCGGTGCACCGTTGGGCCCGAAATCGCGCGGCGGGGTGGTGATGGTGGTCGGCGGTGCGGCGGGTCCGGTCTGGGCCAGCGCAGGGCCGGCGACGGTGGCCGCGGCGCCAAGCGCAAGCCCCCGGACAAGTGTTCGTCGTGAAAGCGCAGCATCCTGCTCACGCTGTTCTTGGCGTGTCATCGCGTCCTCCCAGTGATGTTCGGCTGGCCGGTTGATCCGGCCGAGCAACCGGAGGTTAATCCGGTCCGGAGTCGGTTGCGAGGGCGGAAATCGGATTCGCGCGATGTAGCGGCCGCATTCCCGTCATATTCGAATGCGCTCGAAAGGGATGCGCTTCGCGTCCGCCTTGCGCCGTTTGCAAGGCTCGAAAATGTTCCGCAGGCTTGAGCAAAAATTTGCTTGCGGCAAAGCGCGGCATGCAACGCATTCGGCCCGGTTCAAGCCATGATTTTGCGCGCATTGCCCCGCAGACACCGTCGGGGGGCGATGAACGGAGTTAAACGTGGCTGGCGTCATCGTATTGATCGTGTTGCTGGGGATCGCATTCGCGGCCGGCTATTTCACGCGTGACCACATTTCCAACAAGCGGCGTGCGGAAGCCCGCCGCTGGCGCGAATACACCGAGCCGGATTGGCTGTCCGCCAACGCGCCTGCCAACACCAACGAGATCGCGAGCGCCATCACGGCCGTACCCGTGGTCAACGGCGAGCTCGGCCAGATGCTGAACCGCTGGGAGACGAGGGCCCGCGCCCGCCGCGCGGGATAGGGGAGATCGGCGTGGAGAGAGCGGGCGCCGCCATTCCGCTCTCGTGCCCCGGACGCAGCGCATCGGCGAAGCGAAGACACGGAGCGCCCAATCAGGTCAGTCCTCTTGACCATCTTTTGGCGTTGCAGTTGCGGCCATTTCTCGTCTAGAAACGGGCCACTGAGCCTCCCGGCAACCAACCGTCAACGGTTTTGACCGAGGATTTGAGGGCTCAAAAGGGTCCGGCAATGCTGATTCGCGGCCAAATCGAGGGGATTTCGGGGGAGGTGGCTCTGGCCGCCGCCACGATCCCGGCCGCGCTGCTGCCCACCCTCCTTCTTGGCGGCCTTCTTCTTACTTGCCCCTGAGGGCCGGCTGGGCGCCACGCGCCTGGGCGCTCAGGGGTTGGTCGAGATCACCGGACACCTCACAAGCGCCAGGGGACAAATCGGTCTGAACGGCGCAAACGCTCAAAAGGAAATTTCGTAATGGCCACCCAGAACAAGTCCGACAAGGACCGCGTCATCATTTTCGACACCACGCTGCGCGACGGCGAGCAGTGCCCCGGCGCCACCATGACCTTCGAGGAAAAGCTCGAGGTCGCCGAGCTCCTGGACGATATGGGCGTCGACGTCATCGAAGCCGGCTTCCCCATCACCTCCGAAGGCGACTTCCAGGCCGTCAGCGAAATCGCCCGCCGCTCCAAGAACGCCGTGATCGCCGGCCTGTCGCGCGCCCATCCCGCCGACATCGATCGTTGCGCCGAGGCGGTGAAGTTCGCCAAGCGCGGCCGCGTCCACACCGTGATCGCGACCTCGCCGCTGCATATGCGGGTGAAGCTGAACAAGACCCCGGAGCAGGTGATCGAGACCTCGATCGCCATGGTCGCGCGCGCCCGCAACCAGATCGACGACGTCGAATGGTCGGCCGAGGACGGCACCCGCAGCGAGATGGATTTCCTGTGCCGCATCGTCGAGGCCGTGATCAAGGCCGGCGCCACCACGGTGAACATCCCCGACACCGTCGGCTACACGGTGCCGGAGGAATACACCCACTTCATGAAGACGCTGATCGAGCGCGTGCCGAACTCGGACA
>Ga0102590_1000230_pt1 | contig 146998 bp, 151 predicted proteins | sample AraplaMF_Col_mMF_FD_76859 | JGI IMG/M metagenome (GOLD analysis project Ga0102590, IMG submission 76859) | Arabidopsis root microbial communities from the University of North Carolina, USA - plate scrape MF_Col_mMF | ecosystem: Host-associated > Plants > Roots > Endosphere | place: USA...
CGATCTAGATACCGACTGGCCATCGTCCTTTCAATCCTTCTTGCCGCCGGCAGGCCACTTCCGGTCGCGGCAGGGGCTGCGACCGGAGCTGCGACCGAATTCACGCAGCTTGCCAACAACGGAGAGCTCATCAAGCTGCTCGAAAGCTCAGGCGTTCAGGTCGACAACCAGCTGACGCAGATCACCCAGCTTGCCGAACAGATCGAAAACCAGCTGAGGATCTATCAGAACATGTTGCAGAACACGGCCCTTTTGCCTGCCCATGTCTGGGGCGAGGTCGAGAGCGACCTCAATCAGCTGCGAGGAATCGTTGCGGACGGCCAGGGCGTTGCCTTCTCCATGGCCAATGCCGACGATGTCCTGCGGCAGCGTTTCCCGAGCTTTGCAAGCCTGAAGACGAGGATTGCAGATGAAGACAGCTTCTCGACCAGCTACCAGGCCTGGTCTGACACCAATCGTGACACGATCGCCGCTTCTCTTCGTGCTGCCAGCCTCACGGCCTCGCAGTTCGATAGCGAGGAAGCGACCATGGCAACGCTTCGCGCGCTGTCTGAAAGCGCAGATGGCCAGGTGAAGGCGCTTCAGGTCGGCCACGACATTGCCGCCCAGCAGGTCGCCCAGATGCAGAAGCTGCGCGGGCTCGTCTCCCAGCAGATCACGATGATGGGAACCTGGCTTCAGACCAACCAGACCGACAGGGATCTGGCGCAGGCGCGTCGCGAGCTTTTCTTCCGCGGCACCGTTCCGCCCTTGAGTGGCGGTCGAACCATGGAGCCGCGCTGGTGAGCCGCCCATCTTCTCTCGTAACGCCTGCCATGACGCGACCTGCCGTTGCGGCAATGGTAATCTTGGTGCTTCTCGTCGTTCCGGCTCATGCCCAGGAAGGCGCCCTGATCACCACCTTGCAGGACGAGATCGCCAGGGCGGCGCAGGGTTGGGAGCAGACGGTGCTGAACGCGGCGCGATCGCTCTTCTGGATCCTCGCCTCGATCGAGATCGGCCTTGCGGCGATCTGGCTCGCGCTGCAGGCGCCGTCGCTGCAGGAATGGTTCGCAGAACTCGTGCGGCGCATCATGTTCGTCGGCTTTTTCGCGCTCCTTCTCGATCAGGGGCCGGCCTTTGCCAGAGCCGTCGTCGACAGTCTCTTCCAGATCGGCGCGTCGGGCGGCGATGCTTCGCCGGCCGATATCTTCAATGCGGGGCTCGCTGTCGCAGCCAAGATGGCGGAAAAGATCCGCTTTGGCCTCTTCGAGGACAATGTGTGGGCGATTGCGGCCGCTTTCGCGATGATCGTCGTCGTCATCGCCTTTTCGCTCGTCGCGGCAATCTTCGTATCGATCATGGCGGAGATGTATATCGGGCTACTGGCCGGCATGATCATGCTCGGGCTCGGCGGGTCATCCTTCACCAAGGATTTCGCCATCCGCTATCTGGTCTACGCCTTCAGCGTCGGCATGAAGCTGATGGCGCTGGTGATGATCGCCCGCATCGGATCGGAGGTGCTGATCGGGCTTGCCGGCAGCCCGGAGATCGGTGAGCAGTTCCAGACGCTGCTTGCCATAGCCGGCATTGCCGTCGTTGTCTTCGTCATCGCGATCTATGTGCCGAACATCATCCAGGGCGTCATCCAGGGCGTCTCGGTCGGAAGCGGAATGGAGGTGATTCGTCACGGCGGCCAGGCCGCCTCCTTTGGCATGGGCGCCTCATTCTTGGTGATCGGCGGCGCTGTAAAGGGGGCAGAGGCGGCCCGGTCCGCACGAGCCCAAGGCGCATCGATGAGCGAAGCCGCCATGCGCGGCCTGACGGAAGGTATAGGCGCTGCCGGGTCCGCCACGGCTTCGGCCATGAAGGACAAGGCGATCGGAGCCCCTGGCTCACATGCAAGTTCCCTGCTTGGTCTGGCCAATGCCAAACTGGACCAGACAAGGCCAGGGGCGGGCAGGCCGTCTTCGTCGTCGCCCCGGTCGGGCCAATCGAAATGAGGATTTCGCCATGACGCCAGGCTCTCCGGAAAATCCTTACCTCGCCGCGCGCAACGAGTGGAACGAGCGGTATGGATCCTATGTGCGGGCGGCAGCCGCCTGGCGCATCGTCGCGATGCTTGCGCTTCTTCTTGCAATCGTCGGGGTGGGCTACGCCTTGTTCCTCAGCACGCAGGTCAAGCTTGTTCCCTATATTGTCGAAGTCGACAGATTAGGCACACCGGTTTCAGCGGGCTTTCCCGAACATATCGAATATGCCGACGCCCGGGTCGTGCGCGCCACGCTCGGTGGTTTCGTCACCAGCTTTCGTTCAGTCACGCCCGACGCGGTCGTTCAAAAGCAATATATCGACCGGACCTATGCGCTGCTGCGGACCGCCGATCCGTCGACCGAGAAAGTCAATGCCTGGTTTCGCGGCAATTCCCCTTTCGAGAAGGCGAAGGCTGCCACCGTTGCCGTCGAGGTGAACAATATCGTCGCGCTGTCGAACCAGTCCTACCAGATCGACTGGACGGAGTTCGAACGCGACCGGCGCGGCAAGGAAACCGGCACGCGGCGTTTTCGCGCGATCGCCACGGTGACGATCACCGCCCCCCAGGATGAGGCAACGATCAGGCTCAATCCGATCGGGCTTTATATCAAGGATCTCGACTGGACCGCACAGCTATAGAACGAGGACACGCCATGAGACACGTGATATATCGAGCGGTCGCCGGTTGCTGCGCGATGCTCGCAACGCTCGCCTCCGCAAGGATCGCGCCGGCCCAGTCGATGAGCGACAACGAGGCGAAGGCGACGCGCATGTCTTCGCAGTGGCGCGACGGCGCCGGCCTCGTCACCAGGGGGGCCGACGGAAAGGTCATCTTCCTTTACGGCCAAAGCCAGCCCTTTGTCGTCTGCTCGCCTCTGCAGGTGTGCGACATCGAGCTCGAGGCCGGGGAGGTGGTGCGCGACGTGCTTGTCGGCGACACGGTCAGATGGAAGGTCGAGCCGGCAACCTCGGGGCCAGTCGGTGGCCAGGCAATCCATCTGATCGTCAAACCGGCAGAACCCGGCCTGTCGACATCTATGGTGGTGACGACGTCGCGGCGAACCTATCATATCCAGTTGAAGTCCCATTCGAGCCGCTACATGGCCCGCGTCGGCTTTTCTTATTCGCAGGACGTCACCAAAAAACTCGCCGAGGCAAACGCGCGCCTTGACTTCAGGGGAGCGCCCGGCACGGCAACGCCCTCCGACCAGCTCGACTTTTCCTATTCGGTAAGCGGCAGCGCTGCCTGGAAGCCGACACGCGTCTATTCGGACGGCCTGAAAACCTACATCCAGTTTCCTCGCTCTGTGGCCGGAGAGGATGCACCCGTCCTCTTCATCGTGTCGGGGGGCAAGAACCGTATCGTCAACTATCGCATGACAAGGAACATGATGGTGGTCGACTACAATGTCGATCGCGCCGTGCTCGTCTCGGGGGTCGGGTGGCGACGCCAGAAGATCACGATCCGCCGGAGCAGCTGAGATGGGCCGCCTTGTTCTTCTTATCCTTTATTGCGCCTACCTCTGCGGCTGCCAGACGTCGACTGCGGGAGGCAGTGCCGACGCGCCACCTGCATCGCTGCCGGCCGATGTCGCCGCCTTGGTCGCAAGCGACATGGCGAGCCGCCTGAGCGAACAGCTTCCCCAATCGTCCGGCCCGCTGAAGCTTGCAGACGAGACCTCTGATTTTGCCATTGCGCTTGCAACATCTCTCAAGACATCGGGCTATCGGATCGCAAGCGGCACGCAGCCGCAGCCACAGACAATCGCGCTCGCCTATCGTCTTGATCGATCAGGCTCAGAGCTTCTCGCAAGTCTTTCGACGCCGCGGCTGCGGCTTGCCCGGCTCTATCTCGTCTCAGGGTCTCAGGCCACGCCGGCAAGCCCGCTCTCCGTGATGATACTGCAATAGGAGGCCTCGCATGGCCCAGTCGCTGCAACTTGGAAGCCCGCAAAGCCAACAGGCGCAGACCATGCGTCGTCTCAACAGGTTGCCGATCCTGATCGCGATCGGCCTGCTGGTCCTGTTTTCTGCGGTGATCATTTTCGGTCTCTCCGGGCGCGGATTTCCCTTCAGGCAATCCGCGCCGGTCACGGGCGCCGGTCTTCCGGCATCGACCTATGGCGACCAGCTGAAGCGCGGCATTGAAGACGGCATCATCGGTGAGGCTCAGCCGGTCGGTCCGTTCGAGCCGAAGGCCGCCGCCGACCCGGCACCGGCGCGCGAAACCTTGTCCAGCCGGCCTCCCGAGCAGCCAGGCATTGCCAACCCTGCGCCGCAGGCGCTGCCGGAGGTCGATTTCGAAACCCGGCTCGCCAGAGAAGGGCGCGAACGGTATCTGCGTGAACTGCAGCGCCGCAGGATGGCGCGCCTGCAGGCTGCCGACGCCGCATTGGATTCGCCGCTTCAGGTCGACATCAGTCACGCCGAGGCCCGTGACGCGCCAGCCGATAACTCTGCCCCACCAGGCGAAGGCGTCAAGACAGGGCCGCTCGATCTTTATCAGGCCGCGCTGCAGGCCGGGCCCCTCACACAGAACGCCGATCCCAACGGGCAGGTCTTGAAGGAGGATTTTTTCAACAAGGACATTAAGGAGTTCGGCTATCTGCCGAACAGGGTCGTGCCGCAGATATCGCCCTTCGAACTCAAACGCGGTTCGGTCATACCGGCGACCTTGATCTCGGGCATCAATTCCGACCTTCCTGGACGCATCAGCGCTCAGGTCAGCCAGAACGTCTACGATAGCACGACCGGCTACCGGCTCTTGATCCCCCAAGGGGCCAAGCTTTTCGGGCGTTATGATTCAAAGGTAGCCTTCGGCCAGGCCCGCGTGCTGGTCGTCTGGACCGATCTGATCTTACCAAACGGCCAGACGCTGCAGATTGGCGGGATGGCAGGTTCGGATCCGGAGGGCTATGGCGGCTTTCGCGACCGCGTCAACAATCACACGATCCGCACGTTCACCGCGGCCGCTCTCATCGCTCTGATCGGCACCGGCATCGATGCCTCCATGCCGGAAAGCTCGACCAGGGCGACCCAGGACACGGCCTCGGACGCGGCAAGGCGTAATTTTGCCGAAAGCTTCGGACGCGTGGCGGAGCGGACGATCGACAGGAACCTCAGCGTGCAGCCGACCCTAGAAATTCGCCCCGGCTACAGGTTCAATGTCCTGGTCGACCAGGACATCATCTTCCCCGGAGCCTATGTCGAGCGCGACGGAGGGGTGAGCAGATGACTCGATGTCCAGCTCTGACCTCTGGTTTGTCTTCGAGATGAATGGCGTCGACCCAAACCTCATACACGAAAAGCACTGCAAGGCGATCGCAAGCGGCTGGCCGTTTTCTGGTCATACCAACGCGAGAAGGTCGTTGATACCGGCTTCTGGCGATTGGCCGAATGATAAGGCGTCTGGCAGGCGTTTCCCGGCGAACGCAACATCCAGCCGAAATTTCGGCGCGATACCCATGGCCGGCATCACGCTGCCTTCAAGACCGTGGCCAATGGTTCAGATCAATCCATGGCGCGCCGCCAGATAGACTGCGTTCACCGTGTTGTTGGCACGCAGCTTCCGCCTCGCCTTGCCGAGGTAGTAGCGAACGGTATGGTGGTTGATGCCGAGGATGTCCGCCGTCACCGGTATGGTTTTGCCGAGTGCGGCCCAGTTGAGGCATTCCTTCTCCCGTCCCGACAACTGGACCCGTGGCCTGGCCATGACGCTTCGGCCCTTCAATTTGGCATGGACGAGTGTCGTGGCCGTGATCGCCTGTATGTCGTCGATTATTCCCTCCCCTTTGAACGCGGGCAGGTGCGAGGCGAGTGTCAGGATGGCGGTACGACCGAAGCCGATGCGTATCGGGATGGAAAGACCGGACACGATCCCGTACCGACTGGCATGTCTATAAAATTCGCGCTCTTCCGACATGGGCTCGGGGCGCTGGGGCGGGGCTGACCAGTAGAAGGGCTTCAGGGCGCGCCTGGCTGCCGTGACGACCGGATCAATCCGCTGGTAGTCGTTGGCGAGATAGATCTCCTGCCATTCCTGCGGGTAGTTGGAAAACGCTTCCGTATCGCCGTAGCGCAGGTTGACATAGGCGAACTTCTCGAAGCCGCATTGCTGCGCAAATGTCAACAAGGCCAGCCGTATTGAGTGTTCATCGGACGAAAGACTCAAGACATCAATCAGATGATCCAGTCTCTTCTTCAAGACACATCGCTCCCTTAAACGGCCGCGACGTTCAAGCGAGGTCGGCGACCGAAGCTGAAATCCCAACTGACATATGCATGCGGCCCTGAAGTAAACACCTATGAGAAGCAAATTGGAACCCTTACTTATTCAGGGTTGATTGGCGAAACGAGAACATAGCCACCAAGACGCACGGTCTGGATCAGCTCGCCCCCGTTGCCGGCCTCCGTAAGCTTGCGGCGAAGCCGGCAGACGTGGACATCGACGCTGCGTTCGAGCGGCCTGCCGAGACCGATATGGGTTGCCTCCAGCAGCGCCCGGCGAGAGAGTACTGTTCCAGGGCTCCGGCAGAAGGCGACCAGGAGATCGAATTCGGCAGCGAGCAGCCGAACCTTCGATCCGTCGGGCGCCGTGACGGCGCGGCGATGGGTATCAACGCGCCAGCCTTCGAAGGTCAGCACGCGCAGTCTTTGCCGCTCGCCGCGCTCCAGTTCGCGCAAACAGGCGCGAACCTCGGCTATCAGATGGTGAGGATTGGCACCGCCTGACAGTAAACGGTCTGCATCGGTATCGATCCCGGCGAGCTGGCGATCATCCGGGGCAAGGAGAATGATCGGTATCGCGCTCGATTTGCGGATGTCTCGACAGTGATCGATGCTCGGATCGCCAGTCGCAATGACGAGGATAAGAGAGCCGTGATCGGCGCTGACCTGATGCGCTGCAAGAGCGGTTTGAACCACCCTGCTTTGAAGGTTTGCAACCTCCAGCGCATCGACGATCGGCTTGGCGAGCGTGACGTCATCGGTGACGACCAGAATGGCTGGTTCTCGTGTTTCCATCGCCGGAGAAAAACACACTAGACCACCGCTTCAAGTCACAGATCTGGGAGGATGTTCCTCGCGGTGGGGGGAAGCGGAGACCCCACCCGTAAGGAAACGAAATTTAACATTATTGCCTTTGCAGTCCCACGCTCTCCATGGCATCCTGCAGCCATGAGTTGTCGAACTCGAGAGCATGTCGATTTCTCTTGGTTGCGTCGTGAAACCCACCGTCGTCATAAGTTCGCTTGATGCCGACTTCTCGCTGTCGCTTCGACATATACTTGAGGCAGAAGGCTTTGCCACCGACCTTGCCATGAGCCCGGCAGAAACGGCTGCGGCGATTAGGGACAAGATGCCCGTCGGGCTCATCGTCGATGGCAGGAGCGCGTTTGCAATCGACTTGTGCAGAGCGCTGAAGGAGGATGCGGCGACAGACCATGTCCGTATCGTCACGCTTGTCCCGGTCGAGGCCGAACACCGCTTTGAAGCCTTCTTGAGAGCGGGCGTCGACGAGGCCTTTATGCGACCGATAGCGCCCGATCGCTATCTGCGTGCGCTAAACCGTCTTCTCGGCACCGAGGCTCGCCAGATGCCGCAGCAGGAGCGGCGGGAGGTGCTCCACCATGATGGATTGAGTATCGATGCCCGCGCCCATCGCATCATCTATGATGCGCGTGACGTCCATGTGGGTCCGATCGAATTTGCCCTCTTGCACCGGATGATGAGCGAGCCGGGGCGCGTCTTCCGCCGTGACGAGCTTGCTCGCCTTGCCTGGCCGAATGGGGTCTTCGTCGATCCGAAAACAGTCAATGTCCATATCGCCAGACTGCGCAAGGCGCTGGGTCCGGTCATGAAGACGGACATCGTGCGGACGGTTCGCGGCATTGGCTATGGCCTGGAAGCCGGAAAGGATTAGAAGGGGTGAACCTATGAGCCAGATCCGTCCGATCGCCATCATCAATGCAGCCCGTGTCATCACCGGTGACGGTGTCACCTCGCTCGAACGGGCGAGCGTGCTTCTTGCCGCGGGCCGCATCGAGGCTGTCGTCCAGACGGAGAGGCCGTCGCTGTCAGAAGACTACGCGCTGATCGATGCTGCCGGATGTACGGTTCTGCCAGGCCTCATCAATGCCCACGCCCATGGCTGCGTCTGCGGCCCGACGATGCCGAGCGGATCCGCCTCCTTCGACCGTCAGCAAATCGACTATCAGAAAAACCGCCATCTTCAATCCGGGACGACGACCCTTCTCAACGTTTGCGGGCTCGCCCTTGCCGAGGACGTCGACGACATCGCGCAACATCCCCATCCCCTCGACATCCATATCAGCACGGCCCATACGCCGGCGAGCCTTGCGGCGGCGCAGGCGGCCGATGGAAGCGGTCTTTCACCCCGACACCTAGCCGCAAGGATCGACCATCTGCTCGAAGCTGGTGCCAAGGCGCTCGGTGAAGCAGGTGGCGGCCAGACACTCGGCGGCGGCGCCCAGGATTACCGGTTCCTGCCGGAGGCGATCGAGAAAGCCAGTGGTCTCGTCGTCCATCCCAATCTTGCGCGAAAGCTCAAGGAGGCTGCACTCGGACGCAGGCTCGACGCAAACAGCAATCCCGACGGCGCAACCCTGTCGTCGCTGTTGAACGATAACGGGCTTGAAGGGCATTTTACGATCGAGAGCATAACAAGCCTCGTGCGCAAGACCGTGATGACGCCCGTTGCGCTTGCCCGTCAGGGTCTTGCCGAAATCGCCGCGGAAGCTGCGCGCACCGGCATGCCGGCGATCTTTCACAATGCCCCGCCGACGGCAGCCCAGCTCATCGAACTTGCCGGAAGGTTTCCAAGGGCAAGAATGGTCGCCGGCCACAGCAATCATCCGTCGTTCACGCGTGCCGAAGCGGTGGAAACGGCTGCCGCGCTTCGCACCCTCGGCGTGGGCATCGATGTCTCGACACTCGACTGCATCGCGACCCGCTGGCGAAACGGCCCCGACAATCTTGACTGCCTCATCGATGCAGGGCTTGTCGATACGATTTCGACCGACTTCGGCGGCGGCGATTGGGATATGATCCTGGAAGCGATCCACCGGATGATTTGCCGCAAGCTCCTGACGCCGGCCGCTGCTATCGCCAAGGCGACGGGGAACGTCGCAAGGATCTTTCCGGAGCTCGCTGGCGACCGTGGCATGATTGAAAGCGGCAAGCGTGCCGATATCGTTATCAGCCAGTCCCACAATCTTGCCCGCGTCCGTCATGTCATTTGCCGAGGCAGGATCGTTGTCAAGAACGGCAGTATCGTTGTCGCTCCCAGGCCAGAGACCGATCGCTAGCGAGCCCGGACTTGCTCCCAGGGCCTGTGATCTGACGAGCGGCACCCGGCTCTTCAAGCCGGTATGCAATTTTCCTGATCGCCTCGCGCCCTGTTTTCCCGTGCAGATCTTTGTCTCGAATGAGATAAGCGACGCAAGGCCGGGGGTCCAACCCCTCAGATCAAAGAAAAAAGCCCGCCGAAGCGGGCAATTTAAGGGGTGCAACGGGAACTGATCGCGCGATTTCTGCGGGGCCGCAGGATTGAACTGTCGCGCGATCCAGGCCTCCAACCAGGATGCGGAAGAAATGTTCCAGGCTATTTATCGCCGCTTTCGGCGCCGGCGCGCTGCGGTCGAGATTGGTCCAAGGGCAGGGCCGGAGAGGATGCCGAACGACACATGCAAGAAAGATGCGCCTTGTCGCCGACCAGCAAACGAGCCGCAGTGGCGGGCCAGGCGTGGCTCTCCTACTGAGGATGGTGTCTATCGGTGATCCGTGCTGCCAAATTGGGTGGAGAGCACATCACTCGCTTGCGACTGCGCCTGGCAATGCACGTCCTTCAACCTGTCGTAATGTACCTCAGCCATGCGTGAGGCCGCTCGCGCTGTATCCGCCCATCCCTGCTGCGGCGTGACCCTCCGTCTCACAAAGGAGGCAAAACCGCCGTTCCAGCGCCATAAGCCGGTTTTGGTCGCAGTGGTCGTGTCCAACCTGACGCGGCCCACAATTTCCTTTCCGTCATAGCCGACAAAATCCGGCTTGCCCTCGCCCGGCCAGGTTTCGCGCCACTTGTATCGGGGTTGGTCGTTGGTCATGGGCCACGCGATGCGATTGGACGTAGGACAAGGCGGAACTGCACGGCCCACCTGTACGTCGTTCTTATTATGTTCTTGCAAGGATCAGAGTCAAGCGCGCAAAGATTCGCCGATTGCACCTTGTCGCGCACTGATGGCCAGGATGACGCTCGTCCTCAACAGGCCCGTCCGTTGGCCGGCACCGTTTTCGCCGCTTCTCATGCAACCGCGCTTGCGGGCTCAAGTGCGGCGATCAGCGCGGCCGGGCCGCCGCAGGGCAGGGCCGAGACCGCCTCGATGATCCGGCGCTGTTCTTGCTGCCGCAAGCGATGACGCGTCACAATCTCGAACTTGTTGCAGATCGCCTTCCAGTCCATGGGCCGCGTCTTTTCGCCCCGTGGTGTATGAACGGCGGACACAAGCTCGAGTGTCCTAGTGCGAAGGATCACCCGCGCAAGCGTCTGCGCGGGAAAGGACCGGTCGAGGTCAGGTTCGATGCTGATCCTGACCTTGCCCGCCAGCATCTGCAGCTCCCTGCGCCCCAACACGCCTTCATCGACCGGCGCAAGCGCCTGTGGGCCGTCGACCGCAATCAGTGCCATGCAATAGGGCAGGCTGTATTGCACGTCGACCAGGGTCTGCGGATCGGTACGGTTGGCCAGTCTCCCCGCCCAGGCGAAAGTCTGGACCTCGATCTCGACGATGTCATCAGCACCGATCATATCGTCGCCCGCGATTTCACGATAGGCGTCCAATGCCGGATGGAAATAGCGGCAACAGCCGTAGGGCTTGAAATAGGTGTCGGCTATTTCCCAGCGCTGGCCGAGTGAGCCGACGATCCGGCCTCCGTCGTAATAGTGGCCATGGTCGAGGAGGTCGACCGGTCCGGTGAAGCCGCTTTCGGCAAGTCGTGCAGCCGTCAAGCCAAGAACGCTCGCCCAGGCGATCCCTTCCTTCACATCGTTGCCAGTCATCCGCGAATATCCAGAACTGCCGTTGGCAAGTTGGTTTGGCGCAAGCACGCCGGCAATCGCCAGGGCGTGGGCGAGGCGGCCTGGCTCGAGCCGAAGCAGGCGCCCGGCCGTTGCGGCGGAAGCAAAGGCTGCCCATCGCCCCGACTGACGGGTCCGAATGCCCTCAACCGTCTGTGCGGCCGCAATCCTGACGCCGACGTCATAGCCGCAGATGATCGCGCTCATCAGGTCGCAGCCGGTGGCGCCGAGCTCGGCGGCAAGCAGGAGTGCGGTCGGAATGACCGCTGCTCCGGGATGCCCCCTGGCTGCGCGATGCCCGTCGTCGATGTCGAGCGCGGTTGCCGCCATCGCGTTGCACAATAACGCGCCGCCCGGCGCACTCGTTGCGCCGAGCCATATGCGGGCATTACCGGCTCCGAAGACGGGCCCAACCATATTGCATGCGGCAACAGCGCTTGCCCTTTCGCATCCGGCAATTGCCGCGCCGACAAGATCGAGGACGCAGCGCCGAACCATATCGACGAGATCGGCGGAATGATCGCGTGGGCCGGCAAAGACGTGTTCGGCGAGCATTTGGGTCAGTGGAGACATGCGGCGATCCGATCGCGATCGGCGTTGATCCGGCAGTATTTCTCGTAGCTCGCCTCGGCGACGAAGAGATCGAGGACGCCAAGACCAACGCAGGTAATGCAGGTCGGGCCGTCGACAGGCTCGTACCACTCCTTGGGCTCGGACAATGAGCGGATGCCGATCAAGGGGCCAATGCTCTCCAAGGAGAGGCCGTTTCGCGAAAAATGAAGAGCGATGCTTTGCGAGTTGCGGCGCGAAACCGTCGCAAGGTCGTCGCAGACGACGAGGCCGGTCCGCAGACAGCGCTGCAGGTATGCGCCCGGGACTTCGTCGCCACCGAGATGAAGCGTGGTCGCATGTCTTTCCAGCTCCTCGTCGTCAAAGACCGGCTGGCGCGCGTTCGTGGCAGTGATGACGAGCGAGCAGCTGGCCATCATCCGGTTGTCTTCGACGCAGGAAAGCGAGATGCTTGTCTCTTCTGCCAAAGCGATTGCGAGCGCTCGGGCATTTTCGATCCTGCGACTGCGGATGAAGATCTGCTCGATCCTGTCGCCACAGGAGCAGGAAAGCGATCGGATGACGCTGCGGGCGACCGGCCCGGATCCGATCAGGAAGACGCGGGCCATGCCGGCCTTGGCAAGGCATCGATCGGCAACGATCGAGGCATAGGTTCCGGTGCGTGCCGCAGACAGCCCGGTTTCGTCCAGAATGGCGATGGGCCGCAACGTATATTTATCGAGAAGCAGGAAGGTGGAGGTCGACCTCGGCAGACCGAGACGTCGATTGAAGGCATTCGCTCCGATGATCTTCACCCCGCCATGCGTCGAGCTGACGCTGTAGAGGGATGACAATTTCCAGCCGAGCCGTTCGTCGGCAAATTCTTCCCTGAAGGCGGCAAAGTCGGGCGTCGACCAGAACTCCTCTTCGCCAAGGGAAAGCACCGCCTTTCCGCCGCGCGCTTGGCCAGAGCGGATTTCGGTCCAGGCGCGCGATACGGCCTGATGAATTTCCTCCATCGTCAGGGCCTGCTGGGCTGCCTCCAGATCGGCTGCCTTCAAATAGGTTATGTTGGCGGTTGCATCCATCGTCGTCTCCTCCTCTGCTCGACCCTGGTGTAGGAGCGTGCAGTCTATGGATTTAAGCGACTTCTGCGGGTGAATATTCGGAGACATTTGGGCTTGCCGCCCGCTTGTTTGGCAACAAGCGGGAAACAGTTCGATGACGTTTGCGTCCGCAGCCGCAAACAGGTGACACGATATGTCTGCCGCCCGTCACGTGGACAGGAAGCTGGGCCACTCGCTTCGACTGGCTTCAGGTCCGTGCGGCAAAGGCTTCGGCACCCTAATCTTGGCAGTGACATGTGTTGGGCGTCGGCGCCCTATGATAGGAAAGTGGTCGCCGTGAAGACCCGGCCGCCGACATCGCACCGTCCAGCTTTCATCAAGACACTCGCCCTTTGTCAAATCCAAGCACTGGTGGGGGAACATGGGTGGACGTTAGCCCCTTTGGATGAATTGATATCGAGCATTCGTACGCTATCCTGACGCTCGCCCGAGCTCGCTTCAAGGCTTGAGACCCATTTCAAGGGGCTCGCGCATTGAGCCATCCTTTGCTGGCTCGCCATTCGAGAGCCGTGCAATTTGAAACCCGTCGTCATGACCTCGATGAGATCGTGGCGTGGGCTCGAGCAGTATTGCGCTTCGGAGAGAGCCATGACTTGGAACAGGATGACGGAGTTTGCTCCCATCGGCCTGGTTTTCGCAGACCGTCGACGCAGCAGCAGGATCATTCGCACCCTTGGTGATGCGGCAGCCACTCTCCTTCGAGACTGGCCGTCCGACGACGGCGAGGAATATAAGACTGCGGTCAAGGCCTGCGCGGACGCAATCAGCGGCGAGATCGAGCCGGCCGAATTCCGCAAACGTCTTATTCGCGCCGCCGGCGAGCCGGGCATTACGGCATTTTCGATCGTCCATTGATCCGCCGCGTCCGGCGGGTTACTCCCCAAAAGGTTCCGATCCAGCCGCGTCGCCGCGGCTGGATCGGTTCTACGACTTGTCTTGCGTTGCGACCGACAGTTCGCGCTTCGGACTGGCCTTGGCCGTCGCAACCGGAAGGACGTCAAGATCGAGACGGTGTGCCTCCATGGGAATCCACGATCGCACCTGCCGCAAGCGGTCAGGGTCGATTCGGGCGCTGAAGACGCCGGGCGTGTCCTGCGCTCGCACCAGGATCTGTCCCCAGGGATCGCAGATCATTGAATTCCCGAACATGTGCCGTTCCTCGCCCGCAGGCGTCGTGTAGGACCCGCATTGACCGCAGGCGACCATGAAAGCCTGGAACTCGATGGCGCGCGCGCGGCAAAGGACCTCCCAATGAAATTTCCCGGTCTGTGTCGTGAAGGCTGCCGGCAGGATGAAGACGTCTGCTTTCTCGGCTGCCAGACGATCGAACAATCGCGAGAAACGCAGATCATAGCAGATGCAGCAGGCAATCCTGAATCCGCGGAGCTCGTAGATCAGCAGCTGGTTGCCCGGCGCAACCGTCTCCGATTCGGCGTAGCGTTTCCCATCCGGGGCGATGATGTCGAAGAGATGGACCTTCCTGTACGTTCCGATCTGGCTTCCATTGGCATCGAAGATGACGCTCGTATTGAAGATCCGGTCATGGCCCGGCACGCTTTCCAATATGCTGCCGGCATGGATCGCAACCCCATGTTCGGCAGCGAAGCGCTGGATCATCTGGTGGGCCCGCCCGCCGGGCACGAGATCGGCAGCGGCCGTCTTCTCGGCCACCGTTCCCCCTGTCCAGTCGAAATGTTCCGGCAGCACGATCAGATCCGGTTTTTCCTTCTGGACGGCCTTCAGCATCAGGCGCCGGGCCTCGGCGAGATTATAGGCGCGGTCGGGGCGGGCATTCAGCTGGATCATCGAGATTTTCATGCAAGGTCCTCATGCTCGAAGGCAAAGATGGAGCGGCCGGCGGCAAGGTGCTTGCGCAGCACTGCCGACCGCCGCTGGCGAGCAATCGCCAGGTCCGCAAGTTCGCGCATGCGCTTGACCTCGGCGGCGAAGACGCCTTCACTATCGGCGAGAACCGCATAACCGGGCAGAATTGCCGCCGTCCCGCAGGCGATCGGAACATTGATCGAGCCGCCGACCGAGACGGCCCGGTTTGTCGTGCGCGACGATACACCGCGGCACCAGACGGGCAGGCCGAGCGCGGCGATCTCCTCGATATCGGTACAGGGCCCGTCGATGACGATACCGCTGGCGCCTTTCGCCTTTGCGGCCGTCGCCACGCCGCCGCCGACGCAGGCGATTTCGTCGCGATCGACCCGCGAAATGACCAGCATGTCTCCCGGTCTCAGCATGTCGATTGCCCGGTAGATGATGGTGCCGTCGCGGCCTGGCGCCGCGACGGTCAAGGCCGGGCCGAACGCCCGGCAGGGAAAGACGGGACGGACATTGTCACCCACGAAGCCCAGATGCTCCACATGTCCGATCGTGGCGGTTTCGACGGCCGGAAGCATGTCGAGGAGATCAGGGGGTAGGCTTAGCAGGTGTTCATGGGCCCGGTAGAAGGGTGTCATGTCACGGTCTTTCCTGAAACGATGTCAGATGGGGCGTTCGCCGGACGTGGTCGTGCGGTGCATGATGCGGATCGACGCCGGATCGAAGGAATCGCGCCGATGCATCGTGCATCGGTTGTCCCACATCATGATGTCGCCCTCCTCCCATTGCTGAACGAAGACCTCCTGCTCATTGGTGGTGTGATCCCAAAGCTCGGCCAGCAGCGCCTCGCTCTCGTCGAGCGGCATGCCGACGATCCAGGCCTTGTCGGCGGTGCCGCCGAGATAGAGTGCCTTTCTGCCGGTTTCGCCATGGGTGCGCACAAGCGGATGGACCATGCCGCTCCACTCGCGGAAATCCTTGCTCGTCGGCTCGGTCTTTCCAAGCCTGAGCTTGCCGGTCTTGTCATAGACGTTCTGGAAGAAGATCTGCCGGCCGTCGACGAGCTTTTGCAGGGCAGCCGGCAACGTCTCGTAGGCCATGTAGGTCGAGAGGAAATAGGTGTCGCCCCCCGACGGCGGAACCTTGACGGCACGAAGAATTGCCCCGGCAGGTGGCCTTTCGTAAAACCAGGTATCGGTATGCCAGGTCGCCTCGCTGTTGCCCATGGCGCCGGTCGGCTTGCCGTCCTGCGTCGCATTGCTGATGACGAGGATTTCCGGATGGGTCGGGTGGCCGCCTTCCTGGAGCTGCTTCGGGTGAATGACGAACTCGCCGAAATTACGCGAGAAGGCCACCTGGTCGGCATCGGTGATGCGTGTGTTCTTGAAGCGCAGAACACCATATGTCAGCCAGTAGTGGCGCACTTCCTCGATATCATGCGCATCGTAATCGTTGAAATCGAACCCCTCGATGTCGGCGCAGACATTACTTTGCGCCTGCTCCGCCTTCAGTCTTTTCTTCAGCATTTCCATTCTCCTTCTGTTGCCCCCTGTCGAGGTCATCATGACGCTACGTCTGCTCAGTGCGGGGCTCCAACGTCATTGCCCGGTGATTGATGGCGACGACCGATAGATGCCCTCAGACTGCCAGGAGGCGCACATCGGACGGATTGACGGCGAGCGTCACCATCTGACCAGGTGCCAGAGCGTGTTCGGCGGCGATCGGGGGATGCTGCAGGACCAGCCGGTGCCCAAGGCCGATGACGACCTCCAGTTCCTGATGGGCGCCGAAGTCCGTCACCCGCCGCAACGTGGCTTCGAGCCGGTTCATGCCGGGCGGCACGTCGTCGACGCCGACCAGCCTTACATTCTGGGGCCTGACCGAGCAGAAGCCGACAGAGGCGGGACTGTCAGCGCCCGCGCCGGCGAGGATGACGGGACCGCCTTCTATCGAGAGTTTGTAGCCCGCCGCTGAGCGGGAATAGGCCGATACCGGCAGGATGTTCGACTGCCCGATGAATTCGGCAACGAAGCGTGAAGCGGGATGGCGGTAGATGTCGCCCGGTACGCCCTGCTGGGCGATCGTTCCACCCTCCATGACGACGATACGGTCGGACATGGCCATGGCCTCCTCCTGATCGTGCGTCACATACACGAATGTCATGCCGAGCCTTTCGTGGATCTCCTTGAGTTCAGCGCGCATGGCCTCCCTCAGCTTGAGGTCGAGATTGGACAGGGGCTCGTCGAGCAACAGCACCGAGGGCTGGGGCGCGATCGCCCGTGCGAGCGCAACACGTTGCTGCTGGCCGCCGGAGAGCTCCCTGGGATAGCGGTCGGAAAAACCCTCGAGATGGACACTACGAAGCGCGCTCTCGACAATGGCCTTCATCTCGGGACGGGCGACGCCACGCATGCGCAGTCCGAAGCCGACATTTTCGGCGACGGTCATGTGGGGAAAGAGCGCGTAGTTCTGGAACACCAGGCCGAGATTGCGCTTTTCCGGCGGCACGTTCACCTGGCTGCGTCCGCGGATGCGGATATCGCCGCGACTGGGCATGCTGAAGCCGGCGATCATGTTCAGGGTGGTCGTCTTGCCGCAGCCGGAAGGGCCGAGAATACTGACGAATTCGCCTTTGGGGATCTGGAGGTCGATATCCCGGACCACAGAAACCTGACCGAAGGACTTTCTCACCTGCTGCAGTTCGATATCGAATTCGCTCATTTGCTTCCTCCATGAAGTTGCGCCGAAAAGCCGCCAAGTTTTTCGAAAGCCAGGATCACCACGAGGATAAAAACCATCGAAGCGACATTGACGGCCGCCATGATCGGATCGAGGCTGTATTCGAGGTGATTGATAACGGCGATCGGCAGCGTCGTGTCTCCGGGGCGCACCAGGAAGACCGACAGCGGAATGTTGTTGAACGAGATGATGAAGGCGAAGGTCACGCCCGACAGCACACCCGGCTTGATCAGGGGCAGGACGACATAAAACAGCCGCTGGGCCCTGCTTGCACCGAGGATCTGTGCCGCCCGATCGAGATTATCGTCGAAGTTTACGAGCGCGCCAACCGCCATTCGCATCACGAAGGGCAGCGCGAGCACGACATGGGCTGCAATCAGGGCCGGCGTGCCGAGCAGGTTCTGCAGGCCGATGATCGACAGGAACAGGACGATTGCCACCCCCTTGACGATCTGTGGAACCGAAAGGGGCGATAGCAGCGCCGCCATGATGACGCTCGAGCCCGCAACCCGCTCATAGACGAGGGCGAGGGCTGCGAGGGTTCCAAGCACCCCGCTGATGGCTGCGACGAGCACGGCGATCCTGACGCTCAACAGGAAGGGCTGAACCCAGCGCTCGTCGAAAAGGCCGCCATACCAGATCGGCGTCCAATCCCATGGCCGAAAGCTCACGGCCGCGGTCGGGCTCAGCGACGCCGCGACGACGACAACGAGCGGGAGCGTGATGAAGGCCAGCACCAGTGCCAGCGTGAGCCAGAAGCCGAATGCGATTGTCCTGGTCATTTCCCGTCTCCCTCTCGTTGTGACCGGCGCTTTTTGAGACGCGCCTCAAGGCCGAGTCCGGCAAGCGAAACGGTGAGCATCATCGCCAGCAATGCGATCGCCATGACGCTTGCAAACGGCCAGTCGATGTAGAACAGGACCTGTTCCGAGATCATCGTCGCCAGGACCTTGAAACGCGCGCCGCCAAGCAGAGCCGGCGTCGCATAGGCGCTGGCCGCCATGGTGAAGCTGATCAGCAGCGAGCTGACGATGCCGGGCACCGACAGCGGCAGGACGATATGGCGCATAACGGAGGCCCTGGAGGCGCCCAGCATCTGCGCTGCCCGTTCCAGGTTGACGTCGATGCCCTGGATGCTTGTCATCAGCGACAGGATGCCAAAAGGCAGCACGACATGGGTAAGCCCGACGACGACGGCAAACAGGCTTTTCGACAGGGGAAGAGGCGCCGTTATCAGGCCGACATGGATCAGGACATCATTGATGAAGCCGCGATCTTCCAGAATGATCAGCCAGCCATAGGTGCGCAGGACGACGCCTGCGAGTTCGGGCGTCAGCGCCAGGGCAAAAACGAGCGTGCGCCAGCGTGATCGCGAGCGGGCGAGGAAATAGGCCACGGGATAGCCGAGAAGCGTAACGGCGACGGCAACCAGGGCGGACATGACGGCTGTGCGGGCAAATCCGGCGAGAGACAGGCCATCAACGAAGAAGCGCTCGTAGTTTGCAAATGTTGGCGTCAGCGAACGGCTGTCGAGAAAGCTCATGCCGATCATCACGCCCATTGGAAGGGCAAAGAAGACCGTCAGCAGCAGACAGGAGGGGGCCAGCAGCATCGGTGCCGTGGCTCGGACGGAAAGACGCCCGGGTGAGGGCGGGGCGGTTGCGACAAACACTGTCATGACACGTCCTCACCGGGCCTGCGAGACGACGTCCCGCTCCCATCGTTGGCCCCATTCGGCAAGCCTGTCGCCCAGCACCGTCAGATCCGGCAGCCGGAGCGATCTCATGGCCTCGGGGGTTGTGACCTGGCGGCTGCGAAGTGCCTCGGGCACCTCGATATCCATGCGCGCGCTGCCGACCTTGTAGCCTGCTACCCAGGCCTCCTGGCTGGTCTTTTCGAGAAAGAAATCGATGAAGGACCTCGCTGCCGCCTTGTGTTCGGAGCCGGCAGGTATGTTCAATGTCGCCAGAAGCGGGATCGTCCCTTCCTTCGGCCGGACATAGTCGACCGGCAGGCCCTCGTCCACCAGCAGCTGGGCGCGACCATTCCAGAACGGCATTGCCCAGACGGTTGCGTCCTTGATATAGCTTTCGAGAATGGCGGAAGACTGCTCGAAGCCGATCGACTGCCCGGAAAGCTTGGCCATTGCCGCAAAACCGGGATCGATATTGTCGATGAGTCCACCGCCCTCGGTGACGGACATCATCTCCAGGAGGTAGACGGCCATGATGTTCTGGAAGGTCGGCAGAACCACCCTTTTCTTGAGATCGGGCGAAAGCAGATCGGCCCAGGACGTCGGCGCAGCGGCCAATTTGTCGGTCCTGTAGAGCAGCGCCATGTACTGGACTTCATGCACGGCGCCGCAGGGGCCGGCGGCGTTCTGAAGGCTTCGCGTCAGCGACCCGAGGTTGGGGATCTCGGAGACGTCCAGCTTGTCCAGCAAACCGTCGCGGCAGCCCTGCAGCGACTGGGAGGCCGTCATGACGACGACATCGAAACCCGGATGTCCATCGCTCGCCTTGATCTTGGCGTAGTCCTGGGAAGCAGAGCCGACAGCATCGTAGACGACATCGATGCCAGTCTTGCGTTCGAAGGGCTCGATAATGGCCTGCCGGATGATCGCTTCATAGGGGCCGCCATAACTGTTGACGACAAGTGTCTCGGCATTGGCAAGCTCAGGCAGGCAGATCGCCAGGGCTGCATAGAATATGGCTGAGGGCTGGATGGTCGGCACGTCTGTTCTCCCGGTTGGATAAGTTCCCGGAAAAAGAGTGACGGTACGGACTCCACTGGTCTAATCGGAACCGCCAGGAATTAACGGCTGATCTCCATTGATAACAGAGGCTCGAAGCAGCAGGACTGCGGCCGAGCGCCCCATGCGGCGAAGAAGAACGCAGCCCGTGACATCACATGAGCATCCCCGCGTGCTCCTGCCTCGAAACGACAATGGCCGTCGGCGTCGCGCGACGCAGGCGGTGGTGACGGGCCCGTCGAGCTTTCCACGCCGGACTGAGGTCTTCCCCTCTGCATCAGAGGTTGCAATTTTCACGAAAAACATCCTATGCTGTCGCAAGGGGCCCGGGTGCAGCGTCAGCGAGGGACGCGACGATGGAGATCTGGTTCGACAGGTTGACGGAAGGGCTTTCTCTTGCCCGTGACGAAGTCAGTGCCACATCGGTCCTTGCGCGGCTGACCGCCGAGGCGGGCTTTACTTTATATTCCTATCTCGTCCTTCGTGCCGATCACGCGGCGGCGCTTTCCAACTATCCTTCCGAATGGCAAAGGCGATATCTCGAGCGATGTTACGCCCATGTCGATCCGGCGATCCGGGGCGCCAGAGCAGGGATGAAAGCCTTCCGGTGGTCGAGCACGACCTTCGACGGTGCGAAAGAGCAGCGCCGGTTCATGGCCGAAGCGGTCGAGTTCGGGATCCGGTCCGGCCTCACCATCCCGGTGCATACCGGCTATGGCGGTCTTGCATTGTTTACACTGGCCTCGGGCGAAGGCGACGCCGGTCAGCTACCCGGCCTCGATCCCGTTATCGCCGCCGCAACGATCGCGCAGCTCCACGTCCGCCTCAGCATGCTCAAGCTTCACACTACGACCAGGCCCGATATCAGGCTGAAGCTCGAAGAGCTTTGCTGTCTGCGCTGGTCGGCGGAGGGCAAGTCGATGGAAGCAATAGCCGTCATCGAGAACATGGCCTACGCCAATGTGGTCTTCCATCTTCGAAACGCCAAGGCAGCACTCGGGGCGACCACGTTGCCGCAGGCAACAGCGCTCGCCAAGGAATTCGGATTGATCTGAGGCACGAGCCCGAGCCCCAAGACAGGCCCTAGCGTTTTTCGTCAAGCCTGGAGAGGTCCACACGCATGACCGCGCCACCAATGTCGCCCTCACGCATAGGATCATCTGTCGGCGACAGGGCAGGGGCCGGTTGGCGGCTGGCGTCTTCGTCGCGAACAAGTGTTCTTGCCGGCGCCTGCTCGGCTGTTTTGACGCCCTCGAAAACCTTCGAACCCTCGAAATATCCGGATTTCCACGAAAGCACCGCGTCCTCGAAGATCAACCGGGACGCTTCCCTTCCTTGGGGATTTCCATACCAATCCGCAACGACGCGCATCACATGGCTGAAAAGGCCCGAGCCGCGCTTCAGGTTCTGGCACGGGTCGAAAAGATCCGCATCGATCTCTTCGACCTGCCTCGCGCCAAGTCCGGCCGGCATCTGCGTTACGCCCACCCTGACGACGGCGTGACCGGCATACTGGCGCACCAGGGATATCGCCTGGCCGGTATCGGCCGGCTTTGGCAGCACCAGCAGCCGGTCTCCGGACATCACCGTGACCGCGAGCGGATCCGCAGATCCTGCTGCCGCCAGAAAACGCTCGACGACGGCAGGTGTCAAAGTGGGGTCGGCGCATTGCGCAATCAGGCTGGCGTCCATGATGACAGTCCTTGAATCATGTGTTGAAGGAAAAGAGGGCCGGCTTGCCGAAGAGCCTCGCCCAGGCAAGGATGGTGGCGCGCTGGACTGCAGCGATCGACGTGCCCGACGTCCACCAGCCGTTGCCGATCGCCACCACCAGATCGGGGTCGGACCACATGGACTGCAGGATCGGCCAGATCAGCAGCTGTTCGTAGCAGATCAGGATGGTCACGCGTTGACCAGCGACCGTCTGCTCGGCCTTCCCAAGCATATGTGCATTGGCGCCGCCGCTTTCTCCCATCCAGCCTCGCCAGGGTGCCCACATGGCAATCGGCACCGGCATGCGCTGGCGGTAGACGACGCGGCTTTCGGCCTTGCCGATGCTGACGACGACATTGTCGTAGCCGGATGCGTCGGCGAGGGAGGCGCCGGCAAGGACGGTGACGTTCCAATCAGCAAGCGCGTTGCGCCACAGGTGATCGACGGCCGGCGTCCAGAAGCCCAGCGCGCCTTCCGGCAGGACGACAATGCTGCTGCCGCCAGCCTGCGCCTTGCCAACCGTCGCGATGAGATCCCGCTGCAACGGCAGAGATAGGTCGCGGCCGAGGGCAGATCCCAATTGCAGGTCGACGCCCTGCCAGCCCACCGGTACCGGCCTGTCCTTCCAGGTCGAGGCCGACCAGAGCCAGGCACCGGCAAGCACGATCGCGCCGAGCGGGCGAAAACCCGTGGCAAGAACCGCAAGACCGGCAGCGCCGGCCAACAGCCCCGTAAGGCCCCAGCCTGCAAAGAGAACTCCGGCCGCGGTCAACGGGCTCGCCCAGCCGCTGATCCCGAAGGGCGGGACCATCATGAGGGTGGTGGCGAAAAGGTAGCGGCAGGCTCTCCTCCATCCTGACGCCTGCGTCCAGGAGAGCATGTGGACGCCGACGAAGACGATCGAGGCTGCAAGCCACAGGACAAGTCCCGGCCAGAGGTCGGTTGCGTAATAGGTTGCCACGCCTTGCGGCAGGGCGCGCGACGCCGACAGGAAATATAAGCAGGATATGGCCCCGGCCTGCCGGCGGTCGCGGCAGAGCGACCAGATCGCCGGAAACGCCATGGCCGCAGGAAGCATGTCGACGGCACCGCACCAGCCGATCCAGCCCGCCGCGATAGAGGTGACGACGAGTAGGGGAAAGCGCAGCGGTTCCATGCGCGGGCGCAAGCGGCGCTTTCGGTCAGGGCGCATAGGTTGCGACCTCTCTTGCCAGCCCCAGAATGCCTGAGGCCGGGACCGGCCCGAAATAGCGCGAATCAAAGGAGGCTTCGAAAGGCGAGTGGAGGAAGACCTGACCGGCCGGCACCGGCCCTCCCGGCCAGGCCGTCAGGGGCCTGCCGCGTCCATCGGCCGCCATCGGCCGGGATTGTTCGAGCAGGGCGCCGTCGATGACGACGCCGCCGCTGAGCTTGATTGTCTGGCCGGCGGTTGCGACGACAGACTTGATGAGCGGCGCGTAGCCTCCAGGGCACGGGCCTGGCCGCAGGTAACCGCGCCTTCTGGCCTCGCGCATGTCCGCGCGCTGCGGCGGGCAGATGAAGACGCGCGCGCCGGCGAGCGCCTGCCTGTCGAGCGGTGCGATACGCCAAAGGCCGATCGGCTCGCTCGGGGTCAGATTGAGCCGCAGCCCGAACTGATGGAGAAGGGCGAGACCCGCGGCCAATCCGACGAACACCGAAATTGCGTGGGTGCCACGAGCCCATGCGACAGGAAAAATGTGACCGTCAATCGACCTTGCCTCCTGGATCATCGTGAACCTGCCTCGGCACCTCGCAGCACCTCCTGCCCTAAAACGCTGAGGCGGCGATCGGTGCGCGGACTGTCGTCACCGGACACCGCGTCAGGTCGGGCAGATTTCATGATTCCGGCTACCATCGGTTAAGCCTCCTTCTCCGACATGAGTTCGTTCGGGTTGACGGGCTTTCTCGGCGCGATCCCGGCTGCGACAGCCGCAACGGGACGACATTTTCGGTCAGTCTGGCGCGCCCTTCGATCTGTCCCTTCGCTACGGTCCGGATCATGGCCAAAGCGGTCGACTGGGCCAACTCGCATTTCTGTCAGTAGATGGGCGGGCCGATCTGAAGGATCGTCGCAGGGTCGAAACTGCCCGACAGGAGCATCTCGAATGAGGAGGCCATCCTGCACGATCCGCGCCGCGGTTGCCGGCCTGTGGAACGATGTGAAACAAGCCGCGACCGGTAAAGATGAGGGCATCGGCCGTCTTGCGGCGGTAATCGGCGGCAAGGTCGTCTGCGATGGCACATAGGATCATCCTGCCGGTTCTTGCCCTTGGGCTGATGCTGAGCGCAACGCTCCTGACGATGGGCATGGATGTGACGCTTGCCGATTTGGGCAAGACCGGCGCCAGCCGGCGCGCTCTGGCAGGCATCGGCCTGGCTCTGCCCTTTGTCTCTGCCGCGGCGACAGGTCTTGCCCTGCTCTTTGCCTGTGCCGGGTCGGCGGCAATCCGGCACGCCGGCGCGGGTGTCGTTACAGGCGCCATGTCGAGCCTCGCTATCGCAGCGTTCGAGCAGGCCGCGCGACACGCCACAGTCATGCCATCAGCCCGGTCAGTCCCACCCTATCTCGATCCCGCGACGATGATCGGCGCTTGTGCGCTTTTGCTCTCGGCTGCTTTCGGCTTGCGGGTCGTGGTTTCAGGCAACGCAGCTTTTGTCCGCCCGACCCCGAGGCGGACCCGTGGCAAACGTGCAGTTCACGGCGAGGCCGAATGGATGTCATTGTCCCAAGCGCAAGCGCTCTTTACCCCGACCGGTGGCATCGTCATCGGCGAGTGTTACCGCGTGGATCGGACCGACGTTGCCGGCCGGCCATTTCGGGCAATCGACAAGGAGAGCTGGGGTCCCGGCGGCAGGCAGCCACTTCTCTGTTTTGATTGCTCGTTCGGTTCGACCCATGGAATCGTCTTTGCCGGATCCGGCGGTTTCAAGACGACGTCGGTGACAATCCCTACCGCCCTCAAATGGGGCGGCACGCTCGTTCTGCTCGATCCTTCCAACGAGGTAGCCCCGATGGTAGCAACGCACCGGCAGGCGGCAGGTCGCCGGATCAAGATCCTCGATCCGCATCAGCCCGCTGTCGGCTTCAACGCGCTCGACTGGATAGGCCGCTTCGGCGCGTCGAAGGAGGAGGATATAGCAGCGATCGCCTCCTGGATCATGAGCGACAGCGGACGGAGCGGCGGCCTTCGCGACGATTTCTTCCGCGCATCGGGGCAGCAGCTGCTGACCGCAATGATTGCCGATGCCTGCCTGTCGGGGCAGACCGACGGGGACCGGCAGACGCTGCGGCAGGTGCGCGCCAACCTTGCCGAACCCGAACCGCAACTGCGCCGGCGCCTGGAGGGGATCTACGAGAGGTCGGGTTCCGAATTCGTGCGAAGCAACGTCGCCGTCTTCGTCAACATGACGCCGGAAACCTTTTCCGGCGTCTATGCCAATGCCGTCAAGGAAACGCATTGGCTTTCCTATGAAAATTACGCAGCCCTGGTGTCGGGCTCGAGTTTTTCGACCGATGATCTCGCGTCCGGGACAACCGACGTCTTCATCAATATCGACCTTAAGACGCTCGAGACGCATGCCGGACTCGCGCGCCTGATCATCGGCTCCTTCCTGAACGCGATCTACAATCGCGACGGCGTCGTGAGCGAACCTTCGCTTTTCCTCCTCGATGAGGCGGCCCGTCTCGGCTACATGCGCGTCCTGGAAACGGCAAGGGACGCCGGCCGCAAATATGGCATCACGCTGGCGATGATCTACCAGTCGATCGGCCAGATGCGGGAAACCTATGGCGGTCGGGATGCTGCGAGCAAATGGTTCGAGAGCGCGAGCTGGATTTCGTTTGCGGCGATCAACGATCCGGAGACCGCCGACTATATTTCGCGCCGCTGCGGCATGACGACCGTGGAGGTCGACCAGGAAAGCCGCAGCGTGCAGGCGAGGGGATCATCGCGCACGCGCTCGAAACAGCTGGCGCCACGCCCGCTGATCCTGCCTCACGAAGTGCTGCAGATGCGCGCCGACGAGCAGATCATCTTCACAGCGGGCAACCGCCCGCTTCGCTGCGGGCGAGCGATCTGGTTCCGAAGAGCCGACATGCGCGTCTGCGTGCACGAAAACCGCTTCCACAGAAACACGCCGCGATAGTTCGGGGGCCGTTACCTCCGAGGAACTGCCGACGCGATCGCCGCTTCGACATCCTGATGGTGCAGGCAAGGCCCCGCCTTTCGGCGGGGCGCTCGGTCTCAGTCCTGGCTGACGCGGCGCGACCAGATCAGCTGGTATCCCTCTTCCCCCTCCATCTCCGAGAGCGTTGCGTAAATCGGAGCTGAGAAGCTCGGATCGTCGAGCTTGACCGAGAGATAGTCGCGGCCCTGCTCGGAGGTTTTCTTCCAGGCGGCGCCGAGTTCGACGGGACCAGCCAAGACGCGGTAGTGCGGGCCCTTATCCGTGGGATTGTCGATCCGGGCGATGCGGGCCTTGACGTTGAGGGCGAGGGTGCGGATCGAGCCGGAGAAGCCATTTTCGATGCTGGTGAAGGTACCGATGCTTGCCATTTTCCTGTTCCTTTCGCTGTTTCGGGCCGCGCCCATCGCGGCCTCGATGGCTGTCGAAAAGACCGGGAACGAGCGGACCGCACCCATAGGGCCGAAATGCAATGGAGGACGGCAAGTCGCAATTTTGTGAGTGGGCGCGGAATGACGGCGATAGCCGGCAGGGGTCAGAAAATTGCGACTGCCGTTGCGGCTGGACGATCGAGGCGTAGCCGCTTTCCGGTCAGACAGGGGCATCGAGCCCGCGCATGGGGGCGACAAAAAACAATCCGGGAACGGGCATTGGCAAAGCCTGCGCCTGCGCCTGCGCCGAAGCGGCGCGGCGGCCGCACCAGATACGTTCGACACCAGAGAGGCGGCCTCGGCGGACCCTTCCCGTCACAGGCCTACGTTGCCCGCTCCTGGCTGATCGGTGCAGCGGGGCTGCGTCTGACGTTATAGCAAACGACACCCCGGCCAGTTTCGAGGCGCTACGGCTGCCTGTGGATCTCATGCGGCGGACACGGGAACGAAAACTCGGAAAGGCAATGGATGACGCGATCGGGTTCAGATGGCGATTGGCGATCGAATTGCCTAGTCGCAATGCGGTGGATGCTTGACGCAGGGCGGCAGCAGCGGCTGCTGTCGTCTGGAGTGTCTGGGAGGAAACGGTGCCTCTGCCCCGGCATTGCCGCGGGCAGAGGTGGGGCGTTTGCCCCTCAGGCTCGCATCACTTGTTCATCGCATCCTTGAGGGCCTTGGCCGGCTGGAAGCTCAGCTTCTTTGCGGCCGCAACCTTGATCGTGGCGCCGGTCGCGGGATTGCGCGCCTCGCGTTCCGGCGTCGCCTTCACCTTGAACTTGCCAAAGCCAGGCAGCGATGTCTCGTTTCCGGCAAGGGCCGCCTCGGTGATCGATGCCAGGACGGCTTCGACGATCGCTTTGCCCTGGACCTTTGTCAGGCCGTGCGCGCCGGCGATCTTGTCTGCAATTTCATTCGTCGTCGTCATGTCGGTCTCCGCGTTATCTTTGGGACAAAACCCCTGCCATCGGCAAATCGCTTTGTCATGAGGCCGGGGCTGATCCTTAGGCCGGCGGCAGGATTATCCACAGCTTCCGGCCCATGCGTCGTCGCCAGCTGTTCGTGTCGCATGGCCGGAAAATATGGGCGATGCTGTCCGCCCGGCCAAAGCCAAGGAGCGAGCGCCCCCCAAGAGGAGGTTTTTCCCTCGCGAAGGATGCGATCAGGATAATCCGCGTGGTCTCAGTTACGCTCATGCGCCATGGACAGCATGTGGCGCCAGCGTATGACGTATCCAGCCACGATAAGATGATGCAGCCCCGCCAAGATAAGCCGCCTAGACAGGAAATCGGGGTCGAAAGTGAGCATGGGCGTCTCCCGGGTGTAGTGCCGTAGCGTGAAGGTGAACATTTCCTCCCAGCTGCGGCGGACAGCAGAGGTCTCGCAGGCAAGGCCCGGCCGGTATCGATCCATCAATTCTCCAAGCGTCACTTCGCGTCCTCCCGATCCTCGCGGCATCAAAGACACGATACCAATCCAGGTTCGTTGTCCGACGGCGCTCTCTGGCGGGCAACCTTACTCGGTTGGCTTTTCCCAGCCTTGACGATGCGATCGTCATCGCTACCGCCATGCGTGACGACCATTGGATCCGTCACGTGACGCCACGGCCTTTCCATCGCTGCCGCCGCCATCCGTGGCATCTTTGACAAATCCCGGACAGCCAGCGATGCTGGCCTGGCCACATCGGACTGAAGTCCGGGGCGGGGAACGAACCGGCAGCTCTGATGTTGATCACTTGTCACTCAAGGAACCAAAATGCCCGCGTCCGACAAAAACGACCTGGATCTAAGGACGACACCGCACCGGCTGTATGGCAAGCGCGCGGTCTGGTGGTCATTGCTTGCAGTCCTGATATCCGTGCTGATCGTGGCCTGCGCCTATTATGAGCTGCGGCCGATGATCAATGGACAGCCCGTGACGGAACATGTCGATAAGCCGGCGGCAACTCAGTAAGCTGCATGCTCATGGCCTCATTGGTGCTGCAAGGCTTGCATGCGGCAATTCTGCTCCCCTGGCGATAGAATGCAATTTTGAAACAGAAGCATATCGCGTACCCGCGTCCGAGCCGAGGTCCCCAAATTCTGGTTCATTTGTCCTTTTCGTAATTACGAGATTCCTTATTCAACCGTGTTGAAGGCGGCTCAGCGCAAACTGGCGGTCACGCAATCCGTTTTCGTACGCTGGCGTACCCTGGCTCGACAGTGTCGCAGGCGACATTAGCTCTCAACTGCTGATACTGCGTTATCAGTCGGAGAAGGGGCTTATTCCATCCTGTTGCGGCCCCTTCTCCATTCGACCTCCGCCTGTTGCCCGCCTGCGGCGGCTCCGTTACTGCAATCCTGGTCTTAAACGGCGCGGCTAGCACTCGCCGATGGATCCGACGCATTTCCTTCTGGAAACAAGTGCCGGGTTTGCAACAGGTATTTCCGCACACGGAAGTTATCTTACGGTTTACTTCTCTCACGCAGTGGAAGCCGTTGTCCCGGCGTCCTCGGATGGTATGTCTGCAAAGTGCTTCGTTCGTAGATTAGCAGGATAACGCGCGTCTGCCAAAAGGGGCTTGATGAGGCCTCCTCGGACCGTTCTCGGCAATTAGTACCCTCATACTGCCATTGTTCGGCGATTTCCGCCACAGAAGCCCGCGGACAGGCATGGAGTAACTCGAGGCTCAGTTGCTCGCGGCTAGCCGAACTTCGCCTCCGGCGGCCTCGCAGTGTGATAATAAAACACGCTTGCAAATGATTATTTTCTCCTGCAGTTCTTGTTTGTACAAGCGACTGCGAACGGACCGTCCAACATGGTAAAAACATTCGACGACGTACGGCCGCCCCCAAGCCGGCTCATCGGCTACGCCCGCGTCTCGAGCGAGGATCAGGTCCACGACGCACAGATGGAGGAACTGCGCGCCGCAGGCTGTCATCGGATCTACGAGGAACATGGCTCCGGCGCATCGCAGGCGCGACCGGTGCTGACAAGGCTGCTTGGCGAACTCACCGCCGGGGACGTGCTCGTAATTGTTCGTCTTGATCGCCTGGCGCGCTCGATAGGCCATCTGATGACAGTGCTCGAGGATCTAGAGAGCCGCGGCGTCTATTTCCGGTCGATCGGCGATCCGATCGATACCGCAGCGCCTCAGGGCAGGTTTTCCCTCCAGGTGCTCGCCGCGGTGGCGCAGCTCGAACGCGCGCTGGTCTCCGAACGGACCAAAGCCGGCATAAAGGCGGCAAAGTCGCGGGGCAAGCGTCCTGGGAACCCCGGCCTGCGAGAGCGGCGCCCGGAAGCGATCAGGGCCGTCTCGCAGGCGAGACAAAAACTTTACCTCGACGAACTGACGGCATCCGCGCAAACATGGCTGCCAGTCGTGCGGCAACTTCGGCCCCAGCACAGCTGGGACAATGTCGTACAGGTACTCAGTCGCCGCGGCCAGGACTGGAGTGTGGAACGCCTGCGTCGCGCCGTGCATCGCATGGTTGGCGAAAAACTGGCAGAACAGGAACTCCTGGCGCGCGCTCCTCGCCGGTCCGCAGAGGACCGTCTGATGAAGTTGGTCGCGGCGATTGCGATCGCTGACCCGGATCTCTCGCTTCGAAAGATCGCAGCGCAGCTCGATCAGATGGGGGAGCGCCCAGCTCGCGGTGGCCAGAAATGGCAGCCGTCCTCGGTTCGCCATTTGCTAGACGAAGCCCATCGGTTCGGCCTCATGCCGCGCTGAAGGCAGCATCATCGATCGACCTGTTGCACTCGCTTCTCAGGGAACGAGCGCAAGGGCGGGCTCGTGTTGTTTCTCATGTCCCGCAGGCTTGGAACCTGAAGCACGCCTGGCAGTTAGAAACCCTCATCTCGCAGGAGGATCGTCGATGCATGTTCGCGAAATGATCGAAAACCACCCTAATGTCCATGGCCGATCGGCAGACGCTCTGCTCAGGTGCATCCAAGAATGTTACGCCTGCGCTCAGGCTTGCACGAGCTGCGCGGATGCCTGTCTTGCAGAACCATCCCCGGCCGGACTTGCCCAATGCATACGCCTCAACCTCGATTGCGGCGATATCTGCGCGACGACCGGCATGATCGCATCTCGGATGACCGGCTCCAATATGGAGGTCGTCCACATGCTCATCGATACCTGCGCCTTGGCATGTCACGCCTGCGAGAGCGAATGCAATGAACATGGCGAAATGCATCGACACTGCCGGATCTGCGCACAGGCATGCAGGCGCTGCTACGAAGCCTGCTTATCCGCCCTGCCGCTTGCGCATTGAGTTTCGGTCCAGCTGCAATTGAAAACGGAAAATTATAAGCGTTCAGCTGCGCGTCCGATCTTGGGCGCAGGCAGGCCGGATCGAGCTTTTAGGATTTGCATGCCGTTCGAGCCGATCATTGAGAAGCCCCGCGCGTCGCCTGCCTTCAGAGAGCGCCGCCGTCCTCAAGCCTGCAGGATCTTTGCCCTGTCAGCCCGGCGCTCGGTCTCAGTTCGACGCCAATGTGCTTGCCTCATTCCCGTTTGAACCTGCCGTCGAGGCCACGACCTGCCGCGTCGGCGGCACGCAGGCTCTGCGCGGCCCGTCATAGGGCTGGTAGCTGTTGTCCTCGGCGCGATAGGACTGGTAGCGGGCGGCACACCATGCCGCCGCGGCGCTATCTGCACCATTCGATACCGCCCCGGTCGTGGCAACCGTGCCTGAAGAGGCGGCAAAGGGCGACATACAGGTCTTCATCTGTCCGCTATAGGCCCGGTAACTGTTGGTGGCGGCATCAAACGAGCGGTAATGGCCGGCGCACCAGTTGAGATGCTCCGCCGATAGCGTCGGCGCCGTTGCCTCGGGTTCCTGGGGGAGCGTCGCCTTCGCGCGAGACGCCACCGCGACCTTCGGCGCGTCGGTGACATAGCTGGAATAGACGGCGGGGATGCGCTCGTAATTCTGGTGGGCAATGTCGACACGAACCGGTTTGGTCGTCCAGAGATCGGGTTGCGAGAGGCTTTCGAACGTGTGAGCCTCGGATTTGGCCAGCACAACGGAGGCGAGCGAGCCGGCTGCAACGCTTATGCCGATAGAGCTCGCAATGCCGAACGCGGCGGAAGCGATGGCCTTCATGATCCAATATCCTGCTTGTTTGGAAGGAGATGGACGCGGCGCAAGCCGCGTCCTGGCGTCAGATCAGTTGATGACCTGAATGACCTTGCGGGAAGACGGTTCGACGATGACGCGTTCGTCATTCACGATCGCATAGGCGTATTTCGGGTTTTCGGGCACTGGCGTCACGACCACCGTTTCGGGCAGCGCCTGGCCGACAACAACCTTCTCCTTGACGACGACACGCGTGGACGGGGCCGGCGCTTCCTGGACATAGGTGACGACCTTCTGCGGCGGCGGGTCGATCGCGGTACCGACGATTGCACCGGCCACACCGCCGACAGCTGCGCCGACCGGACCGCCGACAATCGCGCCGGTGACGGCGCCGCCTGCTGCCCCATTGACGGTAGACGACTGGGCGAAGGCTGCGCCCGACATGAGGGCAGCCGACACGGCCGCACCGATCATGATCTTATGAAACATCTTATCCTCCTTTGACTGATACCGGTCTGGCGACCGTGGTCAAAGAACGGGTCAATCTTCACCCTGTTCCACGTATCGGACTTTGGTCCGGGGTGAAAATCGCTGCTTTGCCTATCAACCCAAATATCTGCCTTGCCTGCTCTTGCAGTCCCTTGCACTGACGGCCCGCTTCTTCGCCGGCTTTGCGGCCGCACGCAAAGCGGCATACCGAGAAAAGACTGACAAGCCAGAGGCTTGGTCAGGGAAAGGTCTATTTCCGACGACCAGACAAGACGGCGCTGCAAGCGGGCACCTAAGTCAACGCTGCGCACCCCTCTGCGTCCCATGAAGGGTTGAGCCATGGCAACGAACCGCCTGCCCATCCCGCCCCTCCGCTGGTTATGGCTTGCAGACCGGCCCAACCTGCGACAGGTCCGGTTGAACAGGGAGTGTTTGGTTGCTAGGCTGCCTCAAGCAACGAGCAGCCAAGGGTACCGTCATGCCGACTGGCACAGTAAAGTTTTTCAATGCCGACAAGGGGTTTGGCTTCATTACCCCGGAAACGGGCGGACCGGATATCTTCGTCCATGTGACCGCCTTGCTATCGGGAAACCTCCTCAAGGAAGGCCAGAATGTCTCCTATGAGGTTGGGCAGGATCGCAGGACCGGCAAGTCCAAGGCCGAAAACGTCAGATTGCTGTAACGCATCCCTCAAGGACGTTTTCGGAGCGCCCTGTCGTTGGCGCGCTCCGCCCACACAATCGCCGCCAATCGGCCAACCGCTCAAGAGCGGCTTGTCAATGCTTGGTCGCGCCGGTCGTCGTTCGCGTTGTTTTTTCCGGCGGCTTTGTCGTCGTTGCGCTCTGGGCGCCTGCTTTTGACGTTCCCGCCTGTTTGGCCTTGCCGGATACGTTCGGAACCGCTGCCTTCTTCGTCGCTTTCTTCCTGACCGCCTGGCCGCTCGTCGCAGCGCCTGCGGCAATTTCCTCAAACGCCTGCAGCCAATGTTTCATGTCCTCCCCGTGCGGCCGCCCCTCCTGCTCCCAGATTTCATAGGCCCGTTGTCTGATACGATCTTCATTCGCTGCCATGCGTCTTCTCCTCGGCAAACTCTTTTCGAACGACGTAAATGGCGCGATCAGACATGACGACAACGGTATGGTCGTGTTTTTGATGATGGCGCGACTGCCTCCGCAGCCCCGATGCAGCTTCGCACTGGCAGATCCGCCTTTATCTCTCGGGCCCGCCGCCAGCGGCCTGTTTCCTTCACCTCAGGAGGAGCGCAAACGTCATTTGTGTCGGAAGGAATGCGTCTTCTCGAGAGGAAGGCGCAGCTTGGAACCCTAAGCCCCCGGTCCGCATTATCAGCCAACTTCACGGGGATATTTTATGGATCACGAGACACTTCTGGCAACGACCTTCGCCTTCGCCTCCTTTGCTCTCGTCTGGTGGCAGATGAAATTCTGAAACGACTTTCCCAAGAATCGGCCAAAGACGGCGCCCGCGCCAACCCAGGCCCTGACGGGCATGTCGTCTGTTGTCCTCGACCCAGTTGCCGCTTGCCGGCCGTTTGTGCGTAAAAGCGTCGTCCGCCTCGCCTGCGGCTTCATGATCTGGCAGTCATTGAGTTGAAGCGCTGCATCCGGCCTTACGCGGGGCAACAACCGCGCTCATCAGGCGCTGGCGTGAGATGCAAGTGCATTCGTAGAATACGATTGCCGATCTTATCGCGCAAAAAGCTCGCACGCCTGAAAGGTAGGAGAGCCTGCCTCTGGCCTAACCCGCGTCCCGTTCCTGCCGGTATTGTGCGTAGAGGCGCTCCAGTCTCTCCTGCACGAATTCGTCGAAACCGGGCGCCGCCTTGTTGTCGAAGACAAAGGTGGCGGTTGTCGGCGTGCGTTTGAACTTCACTGGAAGATCAGCGATCTGTGCGGCCGAAGTCGCCTTCAGGGCAACTTGCTTTGCCGTTGCGAAGGCAAATGCTCGCTGAAACCGGTCATCGCTCGACAATTGGCCAATGTTGTCCGCGGACAACATCTCGATAAGCGCATCGATGTCGACCTTTTCCAGATGCTCACCAAACTCCATCCATCGGCGGCGACCGATCGCCGGCGCAGAGCCGATCGCGGTGATCAGAGCAATCGGGACCTGGCGTGTGACAGCGCGCATTTTGGCCAGCGCCGCCCTGTCTATATTGAGAGCTGCGGTGATCACGGCCCCGCCGAAGTTCTTTTCTTCCAGCCGATGGGCGAAAAGAGCGCGCTCGATATAGGACAGATCGGCGCGCGCATTGTTCTCCTGGCCCTGGCTGACGACGAGCTGCTCGTCGGTCAAGGCGCGCACGACTGCCTTGATCTTGATCTTGAGCGCCTTGGCCGCTGCCAGGCGCCGGTGACCGAAGGCGACCTGATAGCGACCCTTGGCCTGCGGGTGCGGCCGCACCAGGATCGGAACCTGCTGTCCGTGTTCCCGGATCTGCTCCGTCAGCTGCGCAAGCTCCGCCGCGTCGATATCGAGACGGTCGGCGACAAAGGAGGCATCAATCAAGGCCGTATCGATTTCGACGATTGTGCGACCCTCGGCGAGCTGGCGCTCCAGATCGTTGGCCCGCTCGACCTTTTCGGTGATGCTGCCAAGCGTCTTGGTAATCCCCCCGACGAGGCCCGCACTCCTTGTCTGCGGGATGAAGCCGGCGATCGGCCGGCTGTCGCGCGCTGGCGACACTGACGGATCGGGCCGGGCTTCGTTCGCGTTCGAGATTTCGATGAGATTTTTGCGCGCCATTGAGCTATCTCCTGCCCCAGGTAGAACGGATATGCGCCTCGACCTCGCCGTTGACGAGGTTCATCGATTCCAGGGCGCGGTCGTAGGTTCCTCGAATAAACTGTGCCCGATCGACCTCATAAAGCGTTTGCTTGGTGACGCCGGCGTCCGAGATTGCGGTGGATTTCAACATCGCGTTCTGCAGCATGCGGTTGCCGAAGATCGCCCGCATGAAACCGGTCATCTGGCTCTGCGGTCCGTCATTGGGTTCAAAGCGCGTCACGAGGTAACGCATCCAGTCATAGCTCGTGCGCCCGCCCGCCCGCTCGACGACCGACATCAGTTCGCTTGTCATCGTCAGGAACTGCGACATCGACATGACGTCAAGCATCTGCGGGTGCACGGTGATCAGCACGGAGGTCGCAGCACAGAGCGCCGACATCGTGAGAAAGCCGAGCTGCGGCGGGCAATCGATGACGACGATATCGTAAAGACTTTCGATATCGGTCAGCGCCTGACCGATCCGGGCAAAGAACAGGGATTCGGCAGTACCACCCGCCATGGCCTTCGGTGTCTCATGTTCGAACTCCATGAGTTCGAGATTGCCGGGAATGATGTGAAGGTTCGGCGTATAGGTCGAGCGCACCACTTCCGAGATCGATACCGGGCTCTCGTAGCGGATGGCACCGTAAATCGTTTCTCCCTCGCCGACGTCGAGTTCCGGCTGGTGGCCGAAGAGCGCCGATAGCGACGCCTGCGGGTCGAGATCGATGGCAAGCACGCGGTAGCCGCGCAGTGCCAGATATTGGGCGAGATGCGCTGAGGTCGTCGTCTTGCCGGATCCGCCCTTGAAATTCATGACGGAGACGACCTGCAGTTTTTCAGCGCCACGTCGCACCGGTACATATTTCGGCGTACCGTTGCGTTCGTCGAGTGCCTGACGGATGCGGTTCATGTCTTCGGCACCATACTGACGCCGGCCGTTGGCAAGGGGGTCCGGTCCGTGGCCCTCCTTGGCGATCTGGCGGAGATAACCCTCGCCGATGCCGATGAAGCCGGCGGCTTCCGTCGGGGAAAACAGCCGCATCGTCTTTCGAGACAGCGGCGGGAAAATTTTTGCCTGGTGCTGCTGGAGCTGATAGGCGAGCTCCTGAGCATCCGCTGCCAAAAGCGACGGAAGGTGCTCTTGATCGTCTTTCAGAACTGGATTCGCTAGCATCGTGGTTTCCAATCGAACTGCGCAATTTTCGATAATAAGAGGCCAACTGCGCAGTTATATTATCGCCCGATTCGTTACAGTTTCACAAACCCTTAACCACGCGCCTATCCACAGGGACCTGTGACAGGCACCTCGCCTAACCGCTGCAGCTGCGTTTAGCGCAGCTGCAGCGGTTAGCGGCGGGCGTCGTCCAGCCCATGCCAGGATTCGAACAGTGTCGGACGCGTTGTCCGCGCTGGATCGACGGCATGTGGATGCGCATGGGCGATCATCCTCACCAACAAGGGGCGGCGGAAATCTTCGATCAGCGGTACAATGTTGTCCGCGGACAACGTTGCGAGCGTCATTTTCCAGCCAGGGTCAGAGCAGCGGAGAGGATCGACTAAGACTTCCGATCCGATCCGGCGGAGGTGAAGCCGGGAAAATGGGTTCCGCAACGGTCGACGCCGTCCGGTTCGTGCATCTTTGCACATCCCATCGCCACCCGCCGGCGCAATGCGTGAAAGGTCAGGCCCGCACCATGCCGCCTGATCAGCGCCTGTCGGTCGAAAGCGCCGTGACGATTGCAGATGAGACAGGCGACCGTGATGGAAGGCTGCCGGACGAGGCGCAGCGTCAGCTCATCGGTGGCATATGTCGATATTTTTTTTCGGTCCATCCATTGTCCGTATTTGGCTGCGTTCGTTGATTTTTTATCCTTCCGGCAATGTGGACAGCGCATCCTGTCGAAATCCCGTTCGAGACCATGCGCGTTGACTCACATTCCAATCAGGAACAAATAAAGAACATATCTGCTTTTCTGCACTCTGCAAACCTTCATGAAGACCGGACATGGCTCGCCCAAATGCAAACCCTGTGATTTCTGAGCTTCGGGCGCGCATTCAGCACCTTGATGGAATGGCTGCCCGTCCCAAGAACGTCCTTCCCTTCGGCGTCAGCGAGATCGACGAAACGCTACCAGGTGGCGGACTTGCCTATGGTGCAATCCATGAATTTGCCGGCGGTGGGGCCGGCGCCGTCAATGGGGCGGCAGCCGCGCTTTTTGCCGCCGGCATCGCTGCCCGCACGCGCGGCAGCGTCGTCTGGTGTCTGGCGCGAGCGGACCTTTTTGCTCCTGCGCTGGCGCAGACCGGTCTGCATCCGGACCGGGTCATCTATGTCGAGGCAATCCGCGAAGACTATGTGCTTGAAGCCTGCGAGGAGGCCCTGCGCTTCGGCGGGCTTGGCGCCGTCGTCGCCGAGACGGCGCGCCTGCCTATGGTCGCGTCGCGGCGCCTTCAGCTGGCGGCCGAAGCCTCCGGTGCGCTCGGCCTCATCATCCGGCGCTGGCGTCGTCCGGCCGAGGCCGGCGAGTTCGGGCGCCCGACGGCTGCCGTCTCGCGCTGGCGCATATGCGTCCTGCCGTCGGAGCCGCTTCCGGTTCCCGGCATCGGCAGGACGCGCTGGCATGTCGAGCTGATCCGGATCAAGGCCGGCGAAAGTGCAGAATTCATCCTCGAGGCATGTGATGGTCAGGGTCGTCTCCGTATTTCTTCCGACGCTGCCGACGGATCGCATCAGACGCGCCGATCCGTCCATTCCAGCTGAGGCGCCGCTCGTCGTCGTCGCCCGCAGCGGTTCGAAGCGGTGGCTGTCGGCCGTCGATGCCAACGCCGCAAGGCTCGGCCTGCGAAGCGGCATGCCGGCGGCCAGGGCCCAGGCGCTGGTGCAGGGTCTCGTCATGGTCGATGCCGATCCTTGCGCTGATCGAGCTGCTCTGGAGCGCATCACCCGTTGGGCGCTCTCTCAATATTCGCCAATCGTTGCGGTCGACCCGCCTGACGGCATCGTCATGGATACCGAAGGGGCCGACCACCTGCAGGGCGGGGAAGGGCCGATGCTGTCACGCCTCGTCAACAGCTTCCGCGCCAAGGGCCTGCCCGCGCGCGCCGTCGTTGCCGACAGCTGGGGAGCGGCCCACGCATTGGCGCGCACGATCGCGCAAGAGACACGGGTGGTCGCCAAAGGCCAGACGGCTGACGCCGTCATCGATCTGCCGATCTCATCGCTTCGTCTCGACAGGGAGATCATCACCGGCCTGCGCGTCCTTGGGTTTGGCACCGTCGGCGAGCTTGCCGCAACGCCAAGGGCACCGCTGACGCAGCGCTTCGGGCCGGAAATCGTCCGCAGGCTCGACCAGATGTTTGGCCGGTTGGCAGAACCTATCGACCCGCTTCGCGCGCCCGAATGGGTCGAAGTCTCCAGGTCCTTCGCAGAACCGATCGGTGCGCCGGAGACGATCGCCAAATATATCGCCGTTCTGGTGCGCAGGCTCTGTCATGGTCTTCAGGAAAAGGGTCTTGGCGTACGCCGCGCCGATCTCATCGTCCATCGGGTCGACAATAGCGTCCAGGCGCTGCGAGCCGGTACAGCCAAGCCAGTGCGCGACGTTGCCTGGCTGACGAAGCTTCTTCACGACCGGATTGAGCGCATCGAGCCGGGCTTCGGCATCGAAAAGCTCTCGCTTGCCGCGACGCTCGTCGAGCCGCTGGAAGACCGGCAGATCGCCTCCAACCTGATCGATGATGACAAGGTCGACATCGCCGCCTTCGTCGATATTCTCGCCAATCGCGGAAAATTTCGGATCTACCGGGTGGCACCGGTAGCAAGCGATGTTGCCGAACGATCGCTGAAAGCCATCTCGGCGGTCGCAGAAGAGCAGGGGCAGAACTGGCCGCTGATCTGGCCGCGTCCGGTCCGGTTGCTCGATCGCCCGGAAATGATCGAGGTCATGGCCCTCATGCCGGATCATCCTCCCGTCTGGTTTACCTGGCGTGGCAAGCGCTACCGTGTCAAACAGGCCGACGGGCCTGAGCGCATCTTCGGAGAATGGTGGCAGCGATCGTCCGAATGGCTCGCCGTGCGCGACTATTTCACGGTCGCCGACGAAAATGGCGAACGCTACTGGATCTATCGCGCCGGCGACGGTGTCGACCCCGAGACCGGATCGCATCGCTGGTTCCTGCATGGAACCTTCTCATGACCTATTCCGAGCTGCAGGTCACCACGCATTTTTCCTTCCTGCGAGGCGCCTCCTCGCCCGACGAACTGTTTGCGCGGGCCAAGGCGATGGGCATGGCGGCGCTTGGCATAACCGACCGAAATTCGCTGGCAGGGATCGTTCGGGCGCTGGAGGCATCGCGCGCCACAGGACTTCGCCTCGTCGTCGGCTGCCGTCTCGATCTGAGCGAGGGCATGTCGATCCTGGCCTATCCGACAGACCGCGCTGCCTATCAGCGGCTGACGCGATTGCTGACGCTGGGAAAGAGCAGGGGCGGGAAAGCCAAGTGCATCCTGAGCCTCGACGACGTGTCCCTCTACGCAGAAGGGCTGATCGGCATTCTGGTGCCGGATCTTGCCGACGAGACCTGCGCCGTCCGGCTGAGAAAAATGGCCGAGATATTCCAGGACCGGGCCTATGTGTCTCTCAGTCTCCGCCGCCGGCCGAACGACCAGTTGCGCCTGCACGAGATTTCCGCCATGGCGGCCCGCTACAAGGTCCGCACCGTCGTCACCAATGACGTGCTGTTCCATGAACCGTCCCGCCGTCAGCTGCAGGACGTGGTAACCTGCATCCGCAATCGCACGACGATCGACGATGTCGGCTTCGAGCGCGAGCGCCATGCCGACCGTTACCTGAAGCCGCCGGAGGAAATGCAGCGACTATTCGGGCGTTACCCTCACGCACTTGCCCGCACCGCGGAGATCGTCGCGCGCTGCACCTTCTCGATGGAGGAACTGACCTATCAATACCCGCAGGAGGCAATCGTTGCCGGTATGGATGCCCAGCAATCGCTGGAGCATTATGTCCGGCAATATATTCCGACACGCTATCCCGAAGGATTGCCGCAAAAGGTGCTGCGGTCGATCCGCCACGAGCTCGATCTCATCAGGGAGATGCGCTACGCGCCGTATTTCCTGACGGTCTTTTCGATCGTGCGCTACGCCCGCAGCCAGAATATCCTCTGCCAGGGGAGGGGGTCGGCCGCCAACAGCGCCATCTGCTACATCCTCGGCATCACCAGCATCGATCCCGATACAAACGATCTGTTGTTCGAGCGCTTTGTCAGCAAGGAGCGTGACGAGCCGCCCGACATAGACGTCGACTTCGAGCACGAGCGGCGCGAGGAGGTCATCCAGTGGATCTTCAAGACCTATGGGCATCACAAGGCGGCACTCTGCGCTACGGTCACGCGCTACCGCACGAAGGGCGCCATCCGCGACGTCGGCAAGGCGCTCGGTCTGCCTGAAGACCTGATCAAGGCGCTGTCGTCGGGCGTCTGGGCCTGGAGCGAGATGGTCGGCGAAAAGCAGGTCAGGGAGCTCAACCTCAATCCGGAGGATCGCCGCCTTGCCTTGACCCTCCAGCTTGCACAGCAGCTGATGGGCGCGCCACGCCATCTCGGCCAGCATCCCGGTGGCTTCGTGCTCACCCATGACCGGCTCGACGATCTCGTCCCGATCGAACCGGCCTCGATGGTCGACCGGCAGGTAATCGAATGGGACAAGGACGATGTCGAGGCGTTGAAATTCATGAAGGTCGATGTTCTGGCACTCGGCATGCTGACCTGCATGGCCAAGAGCTTCGCCTTCCTGCGCGAGGCAAAGAACATCGACCTTGACCTTGCCGATATCCCTCAGGAAGATCCGGCGACCTATGCCATGATCCAGAAGGCGGACACGCTTGGAACCTTCCAGATCGAGAGCCGGGCGCAGATGTCGATGCTGCCGCGCCTCAAGCCGGAAACCTTCTACGATCTCGTCATCCAGGTGGCGATCGTCCGCCCCGGTCCGATCCAGGGCGACATGGTCCATCCCTATCTGAGACGGCGGGAGGGCAAGGAAAAACCGGACTACCCGACACCGGAACTCGAAACGGTCCTGCGCAAGACGCTTGGCGTGCCGCTCTTCCAGGAAAGCGCCATGAAGGTCGCCATGGTCTGCGCCGGCTTTACCGGCGGTGAGGCCGACCAGCTCAGAAAAAGCATGGCGACCTTCAAGTTCACCGGCGGCGTCAGCCGCTTCAAGGACAAGCTGATATCCGGCATGATCGGCAACGGCTATACGCCCGAATTTGCCGAAAAGACCTTTGGCCAGCTCGAAGGCTTCGGTTCCTATGGCTTTCCGGAAAGCCATGCCGCCAGTTTTGCATTGATCGCATATGCCTCGAACTGGATGAAATGCCATCATCCCGATATCTTCTGCGCCGCACTGCTGAACAGCCAGCCGATGGGCTTTTACGCGCCGGCGCAGATCGTGCGCGATGCGCGCCAGCACGGCGTTAGCGTGATGCCCGTCTGCGTCAACCGCTCGCGATGGGATTGCACGCTGGAACCGATCGATGGGCGAAACGATCGGTTTGCGGTTCGGCTCGGCATGCGCATGGTCCGCGGCCTGGCGACGGCGGATGCGGCCCGGATCGTGGCCGCGCGTGCCGATCAGCCCTTCGAGAGCGTCGACGACATGTGGCTGCGCGCCGGCATCCCGGCTGCCTCGCTGGTCGAGCTCGCCGAGGCGGACGCCTTCGGGCCGTCGCTCGGACTGGAGCGCCGTGACGCGCTCTGGGCGATCAAGGCGCTGAGAGACCAACCGCTGCCGCTGTTTGCCGCTGCAGGAATTCGCGAGACGAGGACCGTTGCCGAGCAACAGGAGCCGGATGTCGAACTGCGGCAGATGACGCAGGGCCATAATGTGGTCCTGGACTACGGGCATACCGGACTGACGCTTCGCGCTCATCCCGTCACATTCCTTCGCCAGGACCTTGCGAAGCGTCGCATCGTCACCTGCGCAGAGGCAATGTCGGCACGGGACGGTCGCTGGCTGATGGCGGCGGGACTGGTGCTGGTGCGCCAGCGGCCCGGATCGGCAAAGGGCGTCATCTTCCTGACGATCGAGGATGAGACGGGCGTTGCCAATGTCGTCATCTGGCCGACGCTCTTCGAGCGGACGCGGCCGATTGCGCTCAGCGCCTCGATGATGGCGATCAACGGACGTATCCAGCGGGAGGGCGACGTCGTCCATCTCGTCGCCCAGCAGCTTTTTGACCTCTCTGCCGGTTTGAACGGCCTTGCCGATCGGGATATCGAATTCCGAGCGGCAACGGGCAGGGGAGACGAATTTGCGCATGGTTCGCCCGGACGACCCGATACGCGCGAACCGCCGGCAACTGCAATCAAGGCACGCGACATCTTCATCCCGGATCTGCATATCGACAGCCTGAAGGTCAAAAGCCGAAACTTCCACTGAGGTCGGGATTTGTCGCCCGGTTGCGCGCAAGGGCAGGAACATGCGCCGGCCCCACGCTATTGACGCCGTCACGATCCGGGACATGTCCACAATCTCGTCCCAACGGAGCTACAACCATGACCGATCCGCATAGCGAACTGATCGACCACCTTCATCTGCGCGTGGCCGACCTTGAGGCCAGTCGTCGTTTCTATCGTGCGGCGCTTGCTGCCCTTGGCCGGACGTTCACCTCGCACAGCGACAGGCATTTTGCCTGCGATCCATTGTGGGTTGACACGGCCGACGGACAGGTCTCCAGGGTCCATTTTGCGTTTCGGGCCGCCGACCAGCAGGAGGTGGACCGGTTTTACGCAGCAGCCCTCGATGCGGGTGGAACAGACCATGGCGCGCCCGGCTATCGCGACTACCATCCCGGCTATTATGCAGCCTTCGTGCTCGACCCGGACGGCAACAATATCGAAGCCGTCTTCCATCGGCGCTAGATCCTTTCCGGCACCGGGCCTCTCGTTCTCTGAAGCCAAATCTCCTCGGCTGCCCTTTGCGGGAACAAAGAGACCGGCTTGATGTTTTCGGGCAAGGAGGTGCAAATGCCGAAATTCTTCTTTCAGGTCATCGACCGTACGAGCCCGGAACCGACCGAACTTGCCCATGAGTTTCCAAGCCTCGAAGAAGCCAAGAAGGAGGCACGGCTGGCGCTTGCCGAAATGGCGTGCGAGGGCCTGCCGGAAGCTCCGCTCAACATGATCTCGGTCGAGCTTTTCGACGAAGACAGGGTTCCGATCGCGGAATTCCGGCTGCTGCTCGAGGAAATTCCCAAGATGGCGCAGGCGAGATCGGCTGACGGGCCTTGATCTGGCAGTGCCGGTCGCCCCCCATTGCGACGGACAAGCCGCCCCGCCAGGACCCGTTGTCGGACAGGAGTTCCCGTGAATACAGCAAATCTTCAATTGGAAGGCATGGTGATGGCTCTTGCAGCGCTCAGGCTGACGTGATGTTTGACGGCTTCACGCTGGATTTCGTACAAACGCAATACGGGTCGATCCGCGTCAGGCACGGGGGATCGGGTGATACGGTGCTGTTGCTGCTGCATGGTCATCCGCGCACCCACATGACATGGGGCGGAGTGGCGGACCTGCTTGCTCCCTCCGTCAGGCTCGTCTGCCCGGACCTGCCGGGTTTTGGGCGCTCCTACCTGCCTGCCGATGCACCTGACAGCCGTTTCTCCTCAAAGAAAGCCAAGGCCGAAGCGCTTGTCGACATGATGAACAGGCTTGGCCACGAACGCTTCGTGGTCGCCGGCCATGACCGCGGCAGCCTGACGGCCTTCCGGATGGCACTCGATCATCCAGACGCCGTCAGCAAGCTCATCATCATCGACGGGCTGCCGGTGCTCGAACATCTGGAGCGTGCCGACTGGTGCTTTGCCAGGGATTGGTATCACTGGTTCTTCTTTGCGCAGCCCGACAAGCCGGAACGCGCCATCAACGCTGATCCACTTGCATGGTACGATCAGGTCGTTCCCGATCGCATGGGACCCGCCGCATACCAAGATCTGGTCGCCGCCCTGTGCGACCCGGCGGTCGTCCATGGCATGATTGAGGATTATCGAGCCGGTCTTCGCATCGACCACGTGCATGAGCGCCAGGACCGCGACAGTAGCCGTCTCGTGGAAGCACCGACCTTATGTCTGTGGTCGCTCAGGGACGACCTTGAACAGATCTACGGAAATCCGGTTGCCATCTGGCGCCGTTGGGCACGCCACGTGCATGGATTTGGAATCGACAGCGGCCATCATGTCGCCGAGGAAAATCCGGCAGCTTTGGCACGCGCGATTGCCGATTTCATCGCCTGAGATCGCCGCGACGCGACCCAGGTCGCCGGTCTCAACCGGATCCCGGCATGACGGATTTGTCGTCATTTTCGGGCAGTGCTCCACTTCCCGGCGTCTTCGCCTCGTCTGTCAGAGCCTTCTTCGCATGCGGCCCGGCAGCGGGCAGCGCGCCTTCAGATGGCTTGTCGAGGTCCGACCGAGCCTGTTCCACCGCCTCGCGCGCTTGCCTGTCTTGACCCATCGCCTGTCTCCGTTTGCGTCGATCTTTGGACCTGCATAACCTTCCTCCAGCCCGAATGGTTCCGGCAATCGGCACGTCCGGGTGACGGATCGACAGCCGCGCATCAAGGTCAGGGCAGCCATGCAGACAAGCGCCATGGAAAGTGGTGACTTCGGCGCCATGTCCTGTTCAACTGCAGGGAGGCGATATGCACGAGCAACGCGTTGTCGTCCTGATCGTCGATGACGAGATCATGGTGCGCATGGCATTGTCGACAGAGCTTCAGGACGCAGGTTTTACAACGATCGAGGCGATGAATGGCGCAGATGCACTCAAGCACCTGAACGAAGACAAAGATATCGATGTCGTGGTCTCCGACATCAGAATGCCGGGAGCGATCGACGGTTTTGCTCTTTCCAGAGCAGTTGTCCGGACGTGGCCAGACAAGAAAGTCGTGCTGATGTCGGGAGACCGCCCCTTACGGCCCGGCGATTTGCCCGGGGCCGTTCGTTACATCGCAAAGCCTTATGAGATCCGCCAGCTTGTCGCTCTGATCCGGACGCTCGTCTATGGCTACTCTGATTGACGAAGGCTCTATGCTCCTCATAGCGAAGAGGAGGGGACCAGGCCGATCGGCCTTGGCTGCTGACCAAGCTCTGGCGCAAAACCCAAAGACGACCCCTGCAGGAGATCCCTGACTTCGTTTTCCTCCCACCCGGCAGAAACGGCGGAGGCGACAAGCGCGGCGTTCTTTTCGGTCTCGCTCGCCCCGCAGGTCTCGTCGAGACGCCGGCGGGCAACATCAAGACATTGCTTCAAGTTTGTTTTGCGCGAAGCTGCGTCGGGGCAAAAGGTCGGCGATGCAACATAGGTCGTGAATGTCATGGTCAATCCTCCTGATCAGTTGATCGATGAACGCGGCTTGGCGCGCACCGTTCCACACATTCTCCTCAAGGCGTCGGCAAAGCAGGCATCGCCGTGCCAGTGGCCTTGTCGCCTGTATCCACCGAGCCGCCGGCCGACGAAGGCTCTCCATGACGTCCGGAACTTCGACGGATTGCCGGCGTTAAGCGGCCAACAGATGGAGAAAGACATGAGCCAATCCAAATCACCCGCCGTTCAAGCTTATGAACTCGACAAGGCCAAAAGGCAGGAGCGCGAAGCCGAGGGCGAGCTCGACCAGGCGCTGGAGGATACGTTTCCAGCCTCCGATCCGGTATCGCACTCGATTACGTCGGTGGCCGGCGCGCCGCAAACAAGCGACGCGGCCGAGCGTGAAACCTTTGTCGAGGGCGCGCGCGGCTTCATCAAGAAGAACCCAATCGCAGCTGTCGCCATGACTGCCGCGGTGGCATGGATCCTCGGCGCCACGCGCTGAAGACCAAGCGCTGCCTCCGGCTGTTAACCCTCTCTTCACCATAAAAGGAGAGGAACAGCCGGCGGCTGTATCGATTTGGGACAACAGGCGTTCCCTTCCTGACTGAACAGAAAGGTGCGGGAATGGCAAAGGTCCTGATCGTCGAAGATGAAACACTGATCCGTTTTTCACTTGCCGACGCGTTGATCGACGCGGGTCACGTGGTGGTCGACTGTGGGAATGTGCTCGAGGCCGTGGCGGCACTCGCCAGGCATGACGATATCGCCGCGGTCGTGACCGATGTCGACATGCCGGGGGGCCTGAGCGGCCTCGATCTTGCCGCCCTCGTCAGAAAAACCAGGCCTTCTGTCCCGCTCATCGTGACCTCTGGACGCGTGATCGACGTCTCCGCCCTCGAAGGCGCCGCCTTTCTTGCAAAGCCTTATGATTTTGCAGCGCTTGCTCGAAGGCTAAGCGAACGTCTTGAACAAGGCGGGCAAAAGACAGGCTTGCGGCCTGCTCTTTCGTCGGCGCGCTGCCGCGCCCTTTGACGCGCCAGCGCGTGGCGCCGCCTTTCATTCCGGCCCGGGTGCTTGGTCCCCACGCGCATCATCTGAGGCGGCGCCAGGGAACAAGTAAAGCGCTTGAAGGTTCATCTCCGCAACCTTCAAACATCGTTCATGGACCGGACGCGCGGAGACAGACCGAGTGATGACGACAGCATCCCCTTCGACCGCTTCCCTTCACGTTTCGCGGATCTACTATGTCAACCCGCTTTTATTGTCTGGCCGGGATCGCTGGCTGGAGGTCTTCGATCACGCGGCCTTCCTCGGCTTCGACACCGTCCTGACGGCCCCTCCTTTTCGAAGGATGGCAGAGAGCCTGTTCTCAACCGTTGATTATGACGCTCTCGACCCGGCGCTCGGCCTTGAGGGGGGAGCTGAAGAGGCGCTTGCCGGGTTGGCCACAGAGGCTGAAAGCCGTGGGATCAGCTTCATGCTCGACCTTGCGATCGGCGCAGGCGTCGCAAACGACGATGCCCGCCTGCTATCTCTTGATCCGAGACGGTCGCCTCTTATGCCGCTCGTTGGGTCGCCCCCATCCGGCGATGTCGAGGCATCGCAGGCGCGGCTTTTACGTCTGGCTGCTGCTGGAATCAGCGGCTACCGGGTTATCGGCCTCGACAGGCTCGCGGCCGGTCAATGGCAGCAGCTGATCGCAGGAGCAAGGGCCGCAAATGCGGCAACGCGTTTTCTTGCCTATACGCCCGGGACCGACTTTGGGCTGCGAAATGGCTTGCGGGCGTGCGGGTTCGACGCCACCTTCACCTCGCTTGCCTGGTGGGACTTGCGCGAAAGCTGGTTTATCGAGGAGTACCGGCTGCAGCATGGGCTCGCACCGCAGATCGCCTTTCCCGAGGCCCCCTTTGCCAGACGGCTTGCGCATGGCACCGAGAGCAGGGAGATCCGCGAGCGTCGCTCGCGCCGGGCGCTGCGACTGGCGGCGGAAATCGGCGATGGTCTCCTCGTGCCGATGGGATTCGAATTCGGTGCCGGGCTGCCGCTCGATCCAACGCATGGGCACGGCGAGGGGCTGCGCAGGCTAAGAGCCGAAGGCGCCTTCGATCTGACGAGCGCACTGCGTGAACTGATGGCGGTCCGTAGCAGCCAGGCGATGCAGCTCGTCAATTGCGATACCACGAGCCAGGTGAGCATCCTGTCGCAGGCCGATGCGGCTGATCTTCGCACCGCCGCCACGGTGAGACTGATCGCCGTCAACAGGGACCTTCGTCGGTCGGCATTGCTTCCCGAAACGATCCTCAATCGCGCCGTTTCTCCATTCGTGCCGGTTGACCCTGGCGCCTCCGGCCAGCGCCTGGAGCCGGGCGAGGTACGCCTGATACCAACGCGGGCGCGCGCCTCCGTCACGGCAGAGCAGGGAGATCTGCCGCTTGCGGAGGCGACGAGGTCAGCGCGCATCGCCATCGAAAAGATTGCCCCGCAGGTCGACGAGGGTCGCTTCCCTGTCAAGCGCATCGTCGGCGATACGATGGTCGTCGAAGCCGACATCTTTGCAGATGGGCATGACCTTCTGGCGGCAGCCCTTCTCCACCGTCCGCGTGGCGAGGTCGAATGGCGCCAGGAACGCATGACGCTTGCCGAAAACGATCGATGGCAGGCAAGCTTCGTGCTCGATCGGGTCGGCCGCTTCGAGTTCTGCGTCGAGGCGTGGAAAAATCCTTTCGCGATATTTCGCTACGAACTGGTCAAGAAACATGAAGCCAGGCTCGACCTGCGTCTGGAATTGATCGAAGGCGAGGCACTGATCCGCGCTGGCGCAGCCGATCCGGCCGCCGCGATGGTTGCTGAGGAGCGCGCGGAGCTCGACGCGCTTGTTGCCGAACTGGAGCGCCGGGAAGGCATGTCCAAGCTCGACATCCTGCTGGCGCCGCGCACCGCCGAACTCATGGCCCGCGCCGACCGGCGCCCGTTTGCCACGCGCAGCGGCACCTATGGCGTCGAATCGGAGCGGCGCGAGGCAGGATTTGCGAGCTGGTACCAGATCTTCCCGCGTTCACAGAGCGGAGACCCCAATCGTCACGGCACGTTCGAGGATGTGATCGCACGTCTGCCGGCCATTCGCGACATGGGGTTCGACGTCCTCTATTTCCCGCCCATCCATCCGATCGGCCGCACCAACCGCAAGGGCCGCAACAATTCGCTGAGCGCGGCACCGGGCGATCCGGGCAGTCCCTACGCCATCGGTTCGGAAGCCGGCGGCCATGACGCCATTCATCCCGAGCTCGGTGAGTTCGACGATTTCGAGCATCTGGTCGAGGAGGCGCGAAAGGCAGGTCTGGAGATCGCGCTCGATCTGGCAATCCAGGCCTCTCCCGATCATCCCTGGCTGAAAGAACATCCCGGCTGGTTCGACTGGCGGCCGGACGGCACCATCCGCTATGCCGAAAACCCGCCGAAGAAATACGAAGACATCGTCAATGTCGACTTCTACGCCAAGGATGCGATACCGGACCTATGGGTCGAACTGCGCGATATCGTCGAGATGTGGGTCGAAGAGGGCGTGCGGCTGTTTCGTGTCGACAATCCTCACACCAAACCTTTTCCATTCTGGGAGTGGCTGATCGGCGACATTCGCGCGCGCCATCCCGACGTCGTTTTCCTGTCGGAGGCCTTCACGCGGCCCAAGGTCATGTACCGGCTTGCCAAGATCGGCTTTTCGCAATCCTACACGTATTTTACCTGGCGCAACGAGCGCTGGGAGCTCGAACAGTATATGAGCGAACTCACCACGAGCGAGGCGCGCGAATTCTTCCGGCCGCATTTCTTCGTCAACACCCATGACATAAACCCGGATTTCCTGCAGAACGCGCCGCGCCCGGCCTATCTCATCCGCGCCGCGCTCGCAGCCACCCTGTCGGGCCTCTGGGGCGTCTATAACGGTTTCGAGCTTTGCGAGGGACGGCCTGACGCCAAGCGCAAGGAATATGCCGACAGCGAAAAATACGAGATCCGCGCCTGGGACTACGATCGCCCGGGCAATATCAAAGCGGAAATCGCCATGCTCAACCGCATCCGCAGGGACAACGCCGCCTTGCATTCGCATCTCGGGCTGACGCTTCTGCCCTCGTCGAACAGGAACGTCATGTTCTTCGAAAAAGCCGACAGCGGGCGTCACAACGTCTTGCTGATCGCCGTCAATCTCAATCCGCACGGGATCGAGGAAAGCAACGTCGAGTTTCCGCTCTGGCGGTTCGGCCTCGGCGACGGCGCGACGCTCGCCTTCGAAGACCTCGTCAGCGGCCAGAATTTCAAGCGCAGCGGAAAGTGGCAGACGATCAGGCTGGACCCGGCCTCTTTGCCATTCGCCATATGGCGGGTCAGGGCAGGAGAGACCTGAAATGGACATAGCCTTCATCGAAGACAAGAAGACGATCGCCGAGGACCTGCTCTGGTACAAGGACGCGATCATCTATCAACTGCACATCAAGTCCTTCTATGACGCCAATGGCGACGGCATCGGCGATTTCGAAGGCCTCTACCAGAAGCTCGACCATATTGCCGCGCTCGGCGTCACCGCAATCTGGCTTCTGCCCTTCTTTCCATCGCCGCGCCGCGACGACGGCTACGACATTGCCGACTATCGCAGCGTCAGCCCGGATTACGGCACCATCGAGGATTTCCGCAGGTTCGTCGCAGCCGCCCACGAGCGCAATATCAAGGTGATCATCGAGCTCGTCATCAACCACACGTCCGACCAGCATCCCTGGTTCCAGCGCGCCCGCCAGGCCCCTGCCGGTAGCCCCGAGCGCGATTTCTACGTCTGGTCCGACAATGACCAGAAGTTCCCGGAGACCCGTATCATCTTCCTCGACACCGAAAAGTCGAACTGGACCTTCGATGCCGTCGCCGGCGCCTATTACTGGCACCGCTTCTATTCCCACCAGCCCGATCTCAACTTCGACAATCCGAAGGTGATGGAGGAGCTCATCGACATCATGCGCTTCTGGCTGGAAACCGGCATTGACGGCTTCAGGCTCGATGCGATTCCCTATCTCGTCGAACGTGAGGGCACCAACAACGAGAACCTGCCGGAGACCCACGCGATCCTCAAGCAGATCCGTGCTGCCCTCGATGCCACCCATCCGGGCGTCATGCTGCTTGCCGAGGCCAATCAATGGCCGGAGGATACGCGCGAATATTTCGGTGACGGCGACGAATGCCACATGGCCTTCCACTTCCCGCTGATGCCGCGCATGTACATGGCCATCGCCAAGGAGGACCGTTTCCCGATCACCGACATCATGCGTCAGACGCCAGACATTCCCGACACCTGCCAATGGGCGATCTTCCTGAGAAACCATGACGAGCTGACGCTCGAAATGGTGACTGACGCCGAGCGCGACTATCTCTGGGAAACCTACGCCTCCGACAAGCGGGCGCGGATCAATCTCGGCATCCGCCGGCGCCTGGCGCCACTGATGGAGCGCGACCGGCGGCGCATCGAACTGATGAACGGCCTGCTCCTGTCGATGCCCGGCACGCCTGTCGTCTATTACGGCGACGAGATCGGCATGGGCGACAACATCTATCTTGGCGACCGGGACGGGGTGCGCACGCCCATGCAATGGTCGCCCGACCGCAATGGCGGCTTTTCGCGGGCAGACCCGGCCCGCCTCGTCCTGCCGCCGGTCGCCGATCCGCTCTACGGTTTCGAAGCGCTCAACGTCGAGGCCCAGGTCGCCGATGCCCATTCGCTGTTGAACTGGACACGGCGCATGCTGGCGCTTCGCGGCCGGCACAGCGCCTTCGGGCGCGGTTCGCTGCGCTTCCTGGCGCCAAGCAACCGCCGCATCCTTGCTTACCTGCGCGAGCACGGCGACGAGGTCCTATTGTGCGTTGCCAACCTGTCGCGCCTTCCCCAGGCCGTCGAACTCGATCTGTCGGCCTTCGAAGGCCGCATTCCGATCGAACTCACCGGCATGTCGCCCTTTCCGCCGATCGGCCAGCTCACTTATCTCCTGACCCTGCCGCCCTATGGCTTCTTCTGGTTCCAGCTCAACAAGGAAGCCGACGGTCCGGCGTGGCGCACGGCGCCGCCCGAGCAGCTGGCCGACTTCGTGACGGTCGTCGTGCGGCGCAGCCTGAGCGAACTCGTCGAACAGCCCCAGCATGCTTCCATGCTCAGCCGCGACATCCTGCCGGCCTACCTGTCGAAGCGGCGCTGGTACGGCGCCAAGGATCAGCCGCTTCAGGAAGCCCGCCTGATATCTGCGACACCCATACCCTTTGCCGAAGGGGTCGTTCTTGGCGAGCTCGAGGCGGTCCTTCCCGACCATGTCGAAAGCTACCAGCTGCCGCTTGCCGCCGAATGGGACGACACGCCGCCGAACGTGCTCGGCCAGCAGCTGTCGCTTGCGCGCATCAGGCAGGGGCGCCGCGTCGGCTTCCTCACCGATGGTTTTGCCGTCGAGACAATGGCGCGCGGCATCCTGCGCGGCCTGCGCGACCGCTCGGTCGTCAGCGGCCGCACGGGCCAGATCGAGTTCATCGGCACCGACCAGCTCGACGGCCTGGCTCTATCCGACGACATGCCGATCCACTGGCTCTCGGCAGAGCAATCCAACAGCTCGCTGATCGTCGGCGACGCGGCGATGATCAAGCTTATCCGGCACATATTCATCGGCATTCATCCCGAAGTCGAAATGACCCGCTATCTGACGCAGCACGGCTATCAGCATACCGCGCCATTGCTGGGCGAGGTGGTACGCACCGATGGCGAGGGCCGGCGTTCGACCCTGATCATCGTCCAGGGCGCCATCCGCAACCAGGGGGACGCCTGGAACTGGATGCTTTCCAATCTCAGGCGTGTCGCCGATGAGATCGTCATGACGGAAGCCCCCGTCGAGGCCGCTGACGAGGAGCTGCAACCGCTGCTCAATTTCGTTTCCATGGTCGGGGAGCGTCTGGGCGAACTCCATGTCCTGCTTGCCCAGCCATCAGAAGACGAGGCCTTTTCACCGCGCCGGGCAGGTGCGGCAGATGTCGAAACCATTCGCAAATCCGTTACCGGCGAAATCGCCTATGCCTTCTCCAAGCTTGCCGATCTTGGCGCGGAGGTGGACGAGGGCATGGCGGCAAGGGTCGCATCGCTTCTTGAACAACAGGAGGCAATCGTCGCGCAGGCAGGCACGCTTGCCGAGGGAGCGAGGGGAACCTTGCTCACCCGCGCGCACGGCGATTTCCATCTCGGCCAGATCCTGGTGACGGAAGGCGACGCCGTCATCATCGATTTCGAAGGAGAACCTGCCCGCAATCTTGCCGAACGGCGGGCCAAGACCAGTCCGCTGCGCGATGCGGCCGGGCTCTTGCGTTCGCTCGATTACCTGACGGCGACCGCCATGCTCGAAAATGACGCGATCTCCGATCATCACGACACCCGCCGGCGCGAAGTCATCACCCGCTTCGGCGCGACAGCCGAAGAGGTCTTTCTCAAGGCCTATAGCGAGGCACTGTCGCTGTCTGCGGACCTGCCCAGCTCGGCCGGCGACATCAGGAAGGTCCTCGACATTTTCCTGCTTGAGAAGGCTGCCTACGAGATCGCCTACGAAGCGCGCAATCGTCCCAAATGGCTGCCGATCCCGCTGAACGGTTTTGCCAATATCCTGACCCGCCTCTCGGAGAGCCGCTCATGACGACAGACTTCGCCGACATCTTCTTCGGTGTGGAGCCGGATGCGGTCCAGGCCCTCATCGAGGGACGCCATGGCGATCCGTTTTCAATCCTTGGCCCGCATCGGTGCGCGGACGGCCGCTATAGTGTCCGGCTGTTCCTGCCCGGCGCGTCCTCCGTCGAGCTCGTTGCGCGCGAGACCGGTCTGCATCTGGCGTCTGCCGAGCTCGTCCATCCGGCCGGCCTGTTTGGCGCAATCGTCCCGGAGCCTTCTTCCTACGGTCTGCGGGTGCGCTGGCCCGACGCGGTCCAGCTGACCGACGACCCCTACAGGTTCGGCCCCTTGCTCGGCGACCTCGATCTCCACCTCGTCGGCGAAGGCACGCATTACAACCTGACACGCGCGCTCGGCGCCAATCCGATGACGATCGACGATATTGCAGGCGTGCGTTTTGCCGTATGGGCGCCGAATGCCAAGCGCGTCTCCGTGGTCGGCGACTTCAACAGCTGGGATGGTCGGCGCAATCCGATGCGATTGCGGCCCCAGGCCGGGGTCTGGGAAATCTTCATCCCGCATTTGACCGTCGGCGAGCGCTACAAGTTCGAAATCCTCGATCAGCACGGCAATCTTCTGCCTCAGAAGGCCGATCCGGTGGCAAGGGCGGCCGAGCCGGCACCATCGACGGCCTCCGTGGTCGCCTCCACCGATCCCTTCGACTGGTCCGACGCGGCCTGGATGGAGGGACGGCGCGCCGTCGACAAACAAGCCGAGGCGATCAGCGTCTACGAGGTGCATGCCGGCTCTTGGCTGCGTGACATGGGCGATGGCGCGCGCATGCTGAACTGGGTCGAGCTGTCGCAGCGGCTCGTTCCCTATGTGCGCGACATGGGCTTCACCCATATTGAGCTCCTGCCGATCATGGAGCACCCCTTCGGCGGGTCCTGGGGCTATCAACCACTTGGCCTGTTTGCGCCGACCGGCCGCCACGGCACCCCGGAAGATTTTGCCTATTTTGTCGACCGCTGCCATGGCGCCGGGATCGGCGTCATTCTCGACTGGGTCCCGGCGCATTTTCCGACCGACGCTTGGGGACTGGCACGGTTCGACGGAACCGCCCTTTACGAGCATGAAGATCCGCGCGAAGGTTTCCACCAGGACTGGAACACGCTGATCTACAATCTCGGCCGCAACGAGGTCAAAGGCTTCCTGATCGCGAGCGCCCTGGAGTGGCTCGAGCACTATCACATCGACGGACTGCGCGTGGATGCGGTCGCCTCCATGCTCTACCGCGACTATAGCCGGGCCGAGGGTCAATGGATTCCCAATCGTTACGGCGGGCGCGAAAACCTCGAGGCGATCGAGTTCTTCAAGCATCTCAACAGCATCGTGCACGAACGATTTCCGCATGCGCTGATGATAGCGGAGGAATCGACGGCCTTTCCAAACATTACCCGCTCGCCGGAGGAAGGCGGGCTCGGCTTCGACATGAAATGGAACATGGGCTGGATGCATGACACGCTTCATTACATGTCTGACGATCCCGTCTATCGCCAATATCACCATGGCTCGATGACATTCGGGATGATCTATGCCTATAGCGAGCATTTCATCCTTCCATTTTCCCACGACGAGGTCGTTCACGGCAAAGGATCGCTGCTCGCCAAGATGCCGGGCGACGCCTGGCAGAAAATGGCCAATCTGCGCGCGCTCTTCGGTTTCATGTGGGGCCATCCCGGCAAGAAGCTCATCTTCATGGGATGTGAGCTCGGCCAGATATCGGAATGGAGCCACGACGCGTCGGTAGAATGGGATCTGATCGATGACCCGATCCATGCCGGCCTGCAACGGCTGGTGCGCGACCTCAACCGCATCTACGGCCATTTCGCCTGCCTGCACTATGGCGACAGCGAGCCCTCCGGTTTCGAATGGGCCGTCGCCGACGACGCCCATAATTCGGTTCTTGCCATGCTGCGCTATGACCGCGAGCGCCGCCAGACAGCCCTCGTCGTGTCGAACTTCACGCCGGTTGCCCGCATGGATTACCGGCTCGGCGTCCCCTTTGCCGGCCATTGGCGAAAGATCCTCGATACGGATGCATCGATCTATGCGGGCACCGGCACGGGCAGCGGCGACCGCCACAGCGAAGAGATCGGCGCACACGGGCGCAACCAGTCGGTCCGCCTTGATCTACCGGGACTGTCGACGATGATCTTTCTGCATGAGGAGACCCCCGGGGGCCAGGCGCCTGGTTGAACAGGCCCGGGAACACCGTCGTTGCGGCTGCGGGCCGCCTGAGGCATCGGGTTTTCCAGCGTTGACGCTTCAGCCTTGATGGGAAAGCCGATGCTGGATCTCTTCGGCATGCGGAACCAGAAGCTGCAACGATAGTTCAATGGGTACAATTGCCGAAGCTCGTCAGGCAGTGTGGGAGAGGCATATGGCGCCAAGTCAGACACAGATTTCGAACCGCATGTTGACCGCGCTCGAGCCGCAGGACTTCGCGCTCCTGGCCCCGCACCTGGAGCGGGTCGATCTGCCGGCGCAATTCTGCATCGCCGAGCCGCGCAAGAAGCTCGATCACGTCTATTTTCTCGAAACGGGTATCGGTGCGGTGATGACGGTCTCCGCCAACGGCCAGACCGCCGAAGCAGGAATGTTCGGCTGGGAGGGCTTCGTACCGACGGCCACCATCGTCGGTGACGACGAAGTTCCCTACAGGGTCGAGATCAACGTCGCCGGCTCCGGGTACCGGGTGCCGATCGAGGCGATGCGTCAGGCGACCATGCAGAGTACCTCTTTCCAGGTTCCGCTCATCAAATACATGCATGTCTTTGCCACGCAGGTTGCCTATACCGCACTCGCCAATATCCGCTATCTGCTCGATCAGCGCCTCGCGCGCTGGATCCTGATGTGTCACGATCGCCTTCGCAGCGACGAGATGGCGATCACCCATGACTATATTGCCTTGATGCTCGGAGCCCGCAGACCCGGCGTCACCACCTCGCTTCACGTCCTGGAAGGACATCGTCTGATCCGTTCGGTGCGCGGATCGATCGTCGTCCTCAACCGCGCCGGCCTCGAAAAATTCGCAGCCGGCTCCTACGGGGTTCCGGAGGAGGAATTCGAACGGCTCATCGGAGGCCGCTGAAGCAAGCAGACGACGGCATGAGCGCGCAGGAAGCAACAGACAGTATTTGATGGTGACGCATGCGATATTATTTCAACATTCGTGACGGCAAGGACCTGATCCTGGATCCCGACGGGAGTGATTGCGCCAGTCTGGCGATCGCCATCGAGGAGGCCAAGGCCCATGCGCGAGAACTCATGGCGGAACGCCTGAGGTCCGGCCAGGAGCTCGACGGGCAGGCTTTCGAGATCGTCGATGTCGCCGGCGCGCTGGCTGCCGTCGTTCGTTTCAAGGATGCCCTGCCGTCATGAGCTGCTATGCTGCCGCACGCGCAGCCGGCCCGAGCCAAATTGGATCATCCTGGCCTGCTTGCAATCCTTCGCGCACTGGCAAAGCAACAGCGACCTCCTAATTTCAGGCCGATGATGGACCAGCGCGCGCAGCAGACCAGGAATTTTGACTTCGACGGTTGGCGATTTGCCGCCGGCCTTGGCCGCGGCTTTGCCGGGGCATTGATCTTTGCCTTGCCGATGTTCATGACGATGGAAATGTGGGAGCTTGGCTTTTCCATGGATCGCGGCCGGCTGCTGCTCTTGCTGATCGTCAACATCCCGCTTCTGGTCCTCCTGTCGAACGAGGTAGGCTTCGAAGCCACCTACACATGGGGCGACGCTTTGCGCGATGCGGCAATCGCCTACGCGATCGGCATCGTCTCTTCTGCAACCATCCTTGCTGCAGTCGGCGTCCTGCAATTTGATCAACCCTTCATCGAGATCGTCGGAAAGATCGCCGTGCAGGCCGTCCCGGCCAGCATCGGCGCGCTGCTTGCCCGCAGCCAGCTGAACGGCGACAGCGACGAGGACGACGAGGACGACGAGGATCCGGTGCAAAATGGTCCGCGCGACTACGCGCGCGAGATGTTCCTGATGGCGATCGGGGCGCTGTTTCTCGGGCTGAATGTCGCCCCGACGGAGGAGATGATCCTGCTCTCCTACAAGATGACGCCATCGCATGTCCTTGCAGTCCTGGTCATGTCTCTGATCGTGATGCATGGCTTCGTCTATGCCGTCTCGTTCAAGGGCGGGCACGAGATCGGCGAGGATGTCGCCGCCTGGCATATGGTCATCCGTTTCACGTTGCCCGGATATGTCATCGCCCTTCTCGTCAGCGCCTACGCGCTGTGGACCTTCCAGCAGTTCGGCGATTCTTCCCCCTGGCCGGTGCTTGCGACCGTCATCGTCCTCGGCCTGCCCTGTTCCATTGGCGCGGCTGCCGCGCGGCTGATATTGTGAGGGTGCGTGTGAGCGATAAACCGAACAAGGCCAGAAACAGATCCCATCCCGTCGAATGGGTTGTCGGGTTGATGAGCACGGTGCTCGTCGCTGCCCTGATTGCGTCTGTGGCCTATCAGGCAGCCAGCTATTCAAGCCTGCCGCCCCGCCTGACCGTCAAAAGGATCGATGCTCCCACGGCAGACCACCAGGTGCGCTTCGAGATCAGGAACCATGCCGACAGGACAGCCGCCTCGGTCCTCGTCCATGGCGAGGCGAGGAAGCCCGACGGTAGCGTCGAAGTTGCCGAGACCACCTTCGACTATGTGCCAGGCCGCTCGCGCACCACAGGCGCCCTGATCTTTTCGACCGACGTCACCGATGCCGACGTGACGATCCGGCCGGCCGGCTACATGGATCCCTAAGAAGACGCCACAATGGCAGCAGAAAGGGTCCCACGTCCAAGATCCGCAATCGGGAGGAACCGGCGGGTTCACCGGTCGCGCTTCTTCAGGCCAGCGCTCGCGCCAGCGCCAGCTGCGCCGTGAACACCGTACCGTCGACACGCGCAATGGTAAAAGATCCACCCATTTCAGCAACCAAGGCCTTGATCAGCCGGCTGCCCATGCCCGATCTTGCAGCCGCCGGATCGTAGCCGATCCCGTCATCGGAAAGTTCGAAAAGCACCTTGTCGTCTGGCTGCCGCAGGAGGCGAATCCGGATCAGTGCCTGCTTCCTGCCGGCGAAAGCGTATTTCATGCTGTTTGTCAGCAACTCGTTCAGCAGAAGCGTAAAGGGCGTCGCCTTTTCGGCATCGATCTTGATATCGTCAAGTTCGAAGACGAGATCGACAGCTTGCTCGTGCAGCCCGACCAGCGTGCGCGAAAGGGTCGGGACGAGCTGGCGGGCGTTGACGCTGTCGAACTGATCGAAGCCGTACATCTGCTCGTGCACAGCCGCCATGGCGAGGATCCTGTCGTTCAACCTCTGGACGGTTTCAGGCTTCAGCCCCTGCAGTCGTACGAGCCCCATCACGGTCTGCAGGTTGTTCTTCACGCGGTGGTGGATCTCGCGCATCAGGACCTGGTTCGTTCGCAGCGCTTCGGCAAGCTCGGCCGTATGGCGGGCATCCGTGCGCGCGAGCGTAAGGATTTTCAGTCCCGCAGCAACAGTCGCGGCCGATACGAGCGCCGTAACGAGGAGCGCGATCGCGACATCGTTCCAGAACGGTTTCAGGATCAGGCCGATATCGGCCGAAGCGATCGCGACGAAGGGCGTACGCTCGACGATGCGATAGGCCACCAGGCGCTTGACCTGGTCGACCGGCGAAGTCGATAAATAGGAGCCCGACGTCGCCTTTCGCATGTAGTTTGTAAACAGCACATAGTTGCCGAGATCGACCATGTCCGGCGGCTCGGGGTGACGCGCGATCAGCTTGCCGTCACGCCGGAAGAAACTGACGTTCGAGCCGGGGCCAAGCGGCGAGGCGTCCCAGATGGAACGCAGCATGCCGATGTCGAAGGCAAGCACCGCCACGCCCAGAAACCTGTGATCACGCTCGATGCGGGCGGCCGAAAGAAATATGCGTCGTCCGGTATTGCCCATCTGCGTCATTGCCGACGTATAGGCGTCCGCCCCGTTGGCGAGCCGGCGGAAATAGGTCTGATCGAGGATATCGGCAGGCGACCCCTCTCGGTCGGTCGAATAGATGAGCGTGCCGTCGGCGGCAATCACATAGGCGGTGGCGTTCGTCGGAAGTGCTGCAGTCGCCTGGTTCAGCCGCCTCGACAGGTCGCGATCGTCGGGGTCGATCGCCGAGCCGAAGGCATTGTCCATGCGATCGAGGGTCTGACGCGCCAAAGAGTTAATCCAGACTGCGTTTGCCGCGACGATCTTTGCAGTCGCAACGACCTGTTCCTCGCCGCGCCGGACCGCGGAGGAATAGCTCGAATGCAGCCAAACAGCCAAAACGACGCAAAAGGCGGCAAACAGGCACACGATTGCGGCGATGGCAGCCCTGCCGACAATCGTAAAGCCTCTGGTCAGGTCCATGCGACCCTCATGATCCGACACAATCGGACTGTCGGATAGCAGGCTATCGGTGTCAAGGATCAGTACGGTAGGAGTCCTTCGGGCACGCTCGGCGCTCAGGGCGCTGCAAGGCAGGGCAAGCTCCCCACCGCGTCCCGACAGTCGGCGCTTGCGGGCAGGGCGCTGTGGCTTGCGGAACAAATCGACCGCACGAACCATTTGCGTCTCCAGCACAAGGGAGAAACGGATGATCAACGATCTCTGGTACAAGAACGCGGTCGTCTATTGCCTGTCAGTCGAGACATTCATGGATGGAAACGGCGACGGCGTCGGTGACTTCCAGGGACTTGCCAGGCGACTCGACTATCTCGCCGGCCTCGGTATCACCGCGATCTGGCTGATGCCGTTCCAGACGTCTCCCGGCAGGGACGACGGTTATGACGTTTCGGATTATTACAATGTCGATCCCCGCTACGGCACGCTCGGCGACTTCGTCGAATTCACCCATGGGGCCAAGCAGCGCGGCATCCGCGTTCTGATCGATCTTGTCGTCAACCACACCTCCGACCAACACCCCTGGTTTCAGGAGGCGCGAAAGGACGAGCAGTCGATCTACCGCGACTGGTATGTCTGGTCGAAAGAAAAGCCCGACAACGCCGATCAGGGAATGGTCTTTCCAGGCGTTCAGAAAACCACCTGGACCCGCGACACGGTCGCCGGTCAATATTACTTCCACCGCTTCTACGATTTCCAGCCGGACCTCAATACCTCAAATCCCCATGTGCAGGCCGAGATCCTGAAGATCATGGGCTTCTGGATCCAGCTCGGTGTCTCCGGCTTCCGGATGGACGCCGTTCCTTTCGTGATCGCCGAAAAGGGCGCCGGCCTGAAGAAGCCGCGCGAACAGTTCAACATGCTGCGCACCTTCCGCGAATTCCTGCAATGGCGCCAGGGCGACGCCATCATCCTTGCAGAGGCCAACGTGCTGCCGAAGACGGATCTCGACTATTTCGGCGAGGACGGCGACCGGATGCACATGATGTTCAACTTCCAAGTCAATCAGACATTGTTTTACGCGCTTGCAAGCAGCGACTGTGCGCCACTTGCAAAGGCGCTCGAGGCGACCCGCATGCGCCCGCAATCGGCACAATGGGGCCAGTTCTTGAGGAACCATGACGAGCTCGATCTCGGCCGCTTGAGCGAGACCCAGCGCAAGCTCGTCTTTGCCGCCTTCGGACCCGAAAAGACCATGCAACTTTACGATCGCGGCATCAGACGGCGGTTCGCGCCGATGCTCGACGGCAACCGAGACCGTCTGCGCATGGCCTACTCGCTGATGTTTTCGCTGCCGGGCACGCCGGTGCTGCGCTACGGCGACGAGATCGGCATGGGCGACGATCTGTCCCTGCCCGAACGCAATTGCGCCCGCACACCGATGCAATGGTCGACGGAACCGCAGGCCGGCTTCACCAAGAGCGAAAAGCCGATCCTGCCGGTCATCTCGGGCGGCCCCTACGGGTATGAGCATATCAATGTCGCCGACCAGCGCAGGAGCCCGCAATCCATGCTGAACTGGATGGAGCGCCTGATCAGGATGCGCAAGGAAGCTCCAGAAGTCGGGTGGGGAGACTATAGCGTCCTTGACGTTGAAGAGAGCGGCATCCTTGCCATCCGCTACGACTGGCGCAACAACGCAGTCCTCATCGTCCATAACCTCAACGAAAACCCGGTCGAGGTCACGATCGATCCCGGCCTTAAGGACGGTGGTGACCTCTTGATCGACATTGCCGATGGCACCGACAGCCGGGCAGACGCGGCCGGTCGCCACTGCCTCTATCTTGATGGATACGCCTACAAATGGTTTCGCGTCGGCGGCCTCGATTACCTGCTCAAGCGCACGGAGGTCTAGAGGAATGGCAGGGCCGGTCCTCACAGGTTCACGCCCGTGGACACTTTGCCGGCGCCGCTATTATCCGACGCTTGACTTTCATTCGCAGACAAACAGTTAAAGGCCGCACGGCATTATTGAGGTACGTATGACGTTAAGAGCAAATTCCGAAACACGCGTGCTGCTCGTCGAGGATGATCTTCTTCTGGCAATGGACATGGAAGATTTCCTTGTCGATCAGGGCTATCAGGTCGTCGGTCCGTTTGGCCGACTGGCGCAGGCCCTCCAGGCGCTCTCAGGACAGCCTGTCGATCTTGCGATCGTCGATCTCAACCTTGCGGGCGAGCTATCCTTTCCGCTCATCGACACCCTCAGGCGCCGGGAAACACCTATCATCGTCTGCAGCGGTTATGCCGAACTGCCGGAGATCCGCTCCAAACTCGCCGACCTGCCCCTCATCGCAAAACCATGGTCGCCACAGGCGCTGACCAGACGCATCGACGAGGCGCTGAACACGCGCATGACCGAAAGAGGCTAGAGCGGAAAGCTGATGGAGCAGGTGAGCCCGTCGGCCAGATAGTGCAGATCGACTGCCCCTTCCAGCTCATATTGTACGGAGCGTTCGATCAGCGCCGTTCCAAAACCGGCTGCCTCAGGCGGGACCACGATCGGACCGTTGCTTTCCCGCCACTCGATGTCGACCACATCGACCCCGGCGTGATCGGTATGCTGGCGCCATTTCAGGCGCACTTGACCGGCATCGTTCGATAGCGCCCCATGCTTGCTGGCATTCGTCACGAGCTCGTTCAGCACCATGCTGACGGCAAGGGCGCTCTTCGGGCCTAGCGTGACGTCCTGGCTGCCGCCGAGGTCGAAACGAGCGTTGCGGTCATGAGCAGCAACGATGCGCTCGACAATATCGGCAAGGCGTGCCTCTTCCCAATTCGACTGGAAAAGAAGTGCGTGCGCCTGGGCCATGGCATCAAGCCGTTGCAACAAGCTGTCGGCATAATCGTCGACGGAGAGGCGCCCGCGGGCCGTTCGCCGCACGATCGACATGACCATCGCCATCGTGTTCTTCACCCGATGGCTAAGTTCGCGTACAAGGATCTCGCGCTGCTCCTCGGCATGGCGCCGGTCGCGCCGCTCGCGCGCTTCTGCAAGGGCCCTGGAGACGGCGGCGGGCAGGCGGATCAGGCGCTGCTTGAGGACATAATCGGTCGCTCCCCGCCGGAAGGATTCGATTGCGGCCTCCTCGCCCAAAACCCCCGACACGAAGATGAATGGCACGTCGGGACAGGCCTTGCTGGCGATATCGAGGGCCGACATGCCGTCAAAATCGGGCAAGGAAAAGTCTGCCAGAATAATATCGAAACCACCTTGCGACACCGCTGCAATGAAATCTGCCCGGCGTGCGGCGCGTATGATCTGCGGCTCGGGCTGCATGGTGCGCAGCTGCTCAGCGACAAGCTCGGCGTCAAGCGGGCTGTCTTCCAGAAGAAGAACTGTGGGCGTAAGGGATATCAATTCAGCTGTAGCCATTTCCACGATGTCCAGGAGGTGGTTCGTTCAGCAACGCCCAGAAGACGCCGAGGTCCTGAATTGCCTTGAAGAACTCGTTGAATTCCACGGGCTTGACGACAAAGGCATTGACCCCGAGCTCATAGCTCCTCACGAGATCCTGTTCCTCGCGAGAAGATGTCAGCATGACGATCGGGACGTGGCGCAGGCCTTCGGCCCGCTTGACTTTGGCAAGCACTTCCAGGCCGTCTATCTTCGGCAGCTTGAGGTCGAGCAGGACGACGGCCGGATCGCCGCTTTCGCGTCCGGCATGCGGCCCGGTGGCAAACAGGTAGTCGACGGCTTCAGCGCCATCTCTTGCCACGATGATCTCGTTGGCGAGCTGGCATTTTTCAAGGGCGGCCAGGGTCAGTTCGAGATCGCGGGGGCTGTCTTCGACCAGGAGGATCGGACGCAATTCAGGCAAGGATGTCATCCTTTTGTTTTTCGAGCGGCAGAGCAAATGAGAAGCTGGCACCTTTGTCAACCTCGCCGGATGCCGACACCGTGCCGTCATGACGTTCGATGATCCGTCTGACAAGCGCCAGTCCTATCCCGGTGCCCTCGAAATCTTCTGCGCGCTGCAGTCGCTGAAAAACACCGAACACCTTGGAGACATATTGCATGTCAAAGCCAACCCCATTGTCAGAGACGCTATAGACCGTCTGGTCGGAGAAAGATTGGCCGCCCACGACAATTTCAGCGCGTCTGCGCGGGCGCGTGTATTTGACGGCATTTTCGAGCAGGTTATACCAGACCTGGCGCAGAAGCGTCGCATCGCCGAAGCCTGGCGGCAGGTCGGCCACCTGGATGTCGATGTCGCGTCCTTCCTGTTCGGCCTTCAGGCTGCGAAGAACTTCAAGGACCAGCTTGTTCATGTCGACGGGTTTCTTGGAGAGGGCGGTTCGCCCAAGCTGGGAAAAATTCAGGAGATCGTCGACGAGCTTGCCCGCCGCAACGGCCGCGTCCGAGATGGTCTGGAGGTAATGCAGCGATTTTTCGTCAAGCGTCGTTTCGCGGCTGCGCAAGAGTTCGGCAAAACCGACGATATGGCGAAACGGCGCCCTCAGATCATGTGAGACCGAATAGGAAAAGGCCTCGAGCTCCTTGTTGGAGCGCTGCAATTCGCCCGTCAACTGCGCAAGTTCCTCAGCCTTGCGAAGCACGATGCCGACGATGGCGCCGCGCAGGTTGCGGGCAGCGCCGATCTGACTTTGCGTCCATGGCGCTGACTGGTCGCGGACCTGCTCGCGCCATGTATCGAAGGACTTGCGGGGATGGATGCGCCCTGCCTCACGCACCAGCTTGTGAGGATCACCGCCCCATTTTACGGTCCTGACGATTTCCGGGCGGAACCAGACCAGCCAATTCGAATGAAGACCCGACAGACTGATTGCCAGCATGCCGGCGGCCGCGATCGGAGAGGACAGATCTTGCGGAAGATCGGCGGCAAGGCAGCTCGAATGAAAAAACTCCTCGCCGCGCGACTTCAGCCAGTCGGTGATTTCGGCAATGTGAGCACGCTCCGGCACGCGGCCTGCCGTGACGATCTGATCGTCCGTGCGGATGGCAGCGCCCTCGGCGCCCACCAGCTGCAGGAGATCGTCCTGCGCAGCCAGCAAGTCGACGTGCCAGCTTTGTGCCTGGCTCATTCGGGTCAGCAGGCGTGAGTGGACCTCTGCGAGCTCGACACTTTCGGCTGCTGCTTCGGCCCGTTCCAGGGCGCTTATGCGCATCGCAAGTGACTGTACGACGAAATCGCAGGCATCGCGGACGGAAATTGAAACGCCATGAGGCGCAGCGCTGTGACAGGAGACGAGGCCCCAAAGCGCGCCGTCGACGATCACCGAGACCGACATCGAGGCGGCCGTTCCCATATTGCGCATATATTCGAGGTGGACGGGCGAGACGCTGCGCAATTGCGACAGCGACAGGTCGAGGTGGGCACGTGGCTGCTGTCCGTCGGCGCGAACAATCGGAACCGGCTGATAGGATGCATCCGGGATCATGCGCACTCGGTTGATCGTGTAGAGGTGGCGCGCCTGTGCGGGGATGTCGCCACTGGGAAAGCGCAGATCGAGATAGGAGGGAAGCCCGCCATTGTTGGCCTCGGCCACGACATGTCCGTTCCACTCGGCGTCGAAGCGGTAGACAAGGACACGATCGAAGCCGGTCAGCTCGGCCACGAAGGTCGCGCAGGCTTGCAAGCTGCCGACAATGTCGGTCTCGCCCGAAAGCAATTGCGCAAAGGAGCCGAGACGGGAAACGAGACTGTCGGCTCCGCTCCTCTCGATCCTTTCGAACTCGACGATGAAAACGGCGTCGGATCGGTGGGCAATGGCGACGAGTGCCTGCTCTTCCAGCCTGACCTGCAGTGACGGGCTGCGCTCCGGGCTCCAGGCGGCGAGCGCGCTGTCGAGATCTGGCAGGCTAGCGGCAAGGACCCCGTCTGCCGCCAGGTCCAGGCCGGTAAAGGACAGCAAATTCTGGCTCGCCTGAAGGACGGCACGAGTGTGCATGTCGAGGACGAGCAGGGCGCCGTGCGGCTGAATTGCCCCCGGAATATGGATCGGCTCGCTCGCGCAGCTATCGAGGTCCGCAGCCGAAGCCGTCAAGACATGCATCTGTTCAAGTCCTTTCGCGTAGCGCTATCTGCCGCTGCGTAAAGATAGGCGCGGGCGCGGGCCTGTAAACTGCAAAAACCGACGTTCTTTCGACATGAGGCGATTGGAACAAATCGCGCTTTCGCACGATTGCGCCTCAACAGTGCAATGCACGTTGCGCGCACGCCCGAAACCGCAGCCTCCGACCATTGCCGGAGCCTGCCGATTGCCGGCAGGCCGATCGCGGAAGATGGAGAAACGATCATGGAAATCCAGCGGCCCACCTCTTCCAGAGCCGTGATCAGTTTGATGGCGATTGCCGGCCTTGCGCTGGCACTTGCAGGATCGAAAGGAAAGTCGCCACCGAACGCGACGCCGCCATCCGATGACGAACGGGGCCGGAGCGCGCAGGTCCCGGAAGAGATCCCGGTGCGCGGCCTGCGCGACGTATTCTGGCGCCTTGTCGAGGAGGTCAGTGATGACAGGGTGATGTTGATTGCGGCGGGCGTGACCTTCTATCTGTTGCTCGCCCTGTTCCCGGCTCTCGCCGCGCTCGTCTCCCTTTATGGGCTCATCGCCGATCCGATGACGATTGCCGACCACCTGGCAAAGCTCTCCATCCTGCTGCCGCCAGGCGCCTTCGATATCGTTGCCGAGCAGATCCGCGCGCTCGCCGGGCGTCGGGAGGAGAGCCTTGGCATCACCTTCTTCGTCGGTCTGGCCTTCGCACTCTGGAGCACCCATAGCGGCACACTTGCCCTTTTTGATGCAATGAATGTCGCCTATGAGGAAAAGGAACGCCGCGGTTTCATCCGCCTCAACCTGATCGGCCTCGTCTTTACTCTTTGCGCTGTCGTCGGCGCGATCGCGGTTTTAGGTCTCGTCGCAGCCATACCGGTTATCCTGTCGTCCGTCTGGCTCGACGCCTATAAGGAAAACCTGGCTTTGATCGGCCGCTGGCCACTGCTGCTCATCATCGTCGCCGGCGCAGTGATGACGATCTATCGCTTTGCCCCGAGCCGGGAGCCGGCAAAGCTGCGCTGGCTCACCTGGGGGGCGGCGCTGACGACGATCGCCTGCTCGGCCATGTCGCTCGGTTTTGGCTTCTATCTCGAGCATTTCGCCAATTATAATGCCACATACGGCGCGCTTGGCGCGTTGATCGGCCTGTTGGTCTGGATCTGGCTGTCCGTGACGATCCTGATCGTCGGCGCCGAGCTCAATGCCGAGCTCGAGCATCAAACAAGGAAGGATACGACGACCGGTGCGCCCGAGCCGATGGGTGCACGCGGTGCCTATGTCGCCGACACACTCGGGCGCGCGGTCGACTGAAACGACCGACATTCCAACGCTTTGGTACGCTGGAGTACAAAGCCGGTCATTTGCCATTCGTGCCTCATTGCGTTATTCGATCCCTTTAAGGCCTACGATGGCCAGGAACGGGATCAATTACGCCATGTCCGAGCCGAAAGGCATCTCCAAATCATTGACCGGGATCGTTGGTTTCGACGATTTGACGCTTGGCGGGCTGCCAAGCGGGCGCCCCACGCTCGTCTGCGGCACCGCCGGTTGCGGCAAGACGCTCTTTGCCTCCACGTTCCTTTTGAACGGCGCACGCGATCACGACGAGCCCGGGGTCTTCGTCACCTTCGAGGAGCGCCCCATCGATATCGTCAACAATGTCGCCTCACTCGGTTTCGACGTGCAGGGGCTGATCGACGAGGGAAAGCTTTATATCGAGCACATCGCCATCGATCCCTCCGAACTGGAGGAAATCGGCGACTACGACCTTGAGGGCCTCTTCCTGCGGCTGGAACTTGCCATTGACCAGGTCGGAGCCAAGCGGATTGTGCTCGACACGATCGAAAGCCTGTTTTCGGCCTTCACCAATCCTGCCATTCTTCGCGCCGAAATCCGCCGCCTGTTCGACTGGCTGAAGGACAAGGGACTGACGACGATCATCACCGGCGAGCGCGGCGATGGGTCCCTGACGCGTCAGGGCCTGGAGGAATATGTTTCCGACTGCGTCATCCTGCTCGACCATCGCGTCCACAACCAGATCTCGACGCGCCGGCTGCGGATCGTCAAATATCGCGGCACGGCCCACGGCACGAACGAGGTTCCCTTCCTGATCGACCAGGATGGATTTTCCGTCCTGCCGGTCAGCACGCTCGGCCTTTCCCATAAGGTCTCCGAGGAGCGCATTTCCTCCGGGATCGCGACCCTCGACGAAATGTTGTCCGGCGGCGGATTTCATCGCGGCACGAGCATCCTGATCAGCGGTGTGGCCGGGTCCGGCAAGAGCTCGGTTTCCGCAAGCTTCTGCGCTGCGGCCTGCGCCGCCGGCGAACGCGCGCTCTATTTCTCCTTCGAGGAATCGCTCGACCAGACCGTGCGCAACATGCGTTCGATCGGCACTGATCTCAGGAAATGGGTCGATGCGAAATCGTTGCATTATGTCGCGGTCCGCCCGACCTTCTACAGTCTGGAAATGCATCTGGCGGTGATGCTTCGCGAGATAGCCCGCTTCAATCCTTCCCTCGTCGTTCTCGATCCGATCTCGGCCTTCATGGGCAGCGGTGACGTTCTCGAGGTCCAGTCCATGCTGTTGCGCATGGTGGATTTTCTGAAATCGCGCGGAACGACTGCCGTCTTTACCCATCTGATGCATTCGCAGGATGGGACGACGGAGACCGACGCAGGCCTTTCTTCGCTGATGGATGCCTGGATCCTGCTTCTCAATCGGGAGATTGGCGGTGAGTTCAATCGGGAACTCTACCTCCTGAAGGCCCGCGGCACCGCCCATTCCAACCAGGTGCGCGAATTCGTCATGTCCAAAGATGGAATTCGATTGCTCGCGCCATATATCGGCGATGGGCGGGCCTTGACCGGCACTCTCAGACAGTCGGAGGAAGCCAAAGCCCGACGCTCGGAGGTCGAGCGGAAGGCCGAGGTGGCACGGCGGGCCGAACTGCTCAAGCAGAAGCGCAGGAAGGTCATGGCGCAGATCGAAGCGCTGCAGGCCGAACTGGAGTCGGACGAGGCCGAGCTGACCACTGTCCAGGACGCGGAAGCGGCCTATTTGAATCAGGCGGCCTCTGATCGGGCGGCCATGGAGAAAAGCCGCCGTTCGGCGCAATGACGATGGGTGAAATGGAAAACGAAACAGCGGGCGCACCCAAGAAGCTGGTCCTTTATATCGCCGGTCAGACACCGAAATCACTGGCGGCCATCCAGAACCTCGAGCGCATCTGCGCCGAAAGCCTGCCGGGCAAATATGTCATCGAGGTGATTGACCTTCGAAAATCGCCGCAGCTGGCGCGCGAACACGGGATCGTCGCCATTCCGACGCTGGTTCGGGAATTGCCGACGCCGATCCGCAAGATCATAGGCGACCTGTCGAATACCGAGAAAGTTCTCGTCAATCTGCAGGTTGGAGAGGGTGAATGAGCCTCGAGGCAGTTTCGCGAGCAGAGGCCCTGAACGCGGATCTGCGCCGGCGGCTCGAGGAGGCCGAAGAGGTCATCCGGGCGATCCGCGAGGGCGAGATCGATGCGCTGGTCGTTCGCAACCAGAAGCGGGAGGAGGAGATCTTCACGCTCGAGGGAGGCGTCGAATCCTATCGCTCCTTCATGGAGGCGATGGATCTCGGCGCTGCTGCCTTCGATGGCCACGCCAACCTGCTTTATGCCAATCAGGCGCTTTGCGATCTCTTTGCCGTTTCCCGTGACGCGCTGGACGCAAAGCTGCTCTTTGAGGCAATCGGTGCGGAGGCTTCCGCCGTCATTGCCGCTTTGATCGAAAAGCCGACGTCAGGAGCGGCCGGGGTGCAGATCAAGCTCGGACAGGGCGAGGCGGCGCGTTATTTACAGATTTCGGCAGGCCGGATGATGCTCGGGACGAATCCGGGCATCGCCATGAGCTTTACCGACATCACCGCCCGCATCCGGGCCGAAGAGCGCAAGGAAGCCGAGCGGACCGTACTCGCCATCCTGTCGTCTGCGGCAGAAGCGGTCGTCGTTTGCGATCTCGCCGGAATCGTCACGCATGCCAATACGGCGGCCTTCGGCCTTGCCAACGGCGACCCGATCGGATCGCCCTTCGACAAGGCCTTCGCACTTGACGTGCGCGGTGCGACCGGGCTCATGCAGGGCGAAGATTTCCTGGCCGTAGTCGTCGAAGGGCAGTCCATCCAGGGAATAGAGGCAATCGCGCCGAAGAGCCGCGGCGGCAAGGACGTCCTCGTCAGCGCCTCGCCGCTCATCGTCGGCGACGGTAAAGTGACGGGCACGGTTGTGACCCTCGTCGACCTTTCGCGCCGCAAGGCAGCGGAAAAGCAGCAGCTTCTGCTGATGGGCGAACTCGATCATCGCGTCAAGAACACCTTGGCCCTGGTCGTGTCGATCTCCAATCGCACCGCCTCCACCGAGGATACGATCGAGGGTTTTCGCAAGGCCTTCTCGGGTCGCATTCATGCGCTGGCGGCCACCCACAACGTGCTTGCCGACCGATCCTGGTCCTCCATTCTGCTGACGGAGATCCTCGCTGCAGAGCTTGCACCCTATGTCAGCGACCTCGGCGCCAAGCTGAAGATCAGCGGCGAGGATGTCGAGATCCTGCCCCGCGCAGCCATCGCCTTCGGTCTTGTCATTCATGAACTGGCGACCAATGCCGTCAAATACGGCGCGCTTTCCAACGATCACGGCCGGATAGAGATCGCCGTCAGGCGCGAGGCAGCCTCCATCGAGGTCTGCTGGACCGAGATCGGTGGTCCGCCGGTCACGCCGCCGACACGGAAAGGGTTCGGGGACACGGTCATCAACCGCAGCCTGCAATATTCTCCGAATGGCGGGGCCAAGCTCGATTTTCATCCTGAGGGCCTTCGTTGCGCCATCCGCGTGCCGGTAGAGGATGTTGCGACTGTCTGACCCGGTCCGGTAGGACCCATTAACCGGGCCGCGGTCGCCCCGGCGCAGGATGCGCCAGCGCTGTCCAGATTAGAGCATTTACCGGGCTCGATGCTCGCGCCATCCGCACGGGTAAACCGTGTGGATCGACCCGAGCAACTGACGGCCCGGCCATGCCCGGCGATGCCCCTGAGCGCATCACGGACCACCCCATGCCGCCGACAATTCGGCGATTCCGTTTGATCGCTCCGGCCCCGCCGCGCCCTTTACCGGCGCCTGTGCGCTATTGGCAAAGACGTTGGGAACAACGGGGCAATAACGAGGTTTGCCAGCGTTAGCCCTCTTCATTTCAAGCCAGGAGAAGCACATGTCTGACAACGCACCCGCAAAGGGCCTCGCCGTTATCACCGGAGCATCAACGGGCATTGGCTATGAACTCGCCAGATGCGCCGCACAGGATGGCTACGATCTTGTCATCGCCGCAGATGAGAGCCGCATTGCGCAAGCAGCCGACGATCTGCGCCAAGTCGGCGGAGCCGTCGAGGCGGTCGAGGCTGATCTGTCGACCGTCGAAGGCGTCGACAGGCTGATGGAACGCATCGAGGCCGACGGCCGTTCGGTCGACCTTTTGATGGCGAATGCGGGTCGCGGCCTCGGCAAGGGATTTCTTGATCAGGATTTCGCCGAAGCGCGCAAGGTGGTCGACACAAACGTCACCGGCACCATTTATCTTGTTCACCAGATCGGCAATCACATGCGGGCGCGGGGAAAAGGTCGCATTCTTCTGACCGGCTCGATTGCCGGCTTCATGCCGGGCTCCTATCAGGCTGTCTATAATGGCACGAAAGCCTTCATCAATAGTTTCTCCTTCGCGCTGCGGGAGGAGCTGAAGGACAGCGGCATTTCCGTCAGCTGCCTAATGCCCGGTCCGACCGAAACCGAGTTCTTCAAGCGCGCGGACCTCATGGACACATCGGTCGGTCAGGCCAAGAAGGACGATCCGGCCGAGGTGGCCCGCATCGGCTACGACGCGATGCTCGACGGCGAGGGCGATGTCGTCAGCGGCTGGAAAAACAAGTTGCAGGCAGCCGTCGCCAATGTCACCCCCGCCAGCATGCTCGCTCACCAGCATGCCAAGATGGCTGAGCCTGGCTCGGGCGCGAAATAGGCGCTTGCCGCCTGGCGGGCCGACTGCAGCTCGCTCATCCGGGCAAGGAAAGGACCGAGACCAAGGGAAGATGGTCAGAGGCCACTCTGGCAAGAGGATCGTCGAGAACAAAAGTTTTCGACACCTCGATGTCCGCGGTGACGAAAATATGGTCGAGCCGCAGGATCGGAAACCGCGATGGAAAGGTCGGGCGATAGCCGGCGGGATTTGCGCGCTGCGCATCGCCAAGCGTTCGCGTCGCCGCTCGATAGGCTGCCGAGCTCGGAACTGCGTTGAAGTCACCGCACAGAACCGCGCTGCTTTTCCGCTCGCCAAGCCAGCCCGCTCCCAGCAGTGTATTCACCTGCTGGATGCGCTCGCGCCCCCGCAGCCCGAGATGGGTATTGATCACCAGCAATTCATGACCAGCGACTTGGATCTCGAGCGCGATCGCGCCTCTCGGCTCGCCGATCGAGGGAAGGGCGTCGGCCTTAATCGTGCCGGTCGGAAGCGCCGTGATGATCGCATCGCCGTATCGCTCCTCGGCGACGGTCATGCTCGGGTGGAAATGGGCCTGCATTTTCAGAAGTGAAGCAATGGCTTTTGCTTGGTCGACACCGCCAGTTCGGGATCGAAAAACGTCGACTTCCTGAAGCGCCACAATATCGGGCCTCGCCATCGCGATAACCGCGGCGATGCGCGCCGGATCAAGTTTTCGATCCGTACCAATACAGCTGTGGACATTGTAGGTGAGGAGGGTGATCGTTTGACGTGACGGCATTTCATGGCCTCTGACCAGCAAGGAACACAACAAGCCTTCATTCGTTCCACCTCAATGTTCTCATTCGCATTCAGGTGAAATCAAATGAGCATGAAATCATTGCTTTGGAAGGCGATGTTCGTGGCTGCGCTCGGCCTCGCCGGCTTCCTTCTCTACCGGATTTTCCATCAATATAGCGCGAACCAGATCCTCGAATCCTTTGCACGTATCCCTGCTTACAACCTCCTTCTGGCCGCACTCGCTGCAGCGGGCTCCTACCTCTGCCTCACAGGCTTCGATTTCCTGGCGATCCGCTCCATCGGCAAGAAGATCGCCTATAGGCGCATTGCCCTTGCATCCTTCGTGAGCCTGTCCCTTGGACACAATATCGGCTTTGCCGGCCTGAGTAGTGGCGCCTTTCGATATCGCTTTTATTCGCGATGGGGATTGTCGACCGAGGACGTCGCGAAGATCATCCTCTTTTGTGGCGTGACGGTGGGCATGGGACTGGTTGGCCTCGGCGGTATGGCGCTGATCGTCAACCCCGCCGACGCTGCGGCGCTGTTGGGCCTGTCAGAGGCAAGTGCCAGGGTTGCAGGCCTGGGCCTGCTGTTGGTGCTGATGGCTTATGTGGTGGTCGCCGCGCTGGTCAGGGCGCGCCTCCATCTCTGGCGCTGGTCGCTTCAGCTGCCGTCGCCTGGCATTGCCATCCTGCAGGTTGCCGTCGGAACGTTAAATTTTGCCTTCGTATCGGCCTGTCTGCACGCGCTTCTCGCAGCCTTCGGCAATGTCGCCTTTCTTCAGTCTGTAACGGCCTTCGTACTGGCCAATTCTGCCGTTTTGGCAACTCATGTCCCTGGCGGACTCGGGGTGCTGGAGACGACCGTCCAGCATGTTGTTCCCGATGCCGCCTCGATCGGCGCGTTGATCGCCTTCCGGGCGATCTATTTCGTCCTTCCTCTTATCCTGGGAACGGGCCTTCTTTTTATCTGCGAATTTATCCCGGGCCGTTCCCGCCCCGGGAAAGAACCGCAAGCAGGAAAGCCTGCGCAGGCGAGCTCAGCCTGATCAGGCTGTCTTCGGATCGAACAGCGCGGTTCCGATAACAGGGCAAAGCGGCCCGGGACCAACATCGGCATCGAGAGCCTTCAACCGTCCGAGCCCTTCATTCAGCGCATCGATTGCCCGAATGAGCGAGCCCGCTTCATCCACCTTTGCGGCGACGATTTCCGTCGAGGTACCCAGGTGCTCGGCAAGGAGCTGGCAGCGCAGCTTCGCGATCGCCGCGAAATGGTCCGGCGTCGTCGCATCCAGACGCATGTCGCATTCCGTATCCAGACCCTCGGACCGGTGGTTGAGGTTGGACGAGCCGATCCGCAGACTTTGGTCATCGGCGATCAAGAGTTTGGAATGAACGAGGACCTCGATCTCGCTGGTGTCATCGGGGACCACCGGATAAAAGACCCGCAATCGATCATGGCGATCAGCCTGTTTCAGCCGGCGGATCACCCTGCGGCGATTGCGCCCCATGACGAGCTGCTCGATGAAGCCATGCGAGCTGCGCGTACAGATGATCACGATCTCCGGCCCTTCATCTTCGAGGAGGCGGGCGGCCAGGGCCTTTGCGATGGTCTGCGAGGCCAGATATTGCGTCTCGATATAAAGATGCCGGCTGGCCGATCTGATGATGTCGAGCGTCATTTGAAGGCCCTCGCTGACACCGCCACGGGCCAAGTCTTCCCGCTGGGTCAGCGCGAAAGCTGCCGGCATGCGACGTGCCGCAACCGGACTGTGAAGCAAACGCTGGCCCGGCGCTCGGCCGGGGGCGGGCGCGGGGACAAGATTGCTATCGCCGCCCCATTCGATCCATCGCCGCCGAATGATTTGTCCGATCTGTCGGGCAGCCTCGCCGGTGACCATCGTCTGGACATCGTGGAGAGGATCATAGGAGCGACCGCTCGTATCGCGCCGACGGCTGTCTGAAGGTGCATGACGTCGATCGTCAAACCGTCGCGACGTCAGGTCAATACCGCCAATGAAGCCGACAGCGTCATCGATGCAGACCAGCTTTTGATGATGCGAGGCATGCCATGCATCATGGCGGGCAAACAGCATGCGGATACGCGGATGGGCCGGAAAATCGCGCCGAAAAAATAGCCTCAGCGACTTTTGCGAATAGATCGGTCCCATCGCCCAGACCAGGATCCTGACCTCCAGGTCGGGATTGGATCTGACCGCGGCCTGCAGCAGGTCACCGAGGCTTTCACTGGACAGACCGGGCTGCAGCAGGATGTCGGGATTGAAGTCCCACCCGACGACGAGGATCGAATTGCGCGCCTGACGCAGGGTTTTAGCAAGAGCGGCGAAATAATCCTGACCGTTGACGAGAAACGCGACGGCGTCCGCCTGGCCCTGAAAGGCGAAGGATGTTTGAGGATGGCCATGTGACAGATCTTTGGGCGAAGTCTCATGCGAGGCCAATGCGGTCGGAAAGCTGGTATCCATGGTCAACAAGCGTCCTGATCAATTTGATCCACAAACGCGAGCGTGGCCGCGCAGGTTCCACAGACCTGCTGTTCGGTCGAATTGGAATGAAGCGTCAAGGCTCCGCTTCCGCAACGGCCGATCTTTGCCCTGGGCAAATCCGCAATGCAACCGAAGGAGCCCGCGCCAGGACTTCGAGCCGGCGTCGTTCAAGCGATGTGACCGCCAGCGTGCTCCAGGCGCAAGGCGACGACGTGCGAGAGCTGGCCCCGAGACCGAAATGATCGAGCAGAGTGATCGGACCGCGTCCGTGCCGCACCGCCAAGGCAGGTCGCACCGATTGGCAAGAGCTGGAAGAGGCTGAACCCTAAGACCGAGATCCTGGGCGCCGGCCGATCCGGATCGCGCGTGATCACCGTGGGACCAAAACCGGGTGAGCCCTGTTCAGGCTGCCGTTCGCAGGGAGGCAGAACGGATGACGGAAAACCTTGCACATGTCGGCAAGACGCGGCTTATGTTGAGGCTTCCCGATCTGCGTCAGGATCTACGGCGTCTCTTCGACAGGCACGGCTTGTTGCAAGAGCTTTGCGAGGCCCATGAAGAGGCTTGTCTGATGCGACTGCGGCCAAGCATGTGATGTGCCTGATACTTCTCTATTGATAGAATATCGCATGTGCTGCCAGGACATTGAGGAACAGCCGAGACATATGCAGCCGCCGTCTCGCCGCGGGCTGGGCCCCGCCAGCAGGGTGTCTATCGTCAGGGCGTCAGATCCTCGAGAGCCAAGAAAGGCATCGGCACGAAGAGCTTGGCAGAGGCGGACCTGCAGCATTTGCCAAAATCATCGGTTCGTCGCTCAAGGGCGCCTAAACCGGCAAATCTGGCGCAGGCTACCTCCTCACGAGAAGGCAAGTAAGTCCTAAGCAGGCACCCGCCAATGTCCCCGGCGAGGCCCGATCGCTAAGGGCGCGACAGAATGCCCGAGAAGAGCTGGCGGAGCATGCCGGCCATCATGCCGGTCTCGTGGGGATCGCCTGTCATGAGAGCAGACGTGACGTTGCGCATCTGCTCGAAGGTGATGTGGGGCGGAAGCGGCGGCACCTCCGGATCGGTCTTTACCTCGAGGATCACGGGGCAACCGGCCTCGAGTGCCGACTTCCAGGCAGTGCCGAGGTCGTCAGGGCGATTGACGAAGATGCCGCGAAGGCCGATCAGCTCGGCGAATTTATGATAGGGCATGTCGGGGATCGTCTGGGATGCGGCGAACTTCGGATCACCTTCCATCACCCGCTGTTCCCAAGTTACCTGGTTCAGGTCCTCATTGTTGAAGACACAGATGACGAAGGTCGGGTTGGCCCAGGTCTTCCAGTATTTGGCAACGGTAATCATCTCCGCCATGTTATTCATCTGCATTGCGCCGTCGCCGACGAGCCCGACCACCGGCCGATCAGGCTCTGCGAACTTCGCCGCAATAGCATAGGGAACTGCAGCTCCCATCGAGGCGAGGCCGCCCGACAAGGACGCCTTCATGCCGCGGCGGATCTTCAGATCGCGCGCATACCAGTTGGCGCAGGATCCGGAGTCACTGGTAATGATCGCGTTGTCCGGCAGTCGCGGCGACAACTCGGTGACGACACGCTGCGGATTGACAGGATTTGCGTCCACCCTTGCGCGCTCGTCCAGTGTCTTCCACCAGTCCGCGACGCTGTTCGCAACCGTCTTGCGCCAACTGTTGTCAGCCTTCTGTGTCAGGAGCGGCAGCAGCGCAAGCAACGTCTCGCCCGCATCGCCGGTGAGGTTGAGCTCCATCGGGTAGCGCAGTGACAGCATGTCCGGATCGATGTCGATCTGCACGCCGCGCGCCTGGCCTTCCGCGGGCAGAAATTCCGAATAGGGAAATCCGGATCCGACCATGAGCAGTGTGTCGCAATCCTGCATCAGATCCCAGGATGGCTTGGTTCCGAGAAGGCCGATCGAGCCGGTGACCCAAGGCAGGTCGTCTGGAAGGGCAGCCTTTCCAAGAAGGGCTTTTGCCGCACCTGCCTGCAGGCGGTCGGCAACGGCGATCACCGCGTCGGTTGCGTTCAGTGCGCCGGCGCCGACCAGAATCGCCACCTTTTTACCGGCGTTCAGGATGTCAGCGGCGGCCTGAAGATCGTCACCATGCGGGAAGATGCGTGGACGGCTGTAGCCCGGTCCTGAATGCACTGTCCCATGTTTGCGCGGCGGCTCCTCATAGGGCATCTCCTGAAGGTCGTTCGGCAGGATGACGGTCGTCACCGTCCGGTTGGCGAGCGCGATGCGACAAGCCCGGTCGATCAGATGGCGGACCTGCGCCGGGGTCGAGGCTTGCTGGACGAAATCACCGGCGACGTCCTTGAAAAGGGAGGCAAGATCAAGTTCCTGCTGATAGTGGCCGCCTAGCGCATGTCGCGCCTGCTGGCCGACGATTGCGAGCACTGGCTGATGATCCATCTTGGCATCGTAAAGACCGGTGATCAGATGCGTGGCGCCTGGTCCCGATGTTGCGATGCAGACACCGAGCTCGCCGGAAAACTTCGCGTGGGCCGCCATGAACGCTGCCATCTCCTCGTGGCGTGCCTGGATGAATTCTATTTTTCCGGACGCGTGTTGGAGGGCGCCGAAGACGCCGTTGATGCCATCGCCGGGGTAGCCGAACAGGCGCCGTACGCCCCAGTCCTTCAGGCGCGAGACGACGAAATCGCCGACAGTCTTTGGCATCGAATCTCTCCATTCCGGACGGCGCCTGATCGCGCCGCTGTTGCCAACCGCCGTCGATAAGTCGATTGCGGCTGGAGCTTAGGCTGTCAGACAACCAGGTCGCCCCAAGCGCGATCCCATTCGACCCCCTCGGCAAGTTCAATGAGAATAAGGTGATCGTCCCGCACGTGGCTGCGTGCGATTTCGAACGCGGCGGCCGGGCTCATCTCCTCGCCCGGGAAGACAGCATCGTCGTCTTTCGAAGCGACAACCTTGCGGACATAGCCGCGGATCTACCCTATCATCGTTATAGCCAGGGACAGGAAAACGAGGGTGACCTCGTCATCAAGTTTTACCGATCCGGTGAAGATTGTCACGGCGATCTCCTGTCAAATCTCGGACGGGTGTCAGCCCGCAGGTATGAAGGGCAACGCTTCGCAACCGATATCGCTGTAGAGCTGTCCCGAGACGATCAAAGACTGCCGCATAGCCTGGACGCGCCTCTCGGCGTCATCCAGGGAATAGGCCCAAATTTCAGCAGCCCAGGTCTTATCTTTCCAGTGGTACTGCAACGCGAACTTGTAGATTTCCTGCCCGTTCTGGTCGATCGACACGTAATCGTGGTCCGGCCGGTCTGCAGCGGCAGGCTGCGATCGGAAGTTGATGATCTGCATGATGTCCTGCGCCTTTCCGAAGATGGCTGGCCTTAATCCAGCTGCACCGGCTTGATCGTGGCAACGGAGATCTCGCCCTCGACCACGCCGCGTATGAGGTCGCTACGATTGCGCTCGACCTCGACGACCGTATAGAGTTTGTCGTCGCGAAAAGCGCTTGCATTGATCGTGGTGACGTCTTCGGCGGGCGCCGAATCCACTTCCATGAAATCCAGTTCGCGGCCCGAGGCTACGATACGGGCATCACCGGGCGTGCGCGCTGCCACCAGGACAATCCCGTGATTGAGGCTATTGTCCCATCGCGGATCATCCGGAGCGGCGATCGGCTCGAGCCTATAGAGGTTCAAGGCTTCGTTCTGATCGCCGGCAGCCGCCTCCGCTTGCGCGTCAAGCATCTGTGCAAGGCTTTCCACGGAGCGACCGAAATGGGTGGTACTCGTGGCATTGTTGACGGCATCATCACCGCCACGCAAGACATTCGACATGCTTATTCTCCTCGTTCGGGAACACAACCAGCATCGGCGGAGTTGGTTCCCGGTAGTCGAGCTAGCGTGAACATCCGCCGCGTGATGCCTGTTTTGGATGCGGAGGGCTGCGCGCACTATCCCGGCGCTTTCCGCGTCGACCAGGTTTCCACGCGGTCAGCCCACATTGCCAAATTGGAGGTAAAATGCCCGATCAAGTTGACGAACAACAAAAGCTCTGGGATCTCATCGAAAAAATCGGCTTTTGCATGCTGACGACTCATAATGGCCTGGACCTTAAAGCGCGTCCAATGTCGGCCTATGTCGAAAGGCTGGAAAACGCCATCTACTTCCTTACCGATGTTGCAAGCCATAAGGATGAGGAAATTGCTCGATACCCGCACGTCAATCTGGCCTTTGCCGATCCTGGCCACCAGAAATATGTCTCCATCTCTGGCACAGCCGTCATCCAGAACGACCGCGATAAGATCCGCGAGTTCTGGGCAACGCCCGCCAAGGCCTGGTGGGACGACGCGGATGATCCGTCCATCCGCATTCTCAAGGTGACACCATCTTTCGCCGAATATTGGGACAGTCCCGGCACGCTGGTCAGTTATATCAAGATGGCCGCCGCGGCGGTCAGCAAAGCGCGACCGGATATGGGGGATCACGTCGAGGTTGATCTCTGATCGCATGGCCGGGGAAGCGATCAGTCGGGAACATCGCGCCTTGCTGCATGTTCCTGACACAGACGAAATCGGACAGCCCACCCATGTTACAGATCGCTCTGTTGTTGATCCTTGCCGTTGCTGGCAGACCACTCCTCTACGCCTGTCTCGGCTACGCCGATTACTTCCTGGAACAGGCCCGGAAAAAACGGCAATTGCGCGAAGCGTTCAGACGCCGGCGGGACTAAACATAAGGCGTCGCCGGCACCTGTCGGGAACAATCCGCATCATCTGGCAGAGGTGCTGTTTGTCGCCCAGAGCGGCGGGCACAACGAAAAAGGCCGCCCGCCGGGCGACCTTTTGGTGTGCTTGCCTTAGGCGACCTTTTGGCCCTTGGGGTTGGCCTGCGCCTGCGCAAGCTGCGTCAGCTTCTTGTCGGTCGCTTCCTCTTCGGAAAGATTAGCCTTGAGAAGAGGAACGGCATCTTTCAGTCCAAGCTGGTTGGCCCAGGCGATCAAGGTGCCGTAGCGCGCGATCTCGTAGTGTTCAACGGCCTGCGCCGAGGAGATCAGCCCTGCATCGAGCGCAGGTGAGCCCTTGAACTCCTCCATGATTTCCTCACCTTCCGCGATGATGCCCTGGATCGCCTCGCAGGTCTTTCCCCGCGCCGGTTTTCCGACAAGCTCGAACACCTGCTCCAGGCGCTCGATCTGTCCTTGGGTCTCGTCTCGATGCTGGATGAAGCCGGCCCTGCCTTCTTCGGACTGGGCTGCGCGCGCCATCTTCGGCAGAGCCTTCAGGATCTGCTTTTCGGCAAAGTAAATGTCCTTCAGAGTGTCTAGAAACAGGTCATCCAATGTCTTAGCGGTTGCCATAGTGGCTCCTCCTGTCAAATGGGTTATCGCTCCTTGCCGACATTCGCCGCCGTACGAGGGCCTTGATCAATGCGCGCCCTGCCTTGATGTTCCCGTACGCCGCCGTACCGGAACACAAACCGGTGACACACGTTTTAGTTGGTTGGTATGGCCGAGCACTAAGCCCTGTTCGATCGCAGAAAGCTTTTATCGCAGTGATCAAAGTTTGCCATCAGGACGCAGTTGTGAAGCGCCAGTGAATGGCAGCCGGATCTACCGAGCTGACCCGATCCGGGCGGGCTTCGAGGAGCCGCCTCACAGGCACCAGCCTGCGAGGATCGCCGATCTCAGGCGGCACTGTCAGTCCCGCATTTAGATAATAGAGTTCCATTTCCTGCCGCAGGGCCCGGATTTCAAAGCCAGTTCGTCCTTGCCCCATCCATTCCGTCAGGATGACGTCGCAAAGGATTGCTGGGCTTATCATTTCGCTGTCGAGATTATCCATGCGTTCGGCACCGGCTTTTGCGAGGCATGCTTGCTGATCTACGGCGACCAGCCGCCAAAATACATAGCATGCAACGCCCGTTCATACCCAACCGATTTCGCAGCTCGGCATTTGCCGACGGTATGTGCATGGTCTGGCTTCGGAGGACGCGCGCTCAGATCTCGGGGCATCCCCTGACATTGGCAAAGCTCATGCGGTCTGGCCTGCCGCTTCGGGTAAATCCCTGAACCGTAATGCTGCGCGGGGTCTCGCGGATGATCTGCGCCCGGCGAAGTCCCGCATCGCGGGCGTTGTCCAGCGCATCGCGCGGATCGCAGCGGCGGCGCGGGCCGCGCTCATAATAGCGATCATCGTAACGGTCCCGATCGTGGTTCTGGACCTCGACACCGCCAGGACCGAGACGCAGCTCGACCTGCGCATCGGCGATCGATGGTGCGGCGAAACTGGCAATCACCGACGATAAAAGCACTGCTTTGAAAGCGATATTCATATTTACCTCCATGGCGCTGATATCCGAACTTGCAACATTAATTTTGGTTCCATCGCATCCGGGTGGCGCTCCCTTGCCGATGGTCGCTGCGGCAATCCTGCGGTGCGGGCCCATTTCCCGGTTGCCTTTCGACCCAAGCTTGCAGGGCGCATTTTTTCTTCAGCGAATTTCAACGCTGCCAAGCCGCGCGTGCCGCGATCGCCTTTTGTTGAGTGGGCCCCATACCGATAACCGATCATGGCGATCGCACGGAAGGTGCGTCCTCACTCAGCTGCCGTCCTGCGGCAATCCGGGCCAGGTGCTCGCTTCCTCGGATCATCCCTTCCAAAGCGGAGGTCCTGTGCCCGATCGGGCGCGGGCCCTGCCATCCCAGCCTGGCCGATTTGCGGCGATACAATCCGTTTTCTGATCAGCCAGATCGGGAGGATCCCTGGCGTCAACGCGCCAGCAAGTGTCAGTCCAGCGTCATCCGGATGTCTTACCAGGCCAGATCTCTTGAATTTGTTCATGCCAGCAACTCCTCTTCCCATTTCGAACGTCGAGGTATCGTTACGGTTCCGGCGCGCGCTCGAAAAGCGAGTGATTGCCAGCCGAGCGATCGTGGCGAATGAAACCTTGCTGGGGCTTCTTTAATCGGCGATTGCCGGGCCGCGGCTAGGCGTAAGGAGATGGCGATGGCAGGTTCGGTAAGCGCTTGTAGCTCCAACGAATGCCGACCCGTCGGCGCTAGTGGCTCTCGTCGTCGGAAATATCTTCCAATGTGACGCCGGCAAGTTCCTCGTTCAGTTTTGCTATGTCGCCGAGCGACAAGATGCCGGTGATTTTTCCACCATCATCAAAAACCAAGAGGCGGCGCATCTGAAGCTCGGACATACGGTGGGCCGCCTCGCGAAGCTCGGTACTTTCCAGGCAGCTTTCGATCCCGCTCGTCATTATTTTCGAGATTGGCCCGGCGATATCGACGTTTTCGGCGACGGCGCGCACGACGATGTCCCTGTCGGTGACAATCCCGAAGACCTCATTCCCAACGACAGGGATGACACCGGAATCAATTTCCGACATAAGCCGCGCGACATCGCGGATGCTGATATGAGGCGCCACAGTCACCACCTGTCTCGTCATTACGTCTCTTACTTGCATGCTGATCTCCTGGCTTGGCCCCCGAACCAAAACACCCGGGCCAGCTTCGTGGTTCCACTCAAGCGCCTGTTCGCTTCATGGAGACCGGTCGGCTGTGCACGGATATGACCGGCACTTCTGGATGCCGCGGCACGTCTCCAGCGCAGCGGGAACCTGGGCCCCGGAGCGAAGTTCAGTTCTTCAAAGGGCCAAAGCGAAAGACGACGATTTTGAACCCAAACTGGATCCATTTATGCATCGACATGCAGCGGATGTTTGCCGAAGAGACGCCCTGGCATGTTGCCTGGATGGCAAAAGTCTCTCCTGCCGTCGCAGAACTTGTCGCACGTCACCCCGAAAGAACTCTCTTCACGCGTTTCATCCCGCCTGCGCGCGCCGATCAGATGCCAGGTGCGTGGCAGGCTTATTACCGCAAGTGGGAGGATATGACGCGTGAGCGCATTGGCGAGGATATGCTCGATCTCGTCCCGGAGCTTCGCCGTTTCGTACCGCCTGCCCGAATCTTTGACAAAATGACCTACTCGCCATGGATAAGCGGCAAGCTGCATGCAGCGCTGCAGGCAGAATCCGTCGATACACTCGTGGTCACGGGCGGTGAAACGGATGTGTGCGTGCTAGCGGCGGTACTGGGCGCAATCGATCTTGGATATCGCGTGCGCCTGCTGACTGATGCGGTCTGCAGTGGCGCTGACGACACGCACGATGCCTCGCTTGCCTTGCTCGGAGACCGTTTCTCAGTGCAACTCGAGCTCCTGGAAACCGAGAGTTTTCTGAGGGACGCATCAAGGGTCCAGTTGCGATGAGGCGCGCGCCTTGGATGCAGCGGGGCGACCCCGCGGAGATCGTCTCCACAGGGTCAATCGAGATTACTTGTTCAGATCCTTTGCCATCTGAAGATGGTGTTCCAACGCAGGACGGGTTTTTGCGGCCCAGGCCTTGAGCTCGGGATTGTCCCCCTCCTCGCCATAGCGCTTGAACAGATCGACGGCCTCCTCGTGCACGTCTTCCTGGTCGGAATGATAGAGTTTGGTGAAGTCGTCGCCCTGGAGCTTGCTGAGATCATCGAGCATGCTTTTGTGTGACGATGTCATGGAGGCCGGGACAGCTGCCTTGACCTTACCGCCGGCAATCATCGCCTTCAGTTCCTCGGAGGTCTTTTGGTGATCCGCCACCATCTGCTGGGCGAATGTCTTCGTCTTGTCATCGGCGCGTTCGAGCGCAAGCTTGCTGGATTCGATTTCGAACATGTCACTGCTGGCTGCTTCGAGTACGAAGTCTTCTGTTTTCGGCGCCATTCCCATGACCGAGTTCACGCCGGTTTTCTCGGCTGCCGATTGTGCAAAGACCGAGGTAGTGGCGGCGGCGAAAATGATCGAAGCGGTTAGAATGTTCTTCATGAGGACCTCCTTTTGGACCGGGATGCAAAACAAGGATCGGTGCTAGTTGTTCCCGGGCGCGAGGAACAATGCGACGCAAGCGAAGTTGCTTGCCAATCAGAAAGGAGCCGCGAATGCCCGCCATCGACATTTCCACACGACCGGTTGAAGAGATTGCATCGCAGCTTTCGGCCATGAGCATCGAAGAGGTTTTCCTGGCGATGCGGCAGCTGGAGACCGCCAGCGAGGCCGTCGACGTCGCCGGGCGCGAGCAGATACTCTCGCGCATCGCGCTGGTGGAGGAGGAAATCGAAGCCCGGTTTCCAGGACAGCTACTTGCCCCTTATCGAAACTGGAAGAAAACCCATCCACTCTTGTAGATGCACTCGCGCATCTTCTGCAGCCAGAGGAGGCTAACATGAGCAGTTCTGACAGGACCACCGATCACCAGACGATCCGTGACTGGGTCGAGGAGAGAAAAGGCCGTCCCTCTGTCATCCGCACCAAAGGTAAAGGAGGCCTGCTTCGCATCGATTTCGGCGAAAAGGAAGAGGCGTTTGAGGAGATCGGCTGGGACGAATTCTTTCAGATCTTCGACGAAAACAAGCTGGAATTTCTTTATCAGGAGGAGACGAAGGATGGCAAAACGAGCCGGTTTGCCAAATTCGTTGAGCGAAACTAGACTTGGCGTCTGGCCTTGATCGGAACGGTGACGATGAATTTCGATCAGCAGAGAGAGATTGCCGAGCGGCTTGGGGTAGCAAATCGGTTCGATCAAGCCACAGAGGCGCAACGTCGCATACGGTTTCTCGCCGACTATGCCCGCACCGCATCCTGCCGCTCCCTTGTGCTCGGCATCAGTGGGGGCGTCGATTCCCTCGCCGCAGGTCTGCTTGCGCAACACGCCGCCGCCTCTCTTCGCGACGTTGGATACAGCCTCCGGTTCATCGCAGTTCGCCTTCCCTACGGCAAACAGGCAGACGAGGATGACGCGCAAAAGGCACTGGAGGTCATTTCACCGGATCGGGTCGTGACCATCGATATCAAACCTGCCGCCGACGCCACGCTCGATGGCGTCAAGCGCGAGGCGAGTGATCTCCTCGAACAGACGCGACTTGATTTTCACCTTGGAAATATCAAGGCCCGCCAGCGCATGGTGGCTCAATATGCGCTCGCCGGAACGACGCGCGGCCTTGTCATCGGCACGGATCATGCGGCCGAGGCGGTCATGGGCTTCTATACCAAATTCGGCGACGGCGCCGCCGATATCCTGCCGCTCGCGGGCCTCACGAAACGGCGCGTGCGAGCGCTCGCAGCGCATCTCGGTGCACCGGATGATCTGGTCTTCAAGATCCCGACCGCCGACCTTGAATCCGATGCGCCTTTGCGGCCGGACGAGGATGTCTATGGCGTGACCTATGATGAGATTGACGACTTCCTGGAGGGCAGGGACGTAACGCAGGCGGCTGCGCAAAAGATCCTCGCTGCCTATCAGGCAAGCGAGCACAAGCGCCAGCCGCCATTGTCGCCGGGCTAAGGCTGGCCCATTTGATGCGACCTGGTGTTCCACTGATCGTACGCTGGATGACGGAGAGCCTAAGATCGGACCATGGTCCGTATTGCAAGGAGGGGGGCGGTGATATGTCTCGATCTCATGGTGGGAGATCGAATGAGAACACCGCTGCTCGCCGATATAAGGCATGCAATAAGCTTTCTGTCCTCTCTGAATGAGATAGAACGCCGGTCCCTCGTCCTGCGGATCGTCGGTGAACTGGTGCGCCATCGCGAAGGCGTGCTCGGGCATTCGCCCGCAGCCGACTGCGTTTCGATCGACCGGCTTATCGCCGCCATGTCAACCGCAACCAGCGAAATCGCTGGCATGGACGATGACCACCTTCGGCTACTCCTGGAAGAATGCGAAAACCTGGTGGCAGCGCTTCAGAGCATTGCAAAACAGCGCGCGGTGACGACCCTGCACTAACGCCGCGGTGGGCGTCGACGGGTCCGCTCAGACAGGCGCCTTCATTGATGATGTCGGATCGCGCGCGCTCATCAAGATCTGCCGGCTCGATCCTCGTCGCCTCCCGGCGACCCCAACATCGACAGTATCTTCCATTTTCTCCTGCTCTGGGTTCAAAAGGTATCCAGCCGCGCGCGCGTCTTGGTCGACAAGCGCCGAGAATGCGAACAACCAGGAGAGGTTGGCGTTCGGTCCGCTAGCGTACAGGCATGCATCAATCGCGCGTCTGAAGCGTTTGCAGGTGATCATGACTTCTTGGGAGAGCTCAGATGGCTGACGATACTGCCGCGCCGCGACCACGCCTGTCCACATCAGCCAAACAAAGGCGGGAAGCCTTCGAGGAAACAGATCGTGTGGCGCGCAGCGCAGTGGAGGAGGAAAGCCGGCGCCGCGGCGAGAAGAGCGCCAAATTGAAAGCGGCAAGGCAGCAGGCCCAACAGCAGGGTTCGGACCCATGACGGCAGGCAGCGCGGAAGGCTCGGCGGACACGAAAGGATGCCACCTTCAGGACAAGCCGTGCCATCGCCATTCTGCCGTCGCCGTTTTTAAGGCGCTGGCTGAACCACCCCTACCAGGAAGCGATACGATGCCCACCGACGCGGGCGGGGCATGCGCTGTCGGAGGCGGACGGTGGCCTCGATCTTAGGGCGGCGATCCGAGTATCGCCTTGCAAAGGATGATTTTTGTTGCGAACGACCGATCAGACCGGGGGTGCCCCGCTTACACGTGACCCGGCCTTGGAAAAGACCTCACGTCCGCCAGCTGCATTCATCGCCGCTCGCCTTTTGGTCGCGGCAGAGCAATCCGAAAAAGGACTGATCTATGTTGCATCGGGCGAGGGCAGCGCACGCACGATCTTTGATGCGGTAGCCTGCCTTGCGGCAGACCTGAAGCCTGTCTTCTTTCCTCCCTGGGACTGTCTGCCGTTCGACCGGGTACCGCCCTCGCGGCAGTCGATGGGACTGAGAATGGAGGCGCTATGGCAATGGGCGCACGGTGACGGATCAAGATTGCTGGTAACGTCGCTCGATGCGCTCCTCCAACGCGTGCCGCCTCAAGCGGTGATCGAGGCAAGCCGATACGAACTCAGGGTGGGTGAGCCATTTGACCGCCTCGCCTTTGAGCGTTTCCTGCAGCGAACGGGCTATATAGAAGACAGTGTCGTTGATGATCACGGCGAATACGGCATTCGTGGCGAATTGATCGACATCTTTCCCGCCGGAGGGGAGCATCCTGTGCGGGCCCTGCTCACGCACGGGGATAGGATCCGGGAGTTGCGCAGCTATGATGCGCTGACGCAACGGACGCAAGGGAGCCTCAACACGATCTCGTTGGGACCGGCTTCCGAAGCGATACGTTGCGACGGGCAGCCCGAAAGTACCGAGAGTGCGCCGTCTCCATCGCAGTCCGACATCGCACGGCACCTGTTTGGTCTTTATGGCAACCTTCAAACTGCGTTCGATGCGCTCGGCGAGGTGCCAATGATCTTTGCAGCTGGTTCCGAGGCGCGCGCCGCACGTTACCTCGCCATCATCGACGACGCCAGGCAGGCCGAGCGTGTCTTGCGCGCAGGGACGCTGGCAGAAGCACAATCCCTCTATCTCGACGAAAAAGAATGGCAGGCGGCGAGGAGGAAGGTCGCGTTACAGGAATTGGATCTTCGGGGCGGCGAGCCTGTCCCGAAATTCTTCGAGACGCCACGTCCACGTCGGGCAGTTGCCGAGTTCATCGAAACTGCGCTCGCCCATGAGCAAAAGCTGGTGCTGGCAGGGCGTGGGGATGTCTTCGACACCCTGCGCAGGCGCGCCGAACGGACCGGAAATCTCCGCGCCAGGCCCGTTCTGCAGTGGTCCGATGTTGAAAACGCCCCGCCTGGATCTCTGCTCACACTTGCCGGCGACCTGGAGCAGGGCTTCGCCTCTGCCGCCGATAATCTCGTCGTTATCGGACTTGGCGATGTCCTTGGATTGCGATCGCCCGCAGGCGCACAGGCGCTTTCCGAGCCCGAACTGCAACTGGGCGATGCGGTGGTTCACGAGGATCACGGGATTGGTATTCTGGCTGACCTGGAGAGCTTGCAGATTGATGGGCTGATCCAGGACACAGCCCGGCTCGAGTATCGCGACGGCGCATCGATCCTCGTTCCGATGAAGGATTTCGGCAAGATCTGGCGATATGGCGGCCAGCCGGAGGCCGTGCCGCTCGATCGCCTTCACACGGAAGCATGGGCCAAGCGCCGGCAGACGATCGCTCGCGACATCGCCCTTACGGCTCGCCATCTGCGCCGTCTCCAAAAGCAGAGACAGGAGGCAAAAGCGCGTTCCTTCGTGGCTCCTCTTCGCGACTACGAGCAGTTCGTCTCTCATTTTCCCTACATTTTGACGCGCGATCAGTCTGAAGCCATCGATGCCGTTCTGACGGATCTCGCCTCGGGGAGGCAGATGAGCAGGCTCGTGTGTGGCGATGTCGGTTTCGGCAAGACAGAGATTGCGCTGCGGGCTGCAGCCGTTGTGGCGCTTTGCGGCGCACAGGTCGCCATCGTGGCGCCGACAACCGTTCTGGCGCGCCAGCACTTCGAGACATTTGAACGTCGTTTCGCGCGGACCGGGCTCAGGATCGCCATGTTGTCCAGGCTTGTGTCCAGGAAAGAAGCGGCAAGGATCAAGGCCGGACTGGCAGACGGTGAAATCGACATCTTGGTGGCGACCCATGCGATTCTGGCGCGAGATATCAAATTTGCCGATCTCGCACTGCTGGTCATCGACGAGGAGCAACGCCTGGGAACACGCGCCAAGCAGAAAATGAATACTCTTTCGCCCGGGCTTCACCGGCTCACCATGTCGGCAACGCCCATCCCACGCACCCTCCAGGCTGCGATGGTTGGCATACAGGATGTCAGCCTGCTGAACATACCCCCGGCGCGCCGCAGGCCCGTGAGGAGCCATCTCGTCGAGGCCGACCCAGTCGCCATGCGCACGGCGCTCCTGCGTGAGCACCGGCGAGGCGGGCAAAGTTTCGTCATCGTTCCACGCATTGAGGATATCGATCATCTTGCCGGGATGCTCAAGGAGATCGTTCCCGAATTAACGGTCAGGATCGCGCACGGAAAGTTGCGTGCAACAGCCCTTGACCGGGTCGTGGTCGATTTCGCAAATGGCGACGGCAACGTTCTTCTGTCGACCAACATCATCGAGAACGGCCTTGACGTACCGCGGGCCAACACGATCCTCATCTGGAATGCCGATCGCTTCGGTCTGTCTCAATTGCATCAGTTGCGGGGTCGGGTCGGTCGCGGCCAGGCGCAAGCCGTGGCCTATTTCCTGACAGAAGCGCAGCATCAGATTGCGGAGGAATCGCGCCTTCGGTTGTCGGCCCTCGTCGAACACGATCGGCTGGGAGCGGGGCTGTCGATCAGCCTGCAGGATCTTGATATCAGGGGCGGAGGCGATCTAACCGGTGAGGACCAGGCCGGCCATATAAAGGCGATCGGCATCAGCCTCTATCAGAAGCTTCTCGAAGACGCGATCGCCGCAGCATCGAAGAGGTCGTCTTCGTCAAATGGGCCGGTTTCGACGGCGATCGGCGAGAGCGCGTCGATACCCGCCGATTATATTCCCGATCCAACATTGCGCCTGAACCTTTACGCTCGTCTCGAAAAAGCGTCGTCTGTCGGCCAGATCGATGAACTTGCAGAGGAGTTCGAGGATCGATTCGGCGAGCTGCCCCCGCAGATCGTGACCCTCTTGCGGCTCGCCAAACTCAAGACCGTTGCCCGAAAATGCGGTATCGAAAGGCTGGAGGCCGGCCCGACAGGACTGGCGGTCGGCTTTCGCACCAAGCCCAAACCCAGCCTTCTGAAAGTCCTGTCGCGCGGAAGGGACGCTGCGTTGCATGCGGATCGCATCGTGTTTGCGACCCCGACGCACTCGGGCAATGAGCGAATTGGCTTTTTTGAGGATCTGTTTGCGCCTTTGATGATGTCGCCACCGTTCGACAAGGCAGATTCTCATCGTCGGAGGTAATGACATGGAGATGGTAACAATGATCGGCTATGCGGCCTCTTTATGTTCGGTAGCAAGCTTCGTGCCGCAAGCGCTCAAGATCGCGCGCAGCCAGGAGACGGCGGCGATTTCGACAAGAATGTACCTTCTGACCGTCACAGGCTTTGCCTTGTGGACACTGTTTGGTCTGCTCCGCAACGAGCTGCCGATCATCCTGGCAAACGCAGCCTGCTTCTGTCTCTCGACCTTTATACTTGGCGTCAAATTGCACGCGCGCGCAAAGCGCCGGCAGTGAAAGCCGCATCGTGAGGATGGAACACTACGAGATCTATCGCCGAAAGGGCCGATTTGCAGCCTGGCCGGCCAACTACGGAGCTTGGGCCTGGGACGCGGAAGTGCTTGCAGTGTTTGCCGCAGGATGGAAAGGAACCCAGGGAAGATTGCATGCTCGAGACAAGAACAGCCCCTTTCCACCGCTGCAGGCCCGCAGCCTCGATGGCGGTCGTACATGGGCGATCGAGCCCTTCAACGCCATCATTCCCGGCGGCGAAAGCTTGTCGGCTGACGAGCATCTTTCTTCGCGGCTAAAGGCGGGAGTGCATTTCGATGGCGCCGTGTTGGGGCCTCTTCGGACCCCGGTAAATTTTCTCGATCGGGAAACGATTGTCATGGCCGCGCACGGGGCTTGGCGGGAGTGCACTCAGCTGGTTTTACGTCAGCCGTGATCGCGGCAAACGCTGGGATGGCCCCTATGCCTTCAACGGATTGATGAAGGACGGTCTTGCTGCACGCACCGACATCGTCGCTCTTTCGGAAAAAAAAGCCCTGTTCATGTTGACGCGCGCCAAGGCTGACGGAACGGAGGGGGAGACCTTTTGTGCGGAGACGTGCGACGGTGCAAGACGCTTCCGCCTGGTCGGAACGCATGTCCAAAACCCCGAAGGCTACGCGATCATGCCGGCAAGCGCCAGCCTTCCTGACGGAAGCATCCTGTCAATCCTGCGATGTGGGCACGGCGTCGACAGTCGCGGCTGGCTTGACGCCTATCGATCTTGGGATGGCGGCTGTACATGGCATCGCTTGGGTACGGTCGTCGACAGCACGGGCAAGGGCGGAAACCCTCCCAGTCTGGCTATGTCGGCGGAGGCTATGGTGTCAGAGATCGGCCTTTCGGCCTGCGCCTGAAAACAAGCTCGGATGGCGGCAGGACCTGGTCTTTGGAACACATCATCCGCAACGACGGGCGCCTGCCCGATCTTGGCTATGTACGTTCGATCCTGCGCACCGACGGAAGCCTCGTCTGCGTCTACTACTTCAACGAGGGCGACGAGCGTTATATCGCCGCCTCCATTATCGATACGAGCGAGCTTATATGAGATCCCGGCGCCGCAACAGGCTCAGTCAGAACGCGGATCGGGACCTGCCCAGACGATGCCGGATCGAGTTCCTGTCGTGGCTTCCACGTGCCACTCGATCTGAAAGCCTATCCGTTCCAACGCAGCCAGAATGTCCGCCCGATGGTCCGCTCCCATGGCACCAAGGGTCGCATTCAAAGCGGTAAGCCCGCCCTGCCTGTAGATTTCGATATATTGGTCAATGATGATCGGTGCTTCCATTGCCGTCGCCACTCCCTTCGCTGCAAGAACACCGAAACGACACGCAAGTTCCAGGCCTCGCGTCGTTCTGATGGTCGTGATGCTTCGCACCGAGCAATCGAGGCTTACATCGACGGACGGACGAGCCAAAGGTCGCGTCCCCAGCGAGCCCGTAACCTCGCTATTTTCCGGAGACAGCACTGCAATGTCTGCCATCGTACAGACGCTCATTCCAAGCCATAGCCTGGGAACTCGAGCGGTCAGAAAACGTTTGATAGCCGGGTCAAAACAGGGATGGTACCGATGAGCAACAATCGCAACGAATGGATCGCCGAGCGTGCCTATTCTCTTTGGGAGGAGGCTGGCAAACCCTTTGGCCAGGATGAGATCCATTGGCGCCAAGCCGTACTTGAGCGCGACCTCCTGGAAAAAACGCAGGCGTCCGCCGACGGCAGGGAGGTGATAGAGCGTCCGAGGCTGGCGCTATCGCAAAACGAGCCGCGCAGCGTCCTCGTTGTCGAGGACGAGCATCAGCTTCGCTACAATATTGTCGACTTTCTCGATCAAGCCGGCTTCCGGACCCTGGAGGCTGCCAATGCCGATGAGGCGCTTGTCCTTCTGAAGAACAACGTCATAGACACGCTCTATACGGATATCGACATGCCTGGAAGCATGGATGGCCTTGGGCTCGTTGCCAAGGTGCGCATATCCTGGCCGTCGACGCGGGTAATCGTGACGTCAGGGCTGGTAAAGCTCTCGCATAAGGATGTCGCCGCCGGCGTCACCTTTGTCGCGAAGCCGACGGCAGGGTTGGAACTTCTAAAGCTGATGGCCTAGCAAAACGGCGTCAGCCATGACTGCTGCTTGCGAGCATCGAGATCTGTGGTTTCGGTACTCTCAAGATCAACCGGCTCAGCGACAGATGCCGAGCATCCCGTCTTTTCTTCCGGCAGGTCTCGCTGGTCGGATGATAGGAGGGATATCGGGAAGCACACCGGCAAAAAACCTTCTTCACGCCCCGAGAACCGGGACGCAGGAGCCGGTGTCGTCAGATCAGGCTGTGGCGCAGTCGGTGCTGAACGCCCGAGCCTGATTGCATGGGCCAAGCATTGTCATCAGCGCGGTTGCAAGGAGCAACCGATTGATCCTGGATAACATCAGAACCCGTCCTCGTTCGAACGCAGCGACAGAGCTGAACTTGGTTCCGAGGCGCCGCCTGCGTCTGACTAAACCGTGAGATTGGCTGCCCCGCATTCGTTTTGGTCTTAAGGCGGAACAATGAGCCCAAATCTAGGTTGACACCTTGCAACCAACGCAAAACCCCTGGAGAATCACATGCGTACGAAAATCATTATCGCGTCTCTCTTCGCTCTCGGCCTTGCTGGTCCGGCCTTGGCCCAGTCCAATCCGGCGCCGACAGGAGCCACCATCGACCGCAACACGAACGATGCCGGCGGCGGCGCGTCCAGCGACGTCAAAAAGCCCATGTCTACCGATAACACCACGACCGGCAGCACGAGCTCCAATGGTTCAGCCAACGCAAACTGCAACGGCAACGAAGCTGCCAGCAGCACTGGCACCGGCAACCTGCAGACACAGGGCGGCAGCAGCAACGCAACGCCGATGGACGAGGCCTGCGCGGCGCACAACAATTAACCTGATCCAGCTGGAGGAGCAGCCTGCTCCTTCAGCTGATTTGCCTTCTCTCAAGGCCATCGGCCACGCCCAGGCCTTCAGATCCTCGTTTCGATGTCATGAAGCTGCCGGTTCGATCAGGGGCACCTCCAGCCGTCACCCCACGTCCTTCATCGTTGATAATAAAGCCGAACGGGTCTCCGATGCTTGAGTGCAAGGAGGATCCACACCAACGCACGTTACTGCCCGGGCCCGAGCGACAAGCTATACCAGTGCTGGCGAGGCACCGTTCAAAAGGAGCCTGGACGGGGGCGCAAATACCCTGAAAGACGATCAAGGTCAGTCGGGAGAGCCACAAACCGCCATTGACTTCATACGAGTGGACGATGAAGGGATCACTTCGGTCGGCGCGAGTTACCCCACCAGCGCTTATCTGCAGCTGCACTTCATTGATCTCGACTTGCGATGCCCCCTGGCCGGGAGGAATGCCAGAGGGCATCTAGGTGGAGGCGACGCCGGTATCGGACCGGAGGTCGGGAAGGGGGGACCATCGTCTCACGCGAACGCAACCTCGACCAGGATGACATGTTCCCACTAATCGGGATGGTAGCCAGGACAATTTCGCCGGATTTGCCCCGACAGCAGTGCGAGCCTTACACGACTACTGCCGACGATCAGTTCCCCGCCGCACGCATTCAGGGTTCGCGCTGCCAATCTCAGACCCGCTCGTCAATACGCCTCACGGCATGCACGCATATCGACAGCAGGATGATGAGGAACCTTGTCGGAAGACGTCATCAAGATTGGACCTATTTGACGTATCCGGGCAGAGAAGCTGAAACCTCGCCCCAAGGCTATCACAGCGAAGAGGCGACGGCGATCGAATACACGGCGATCGAATACCTGGATGTCGTGCGGCCTCGGAAGTAGTGTTGCTCAATGATCGGCAGAGCGAGGTTTAAAAAGCGCAATCGAAATCTGATCCAGTGCGCCCGGTTTGGCAGAGAGGTAATAACCGCCGTATCGCTCCGGGATATTGATTCCAAGATGGGCAGTTGCGAAGACGAACGGAATCCCAGTCTCCTGGAGCCGCTCGGCGATTGGGAACACCAGTTCTCCGTCCAGTCTGATGTCGAGGATGGCGCCATCAGGCGTAGTGCTGTCGATCAGGGCGAGTGCGCTTTCGACTGACGAGGCCGGGCCGATGACGATTGCCCCGGCGCTTTCCAAAGCGCGTCGCGTCTCGTCGGCAATGAAATAATCATCCTCGACAATCAGGACGCGCTTGCCGTTCAGAAGGCGATCGATTTCGGCGCCCATTGGCTTTTAACCTCGTCTCGCTTCAGTGCTCGAATTCTAAAACTCGTACCGAATCCCACCTTCTGTCCTTTACATCGCAGCCACAAGGCCGATAAGCGCCTAATCCGGAAAAGCGTAAGAAGTTCCTCCCGGGCCTGTGACTGCGATGAGCGCGCGAGCCGCGACAGTCGGCAAAATCCGATCAAGCTCCTGACATACAGCAAGCGCGGCGCTCCGACAGCCCTGGCGCCCAACAAAACAGTTTTCATCAAGCCGCCATCCAACATTTTGCGACATGCCGATCCACTTCGCCCCTCAAAATTATCTCTTTGAACGCTCGAGGAATGGGAACAGTCAATGGCTGTGCAGGTTATGGATCCGGTCGCTCGCCGAGTGCCGTGAGAGGGTGCGCCGCTATAAGCTCGAGCCCCGCTTGGGGAGGTCCATCGCTACGGATGCCGTGACGGGAAATGACGGGACGGGCGGCGTGAAGTCAGGGAGGAAATATTGCGCGTTCTTATCGTCGAAGACGAGCCGATCATTGCCGCGGACCTTGAACGGATCGTGTTGGAGGAGGGGCACCAGGTCGTTGGGCTCGTTACGACGCTGGAGCAGGCTCTTGCCCATGCTCCGCGTACGGATGCCGCGCTTGTCGACCTTAGTCTTTCGGACGGACCAAGCGGTGCTGCATTGGCGCGCCGACTGATCGACCGTTTCCAGATCAAGGTAATCTTCGTCACTGGCGCGCCAGGGGCCGTCGGCTCTGGCCGCGAAGGGTCGCTCGACGTCATCGTAAAGCCCTTCTCCGACAGCGCTGTCCGCCGAAGCCTGGCGAGAGCGTTTGCGCAGCGCTCCGCGATCGAATAGGCATAGACAAGACCGGTCCCCGCCGAAGAAGCTGAATGTTGAGAAAGGCAGGATGCGGATCATGTTTGTCCAAGACCGGGCAATGATCTGGACATGCCGGCTAGCCTCGGACATGTCATCTTCGGCCCTGCCAAAAACACGCGGACGGGCCGCTCTCCCGTCCAAGGCACTCATTGACGTTCAGCCGGCTGATGGTCTGCGATTCTTGAGAAGAGGCGCGCCTACCGAGACATGGGACGCCGTCATATGGAACCGGCATGCCTGAGATCGTGCTCGAGACGAAAGCCGATATCGGCGACGTCATGTCCGCGGCAAAAGATCGAGGCACGCGGTTATGCCATAGAGGCGGAAGGGGCGGGAGGAGTTGTAGCTGAAACCTATTTCGCGGCGCCTGAAAAGAAGCGTCGGCTTAAACAGAGGGCGAAGGCGTTCCCCGTGATCTGGATTCCAGGCACGCTTCGGCACCGTGATCTCACCCGAAATGATCTGGCGGCGGCCGCAACAGCCGCCAGATCTGGAAGATGCGCTATCGCTTATACGCGGTTCGAGCCGTAACGCTGACGCTCCGCATCGATCTGCTCGCGCGTGTAGGGCTGCGCGGTCTCGTCAAAGCGGCTCCAGCCCTGCGCCTGATAGCTGGCTCGGCGTGCGTTATAGTCGACCGGCCGAGACTGATGAAGGATCGTCCTGGCTTCAGCAAGCCGAGTTTCGTCCACTCTTGCGGTAACGACCGAGCCGCCGCGGCGGACGCCTTCGGCGTAGAAGTTCGCTTCGTCTTCGGGAACACCTTCTTTGATCATTGCCCCGACCATCCCGCCGACCGCGCCGCCGGCAATTGCGCCTGCAGCTGCACCAGCGGCGGTTGCCACCAGCCAGCCCGCAGCCACCACTGGTCCAACCCCCGGTATCGCCATCAGGCCCAGGCCTGTAAGTAGACCACCCGCGCCACCGGCCACGGCACCGACGCCTGCGCCTGTGCCCGCGCCTTCGGCAGCATAGCTTCCCTGTCCCTCCACCTCGGCACCATTGGCCTTATTCGTCACAATGCTGATATCATCCGAAGATATGCCAGCATCCTCCAGCGCCCGAACGGCTGCCCTGGCATCGTCGTAGCTGTCATAGAGTCCCGTAATCGTCTGCATGTTTGTATCCTCGATCTGGTTCTTGAGTGTCACTTGGCCATTGTCACGTTGCCCTGGAAGTCCAGAGAGACGCCGGACTCCTTGCCGTCCTTTTTGGCACTTGCCCGCCATACGCCCTGGTCATCGAGCTTGAGGCCTGAAACATCGGTATAGCCAGCCGCTTCAATCCTGGACTTGGCCTGGTCTTCGGTGAAACTATTCTTGCCAGCGACGGGCGCGCCAGGATTGTGGTCAGTGTTGACGGCCGGTGTGGTCTGCGACGTCGCCGGGGTTTCGCTCTGGGCGAAAGCGGCGATTGGCGAAAGCAGCAGGCCAAGCGAAACTAGCGCGATCTTATGCATGATGGTCTCCTCGTTTGCTCAACACAAACTTCAAGAAAAGCAAAAGGTTCCAGATCTTAGGCGATTGATTGCACAGCGCTTTGCGGGGTAGCGCGGCAAAGGCGGAAGCATTGAGCGGGCGGCAGCGAAGGTAAGGGAACGAAGGCCTCCGGAATGATCTGGGCCACGCTCGTGGCATCGAAAAAAGTGGCGGTTTCCGGTGCCGCTGCCACCGGTCGACCAGACAATCCCTGCTACGGGCAATGGACTTGCCGAGATATCGGGTTCGGCAGTGAGACATGCGGGAACGTCATTCGGTTTGAGGCCGCCGATCCTGTCCTCGCACGAGCTAGGCAGCCTTTGGCAGGGCACTCAGACATTCGGGTGCCGCTCGTTCCTGAGGATCAGCAGGCAACTTCATTCACGCTCTGCGCGACAGGGGTCGGTTCCCGGGCGTGAAAAACAGGAGATAGGTGAGTGCGACAAGGATCGCGATGATGAAGATGGTGAGCACGAACTTGATCATGCTCCGGCTGGTCTTTACCTCGGTATTGCTCATGCCAGCGTAACTATTGATCAAACGAAGGTTGCGCCCGCAAGGAAAAACGCCGAGCCCACCCGGCAAAGGCCGAGCTCGCCTCAGTTGTCATCTCGCCCTGCGGCTTGTCGATCCTTACGTACGCTTTCGTACATTAGTATTTGGCCATATTTTTAACCCATCGCGGTTACTGCTCTCGTCACTGGGATGCGAGCGACAGCAATGCAATTCATGAAGACCCGTCTGCCGATGCGGATCGTCCTGCCGAGCTTGCTTGCGGGCGCGATCCTGGGCTCAATCTATGCCACGATGCTGTGGGCCACCAGACAATCTGACCAGATGTCGATTGCCCGCCAGGAGCGGCTTGTCGATGTGACTGTCGGAAAACAGCAAGCGGCGATCGCTCACGACCAGGAAAGCGCCACGGTCTGGGACGACGCCGTGCGCAAGGTTGCCGCGCGCGACCAGGAATGGATCGATGCCAACCTTGGTCGGTGGATGCAGACCTATTTCGGCCATGATGGTGCCTTCGTCCTCGATGCGAGCGGATCACCGATCTTTTCTTATCTTTCCGACGCACCTGGCGCGGCCGAGGCGTTCTCGAAGGTCGATACCTATGTCGTCCCCTTGGCCGAAAAGCTCCGGCAGAGATTGGCTCGGGGAGATGAGCAGGGCAAGACAGAACAGACGTTGAGTATCGGAGAGTCCGAAATCGTCGCCATCTCCGGAAGGCCGGCCATCCTTAGCGCAAAACCTGTCCTATCCGACACCGGAGATCTGGCGCAGGTCAAAGGCACCGAAGCAATCCATATAGCGCTGCGCTATCTCGATGGTGACTTCGCTCAGACGATGGGCGCAGAATATCTCTTTGCGGATATGCGTTATGAGCGATCCAAGGGTGGTCACGCCGAACGGCTCTATTATCCCATCAAATCGACCGCCGGCGATCCCCTCGGCTTTTTCAGCTGGACGCCGTTCCGGCCGGGAACGCGTGCGCTCAGGCAAACGGAACCCGTCTTTGTCGCAGGTGCGCTGCTCTTGCTTGCCGTGGTGTCAGGCTTTGCGCTGGTGCTGCACAAACGTTCCGAGCGTCTCATGGACAGCCAGAGCAGGCTATTTCACCTTGCCCATTTTGACAGCCTGACGGGTTTGCCAAACCGCGCCTCGTTTACCGCGGAAGTATCACGGCGCCTGGCGGCGGGGCAGGCTGCAGTGCTGTTCCTCGATCTCGACCGTTTCAAACAGGTCAACGACACGCTTGGACACCCGACCGGCGACAAGCTCATTGCAGAGGTGGCGAAGCGCCTGAGCGCGGTTGCAGGGGTTGATGTCTTCTTGGCGCGCATCGGGGGCGACGAATTCACGGCCGTGGCGCCGGCCGAACAACGAGACGCCGTCGAGGCGCTTGCGGAGAAGCTGATCGGCACGATCCGCCAGCCCTTCGAAATAGATGGGCAGCCGATCCTGATCGGGCTTACGATCGGTATTGCCTTCGCAGAGGCCGCGGCCAGCGATGCACAGGCGATCGTTCGCCAAGCCGACATCGCACTCTATCACGCCAAGGCGGCAGGACGAAACCGCTACGCGATCTTTGGGCAGCACATGGAGGGCCTTATCAGCGCTAGACGCGCATTGGAGCAAGACCTGCGCACGGCCCTTTTAGAGGGCCGCCAGATCGAGGTCCATTACCAACCCGTCTACCTGGCCGGCGACAACAGGATGATCTCGGTGGAAGCCCTTGCCCGTTGGCGACATCCCGCCAAGGGGATGATTTGCCCAGACGTCTTCATTCCGATTGCTGAAGAGGCGGGGCTTATCGACCGGTTGGGCGACCTCGTGCTTCAAGCGGCGCTCCATGCGGCCAAGCGCTGGCCGGACCTCGGTCTAGCCGTCAATGCATCCCCAATCGAGCTTCGCCATGACAATTATGCGCTGCGTGTCACCGCTGCGCTGAACAGGCACGCCTTCGATCCCCGCAGGCTTGAAATTGAAATTACCGAGAGCGCCGTGATCGACGATGACGGAACATGCCGACGCAATATCGAGGCCTTAAGGCGGCTCGGCGTGCGCTTCGCGCTCGATGACTTCGGCACCGGCTTCTCCTCGTTCGGTCGGCTTCAGGCGCTCGACGTCGACCGGATCAAAATTGACAAGTGCTTTATCGATCAGATGGGTGATGCCGGCAGCAACGAAGCAATCGTCCATGCGATCGTCGACCTGGCCCATGCCCGAGGCCTGAAGACCACGGCCGAGGGAATAGAGACGGCGTGCCAGAGCAGACGACTGGCCGAGCTTGGCTGCGACGAGATCCAGGGATACTTCCTGTCGAGGCCCGTTGAATCCGCCGGGATCGACGCGATGGTGAAGACGCCGGCACTCGAGGGATCCGATATGGCGCGTTTAACGGGCCTTGCCTGATCCAACGGTGGATCTTTTGACTGTCGTCCAAGCAAAGACAGGCCGCGGCGAGGCAAGCGCTATCCAGGCTGCCATCGCTCATTCCTGCATATTCGGGACCTGGGGCGACGAGACCAAGGACCAGACGACCGACCATGGAGCCAGCTGACCCGACACGAACGAGCCGAACTGGAAGAAGATCTGCTCGTCGGCTGCCGCTTCATCGGTCTTGTCAGCCTGTTCGCTGAGGTTGGCACGAAGCTGCAGCTTTCGCCCATCAAAGAGTTGCCACTCGACTTTCAGGCCGCCCCCGTTCGACGCGCGATATCGCCCGCTAACGGTTGCCCCTGTCGCCATCGGCGCGATATGCTTCCGGCGCAACGCAATCAGGCCACGATAAAACTCGAGCCACTGTCTGCCTCTGTCCGTTTCGCGTTTCGTCCAGTCGAGCTTCGCCGAGGCGAAGGTCGCTTCCGCTGTCGGATCCGGCAAGTCGTCGGCGTCGAAACCGGGCAGGCGGGAGAGTTCCTGGCGGCGGCCGGACCTGACCTTCTCGTTGAGATCGTCGTTGAAGTCACAGAAATAGGGAAAGGGTTCTTCAGCACCCCATTCTTCTCCCATGAAAATCATCGGCACTTGCGGACACAAAAGGTAGACGCAAGCAATTGCCTGAAGCACGGCGACGGGCCGGCTGGCGACCATGCGGTCGCCAAGAGCCCGGTTGCCGATCTGATCATGGTTCTGAATGAACGAGATGAATGCGGAGGGCGGCAGATGTTTGCTGATCGTTCCCCGTTCGTCTCCGCGATAGGGCATATGCTCCCCCTGGAACACGAAACCTTCCGCCAAACCTCGCCCGATCTTTTCCGGTTCATCCGCATAATCGGCATAGTAGCCGAAAGTTTCTCCGGTCGCGGCAACGTGCAGGACATGATGGACATCGTCGTTCCACTGCGCCGAATAGAACCGTGGCCGACCCTCGTCGTCGCGAACGAGAAGCGAAGCATCATTGTCTTCATTCTCGACGACGAGATGGATCTTTCGTTCACCGGCTGCCGAGCGCACGCGCCGCGCCAACTCGTGGAGCAGGTGCTCCTTGGAGCCATCCTTGATCGCGTGAACCGCATCGAGGCGCAGACCGTCGAACCTGAACTCGCTGATCCAGTAGATGGCGTTTTGAACGACGAACTCCCGGATCAGCCGGGAGCCTTCCCCATCATAATTGACGGCGTTGCCCCAGGGCGTCTTATGATGGTCCGTAAAAAGCGGCGCCATGAGCGGCAGGTAATTTCCATCCGGGCCGAAATGGTTATAGACCACGTCCAGGAAAACACAGATGTCGCGCGCATGGGCTTCGTCGACGAGCCGTTTCAACTCTTCAGGACGGCCGTAGCTGCTGTCGGGCGCGTAGGGCAACACCCCATCGTAGCCCCATCCGCGACGACCGGGAAAATCGGCAATCGGCATGATCTGTATGCCCGTCACGCCGAGCGATTTTAGATGGTCGAGGCGATCGATGGCAGCGGCGAAGGTTCCTTCGGGGGTAAATGCTCCGACGTGCAGCTCATAGAGGACGAGATCCTCCAAGCTGCGACCACTCCAGTTCCCGGTTTTCCATTGGAAGCCGTTAGGATCGACGACCTCGCTCGGACCATGTACATCGCGCGGCTGGTATCGCGAAGCCGGATCGGGAACGGACACACCGTCCTGCAGGATGAAAGAATAGGCGGTCCCGGGCGTCGCGCCTTCGATCTCGCAGCGGTGCCAGCCATCGTCAAAGCGCATCATCGGAACTGTTTCGCCACCTTCAATCGCCAGAAAGACCTCGGCCTGGAGTGGCGCCCAAAGGCGAAAATGCACGGCCTCCCCGGCGATACGGGGGCCAAAGTCGTATTCAGTCATGATCGCCACCGATGCCTGCCTTCAGGACCACGAGGCTGCGTGAGGTCAGAACGTAGTTCGAGCCGTCGACCGCTCGGGCGTGGCCGTCCGGATCGGCCGTCTCAAGCACGACCGTCCAACCGCTGTCGATTTGCGGAAGCAAGAAGGAAACATCGCCATCATGTGGGTTGAACAGGATCAACACGTCCTCCCACAGTCCGCTGTCTCGTTCTGTCTGGCGTCGCTCCAGCCTGAGGCCGATGGTCGTGCTGCCCGCATCAGCCCACTGTTCGTCGGTCTGCTCCCCGCCACCGGGATTGAGCCACGAGACGACCATGCCATCGCGCCAGTTCTCGCGTCGCAGGATCGGCTGTGCATGGCGCAATGCAATCAGTTTTTTTGTAAATTCGCGCAGCGCTTCGGCGCTTGCAGGCAGGCCGTCCCAGTGCACCCAGCTGAGATCGCTGTCCTGGCAGTAACCATTGTTGTTCCCCATCTGACTGCGGCCGAATTCGTCGCCGGCCAGCAGCATGGGCGTTCCGTGCGACAGGAAGAGCGTGGCGAGCAGGTTGCGTTTCTGTCGCTCTCGGGCGAGGTTGATACCCTCGTCCTCGGTCGGTCCTTCCACGCCGTAATTGAAGCTGCGATTGTCGCTGTGACCGTCCTGATTGTCCTCCTGATTGGCATCATTATGCTTGTCGTTATAGGAAACGAGATCGTTCAGCGTGAAGCCGTCATGGGCGGTGATGAAATTGACGCCGGCCCATGGTCGTCGTCCGCGCAGGTCGTAGACATCACCGGAGCCGAGAACGCGCGCGGCAAAGTCCTGCGTGGTTCCATCCTGATCCTTCCAATAGTCACGGACGGTGTCGCGATATTTGTCGTTCCACTCCGCCCATCCCGGCGGGAATCCCCCAACCTGGTAGCCGCCAGGGCCAATGTCCCAAGGCTCGCCGATCAATTTGACCTTCGCCAGGACCGGGTCCTGGCCGACGGCGTCGAAAAACCCTCCGCGCTGGTCGAAACCTTCGGGCTCGCGACCAAGGATGGTGCCGAGATCAAAGCGAAAACCGTCGACATGCATGTCCTGCGCCCAATAGCGCAATGAATCGGTGACCATCTGCAGCACGCGGGGATGTGAGGTGTTGACTGTGTTGCCGGTTCCCGTGTCGTTGATGTAGTAGCGCGGCTCGTCCGGCATGGTGCGATAATAGGAAAAGTTGTCGATGCCCTTGAAGCACAGGGTAGGACCCAACTCATTGCCTTCGGCAGTATGGTTGTAGACGACGTCGAGGATGACTTCGATGCCGGCGTCATGAAAGGCGCGGATCATGTCACGAAAACCGGCAATGCCTTGCGCGCCGAAATAGCGGGAGGCCGGCGCGAAGAAACCGAGGCTATTATAGCCCCAGTAGTTTCTCAAACCCTTGTCGAGAAGATGGGCATCATCGGCAAACCAGTGGACCGGCAGCAGTTCGATCGATGTGACGCCGAGGCTCTTTACGTAGTCAACGATTGCCCGCTGCCCGAGCCCTTCGAACGTGCCGCGAAGCTTTTCCGGCACCGCCGGGTGCAGTTGCGTAAATCCCTTGACATGTGTCTCGTAAAAGATCGTCCTGGCCCAGGGGATCGCTGGCCCGGTGTCATTTCCCCAGTCATAAGCGGAGGGATCCACTACCTTACATTTCGGCATGAATGCGGCGCTGTCGCTTTCGTCAAAGGAAAGATCCTTGTCGTCGCTGTCCATCTGGTAACCGAACTGGGCTTGCCCCCAGCGGATGTCCCCGACCAATTCCTTTGCATAGGGATCGATCAACAGCTTGTTGGCATTGAAGCGATGACCGTTCTGAGGCTCGTAAGGCCCATGCACGCGCAAACCGTAAAGGGTACCTGGTTTCAGTCCGGGGACGTAACCGTGCCAGATCTCATTGGTAAATTCTGGCAGAACAAGGCGCTCGACCTCCGACTTTCCGTCGTCCGAAAAGATGCAGAGTTCAACGCGCTGCGCATGAGCGCTGAACACAGCGAAATTGACGCCCTCGTCGTCGCAATTGGCGCCAAGACGCGTATGCTCTCCCGGCAAGATTTCCAGCTTTGATTGTGTCATGTTTCCGCCTCGTGGTGTTGCGAGCCTCTAAATCCGCATGGGGCTGGATAGTTCCCGGCCTGTCCTGTTTCGTACCAGGGACTGGTGGAGGCCGGTTCAGCGATTTTTGCCGCAAAGCCCGGAACTTTCGCGGTGGGGCGCGGTTGGAGCGCCATGAAAAAACCACTCGTCAAAACACCGATCGCCGCGCTTCACACGGCATGCTGTCATTCATTGTGGTTCTGTTTATCACCGCCCTGGCGATCGCGGGCCTCTACTTCTTCGTGTTCACGCCGGAAAAGCAGCAAGGACAACCGGCTCCTCACGCGATCAACCAGTCACAATGATGCTGCGATCGGCGCAGATACTGCCGAAGGAGAAACCGTGGGCCTTCCCAAGCAGTCCCTGATGCGAAACAAGCTTCTGGCCTTGTTGCCGGAGCCAGATTATGCGCAGCTTGCGGCTGAATTCGAGCACGTCGATCTGCCTCGCGGGCTGAAGCTGACGAGCGCTGGCGGCTTTATCGATCACGTCTATTTCCCGGCCTCTGGTATCGCTTCGGTCGTCGTCACAACGCCGGACGGACATCGGACAGAGGCTGGCCTCTTTGGCTTTGACGGCTTCGTGCCGACGAGCTGCCGCTGGCGTGGCGTTAAGCGCGCATGACGTTTCTGTCCAAGCTCAAGGGTGAGGGCTATCGGATCGACTCCGCCCGATTTTGCCAATGGATGGAGCAGAACCGAAACTTCGCCAGGCCGCTCGCTCGATCAACCGAGGCTTTTTCCGTTCAAGTGGCCTATACAGCCATTTCCAATGCGATCCACGATGTTAACCAAAGGCTCGCCCGCTGGCTGCTCATGTGCCACGACAGGGTTTCCGGACACGAGCTGGCCCTTACCCATGAGTTTATCGCTCTCATGCTGGCGGTTCGCCGCCCGAGCGTGACGACATCCCTTCACATGCTGGAGGGTAACGGTCTTATTCGAGCCGATCGCGCCATGATCACCATTCGAAACAGGTCCGGGCTGGAAGAATTCGCCAAGGATGCCTACGGCAGACCCGAGGAAGCCTACCGTCGCCTGATGACGGGTGTCTTCTAACAAGCGTGCCTTCTAGCCGTCTGGAGCAAAGGGGACGACCGACGCGGTGGGTGCTGAGGCCTAGATTTCGCCAATGAGCCGTCGGTATTCCTGCTCCGGCTTTCCATAGGCGCCGCCGGCAAATTCTTCGAGCCCCTTTCGATCCCGGATCGTGATGCGACCGCGCTCTGCAAGGACAAGCTTCCTGCCCTCCAGGACATGGATCGCGTTCGTTACGCTCGGCCTTCGAACCGACAGAACGAGCGAGATGAAATCATGCGTGAGCGTGATTTCATCTCCATCCATGCGATCGTGACACATTAGCAACCAGCGGGCCAAACGTTCCCCGACCTGGTAATTGGCATTACAAAAAGCTGTAAAGGAGATCTGCGAGACGAGACTTTGAATGAATCGCGCCAGGAGATTGGCAAAGACCGGGTTTTGATTAATCAAGGAATGCATAGCTGCAAGCGACATTCGAAAACCGGATCCGGAGACCTGGATCAGGACCTCGTGAATGCTGATCGTGCCGCCCACCCCGGCTGATGTCGGCGAGAAGCCTTCGCGACCGAACATGCCCGCTTCTCCTCTCAGCCCGTCCGCTGAAACCGCGACGACCGATCCGATGCCGCGACAGAGGAAGTACACGTGATCGATGACGCGCTCGACGCCGACAATGACGGTGCCGCGTGGCAGATCAACCGGGTGAAGCGCTGGCGCTATATTTTGAATTTCATGGTCGGGCAAGCGCGCGAGAAGGCGATTGCCATTGTAAGCGTTCTCAGAAATGTGCATGGCCTCGACTACGGGCGCAAGCGAATGCTGCGACCGCCCAGCCCTGTGCTTTCCCCGACGGCTGCCGATTCTATAGCATTATGATTTTGCAGATGTTTTTCTGTACGCTGGCATACGCTTCGGCGCATTCCTGCAGATCGTTGAGGAGAGCAGGTTTACCTATGTCCCTGCGGATTTGGCGGATTTGGCAGGTAAAGAGCCCCGCACGTCACCAGAATCAGCTCTACAATGCGAGCTGGAAAGAAATCGCATATCCTCGGAAAGCCATTTATGGACGCTCATGGCGGCCCGCAAGGCGGGGAGCGTTCTGTGACCCTGACGGAACAGGGTCATGATAGCGGCGGCGGCGATCTCGTATTCAGGGGCTTGACGACTGACCCCTGTTTTAACCCGCCACTCCTCCAGTGCATCGGCGATCACCGCAAGTTCCAACGATCCGAATGTGGCATTGACAAAGTCGCGCATGGTTGTCCTCTGGGTCGGCGGCGGTGAAATGGCTACTCGACGCCTCGGCGTCAAGGTCGCCACATCAGTCCTCGCCTGGCCGCCTTGATCATTCGGCCAGATCAGGCACCGCGGATCCACCGTACCGTTCCCTGCTACGCCATGGAACATTTGTGCGCAGGCGCCGTTCCCATGGCCGATACCACGGCTGTCGTTGCCGAAGGTTTGCCCCGCGGAGGATAGATGCGCCAGACCAGACCGTTCATCGTCGAGATCAGGCAGAGCAGGAAATCAAAGTCGCTGACGCACAAAACATCGATCTGGGGCGATGTGGATCTCAGCCAGGATCGGGATCTTGCCCAAGCGACGGCAGCAAAGGGGGCTGCGAGCCCTGCGGAACGCTGGCGTCTGCCGCCAGCGCCGAGAGTATCGTCCAGCATCGTGCCTGCAGCGTCTCAGGCTGCGGCAATGATCTCACCTGCGAAGTCGCGGTAGGAATGTAACGGGCGACCTAGCATGCGCGTCAGTCGCTCGACATCACCCTCGTTTGGTATCATGCCGTCGCTGACATAGCGCTCGGCCATGAGGCGCATCTCGTAGGCTGTCCAGCTCGGCATGCCGGCAGAAAGTCTCTGCTCGAATGGACCCGGGTCATCGCCTGCATAAACGATCTGGCGCCCAAGCAGGTCGGACCAGATCGACGCCACGTTCGCGCCAGTAAGCGTGTGAGGCCCCACCAGGTTGATCGTTTCAATCGGCAATGTCTCGGGGCCTTGCTCCCGTCGGATCAGTTCCATCGCGGCTACCTCGCCGATATCTCGGGTATCCACCATGGCAATACCCTTGCTGCCGATCGGCATCGGGTAGATACCGTGCTCGAGGATAACATCCCTGATCATGACCTCGTTATCGATAAAATAGGTCGGGCGCAGGATCGTGGCGCTGAAGTTCATATCATGGAGCATGCGCTCGGCACCCCACTTGACCGCAAAATGCGGCACGTTGACCGCGCGATCGGCGTCGAACACCGACAGATAGACGATCCGACGCACACCCGCTTGGCGGGCGATGTTGAGCGAGATGATCGCCTGGGCGAATTCATCGCCGGTGACGGCATTCAGCAGGAAGAGCGTGTCAATGCCATTCAAGGAGCTGCGCATGGCGTCAATATCAAGCAGGTCTCCGTGGGCGATCTCCACGCTAGCCGGCAAGCGGGCGTTCAAGGGGTCGCGGGTGAGGACGCGGACGGTGGCGTTGCGGGCGAGGAGTTGGTCGACGACGCGGCGGCCAACCCGACCCGTGGCACCGGTAACAAGTATGGTCATGGTTTGACTCCAGTTTGGTTTCCGTTGACAGAGATCAGCATAACGATCCACATTCGCACCGATAGACGCCAATTCTGGACAAACCGTCTCGCAGGTGGAACGTACATGGACCTTGTCGCAGTCTCCGATTTCAACCTGGTTGCCCGGCACGGAGGGGTCGGACGCGCTGCCCGCGCCACCGGCCGACCCAAGGCCACGCTGTCACGACGCGTCACTGATCTCGAGGCGCAGCTTGGTGTGCGCTTGTTCGAGCGTGGCGCGCGCCTACTGACGCTGACGGAGGAGGGACGGGCACTGTTTGCGCGCACCAGCGCTCTGCTGACTGAGCTCGACGAAACGGCGAAGGAGATCGCATCAGGCGCGCAGACACCGCGCGGGCACTTGCGCATCAGTGCGCCGCTTTTGTTTTCGCAGACCGCAATGGGAAAGCTTGCAGCCGGGTTCATCACAAAAAATCCCGCCGTTCACCTTCAGGTCACGACGGAAGACAGGGAGGTGGACATGGTCGAAGAGGCTTACGACCTGGTCATCCGCGTCAATCCGAAGCCGGACGAAAGCCTCGTCGGGCGCATCTTCCTGCACGATCGCCTCGTCGTCGTCGCCAATCCGGCCCTTGCTCGGCCGCGCACAGGCGATGCTGTTCCCGCTATCGTTCGTGGACCGATGGCTGGCGCCGAAACGTGGGACGTCATAACCCCGGATGGATTGTCGCAAATCGCAGCAAGGCCGATCCTCAGCCTTTCCTCATTCTTCATGGTGCGCGACGCTGTTCGCGCAGGGGTCGGCGCCGCGCCTCTGCCGCTCTCGTTCGTCAGTTCCGAGATCGCGGCCGGTACCCTTGTCGCGTGGGGCGAGGTGCAGGGACATCGAACCAGTCTCTGGGCACTCTATCCGACGCGGCGGCTCCTCAATCCACGCGTGTCGGCATTTCTGGAGCACCTGAAGGCCGCCTTTCCCGAAGGATCGCCCGAAGAGCTTGCCGGTTATGTGGAAAGATGACGTAGGTTGTTAGGCCCGACAGGACAAGGCCGGCCAGACCCCACCACGGCCCGAACAAAGCTCCACCCGCCGATCTTGGAAGTTGACCGTCGCGACATAGATAGGCACACGGATCCTGCGGCCGGAATGCGTCCACTTGCTGCACGAGGAGACATTACTTGTTTTAATGGGAATGGTGAGAGACGTGATCAAAACTGAGGCAGCAGCGGCCGATCGGGCAGTTGAGGCGGAAATGGACTGGCAGTCGGAAGGCGTCAGCGTCCCGCATGGGTTGGAAGCCCGGATGTCTTATATGGCGGGGAGGCAGAGGTTCGTGGGCTGCTTCCTCAACGGAAAACTCGTGGTCAATGGTCGACACTTTACGACGCTTTCGCAGGCGGCAAGTGCATTGGCAGTCAACCGGATGGGACGATCACCGAACCTGAACGGATGGGCTTACTGGCAGGTTCGTTTGCCCGGGACAGACCAATGGATCCCGATGGCCGCTCTGAAAAAGTCCGGCCGTCGAACCGGTCTGGACGCCTCCCGTAAGTGCGGGACTGGCTTATAAAGTCGATCGGTCTTCATCAGCTCGCCGAACTGATCGGGCAAAATCGTGTCGTGGCGGCCGGTCGAACTGAAAGAATGCCGGCTGCGCTGACGCTGACGTCTTGCCGCACGTTCTATTTCTGCCGCCTTGCCGCTTCGAGGCGCGGTTAGAGACAAGACACGGATTTTTGCCAATGCCGCAACGACTTCCCGTCGGGCGCAGACTTCCTTTCGCATTTTCGTGGTGCGAAGACTATCGCGCTATCGGCGTCAAGCACCCATCGTCGTTGGAGGTCTGCCGGTCGTATGCCGCTTCCACCATATGCAAAGTCTTCGCTCGACCATTCCACGAACCACTGGCAATCGAGGGGCGGCGCAAAAAGCGGGTCTGCAACGCTTTGGACCGGTAGGCTTTTGCCGAGATTGAAAAGGAGCAGGCGCTCCTCCTCCGGGTCTTGCGTGAAATAGCGCAGAAGGAAGGCCGAAGTGCCAAGCACACTTCCATCGACTTGTGTGCGGGGGCAGGATCGCGATGCTGCGGCGATGGCAGGTGTGCGTCGCCGTAGAGCAAGCAGATCGCTGTGAAGCGCAAGCTGAACATGGTTCCGTTCGCGTTCGCTCCAGTCAAGCTTGCAAGCTTGAAACGTGGACGGCTCGGCTGGGTCTGGCATGGTGGTGCCGAAGGCCTCGTCCTGGAGGTTCGGAAACTGCCGCAGGAAGTCAAGCCGCCCCTTGCGTACAAGCAATCCCAACTCGTCAGGGTGGTCCGCAAAGAAAAAGAACGGCGTTGATGCGCCAAATTCCTGTCCCTGGAACAGCATCGGAATTTGGGGGCTGAGGAGCAGGAGCGCCGTCATCGTCCGCATGCGCGCGGCCGACGCGAGCCAACCGGCGCGTTGGCCCGTTCCCGAATTCGCGATCTGGTCGTGATTTTGCAGGAAATGAATAAAATGGCGGGCCGGCAAATCCAGGCCTGGGCGCCCTCGGCTAGCGTCCTGCCAATCGTAGCGTTGACCCTGGAACAAATATCCATATTTGGCCGCCGACACGAATTCCTGCGCGCTTCCGCTATGGTCATGATAATAGGCATCGCTTCGGCCCGTGAGGGCGACAGTGGCGGAATGATGAAAGTCGTCGTTCCACACCCCATCCAGCCCGCACCCGCCGCTGGCATGTGCCATGACCAACCGGGTGTCCTGAGGCTCGTTTTCCGCAATGAGATAGATCGGTCTCAACTCGGCCGCTGCCCGCGCCTTTCGCGCAATATGCGCCACGATATGCTCGTCGCTGCTGTCAAAGAGGGCCTGGGTGGCGTCGATCCTCAAGCCGTCAAAATGATATTCATCGATCCAGAAGGCCGCATTTTCTGCAATGAAGTCGCGAACGCCTGCACATTCCTCGCCGTCGAAGTTGAGCGATTTGCCCCATTCGTTCGTATAGCGGTCGGTAAAATAATGGGGTGTGAACCGCTCGAAGCGCTCGCCGGCGCCAAAGTGGTTGTAGACGACGTCGAGAATGACGGCGATACCTTGTCGGTGGGCCTCGTCCACGAAAGCCTTGAGCTCGTCTGGCGTGCCGTAGGTCCTCGTCGGCGCATATGGCAGAACGCCATCATAGCCCCATCCGAATTCGCCGAAGAACTCGTTGACCGGCATCAACTCCACACACGTAATGCCGAGCTCCGTCAAAAGCGGCAGTTTGCTGGCAGCAGCCCTGTAAGTGCCTTCGGGCGTGAAGGTGCCGATATGCATCTCGTATAGGACCTGTCCGCCGGGTTCGACTCCCGCCCAGGCGCCGTCCTGCCAGGAATAGCCCGCGGCGTCGACAACCATGGACCAGCTATCCGGGCCATGAGGCTGGAACCGGGAGGCAGGATCGGCCAGCAGATCCTCGGCCTTGCCAAGCCGGAAGCCATAGAGCTGCCCGGGGCGCACCCCGTCAAGATCGAGCCGAAAATAGCCGCCGTCCTCGGGCTGCATCGCACAGTCGCCTGCCTGATCAAGTACAAGCCGGACCTGCGAGTGTGCAGGTGCCCATACCCGAAAGGAAACGGCATCGGCCAGGCATTCGCTACCAGCGCCATAACGCCGTTCCCGTCGCTTGTGAAAATCGCCTGTCTCGCGTGATGATCCTGACATGGCTGTCCTTCCGGCCCGGTGGCGTGAGAACCTCGGTCTCAGGCTTTTGTTCCGTCAGGACCTGCTCTGCGCCAGAATCCCAAAGGCTTCGTATGGACGAAACTCCATTGTCGCATCCACCTTATGGACCGGATCATAATTGCTGATGAGGCAGCGGCCCGAACCCTGCAGTTCGTTCGGCAGATCAAGGGTGATGGTACGAGCGGAAAAGTTTGCCAGTACGGTCAGCCGCTGCTCGTCCAGCGTACGGGTGTAGGCAAAAATGTCTGGATGCTGATCGAGATAGGATTGGAAACGACCGTAGACGATGATCGGATGGGATTTTCTGAGCAGGATCAGCCTTCGGTAGTGGTTCCAGATCGAGTGTTGGTCGGACATCGCGACCTCGGCATTGATCGCTATGTAATTTTCATTGACGTCAATCCAGGGAATGCCGGTGGTGAAGCCGGCATTGGCGCCGGCGCTCCATTGCATCGGCGTCCTTGCATTATCGCGACCGTTTTCATTTGCGCCCCTGATGAAATCTTCAGGCGAGAGGCCGGCCTCAAGATGAAGCCGGTGCATGTTAAGCGTTTCGATATCGCGATATTGTTCGATCTTGGTGAAGGGAGCATTGGTCATGCCGATCTCCTCGCCCTGATAAACGAAAGGCGTGCCTTTTAGAAGATGCAGGACCGTGGCCAGCATCTTGGCAGACTCCACCGGATAACCCTTTACGTCACCGTATTTGGAAACGGCGCGGGGAAGATCGTGGTTGCCCCAGAACAAGGAGTTCCAGCCATCCTCAGCCAGCGCATACTGCCACTTGCCGAGGATCGATTTGAGCTTGACGAGGTCGAAGGGTCGGGAGCGCCATTTCCCGTAGATCTCGTCCCATTGCTGCGTCACGTGCTCGAACTGGAAGACCATGGAAAGTTCTTGGCGAGCGCGCCCGGAATAAAGCAGCGCGGAGCCAGGCGTGGCGCTCCAGGTCTCTCCGACAGTTATGACGTCCCGGCTACCGAAGGTCGCCCGGTTCATCTCCTGGAGATAGTCATGCAGATGCGGCCCGTCCGTCACGATGTTCTGATCCACCTGCTTGCCGATATAATCGATGACATCCATCCGGAAGCCGGCGATTCCTCGTTCGAGCCACCAGTTCATCATCTGGTAGATCTCGTGGCGGACGTTTGGATTGGCCCAGTTGAGGTCCGGTTGCCGGCGCGAGAAAAGATGCAGGTAATATTCGCCGGTCCGCTCGTCCAGCGTCCAGGCCGGTCCCCCAAAGGACGACGTCAGTTGGTTTGGTGGACCACCGCCCGCGGCGGGCTTGCGCCATATGTAATAGTCGCGATAGGCGCTCCGTCTTGATGCGCGCGATTGGACGAACCAGGGATGGGCATCGGAGGTGTGGTTGACCACGAGGTCGAGGACAACGCCGATGCCTCGCGAACGGGCCTGTGCGACGAGGTCGTCAAAATCGGCCAACGTTCCGAACTCCGGCGCGATAGCCTGGTAATCGGAAATGTCATAGCCGTTGTCGTCCATCGGCGACGCGTAGACGGGCGATAGCCAGATCAGCTCTATGCCGAGTGCCTTGAGATATTCAAGCTTGGACGTGATACCGGGCAGGTCGCCTACGCCGTCTCCGTTGCTGTCGGCGAAGCTGCGGGGATAGACCTGATAGACGGTCGCCGTGTGCCACCACGCGTTGCGGCTCGTTGAAGGTACCATGCGAACGTCCTTGTGCAAACAACCTCAGGGCGCCACGCGCGTTGTCGCGCTGTTGGTGTGAACGCGCGTTTGCCACTCCCCGTTCCCAAGCACGCTGTCGCGGCTGGCGAATGCAATGGCCGCTTCTGTCGGTCTCAAGTTCCATTTCCGGTTTCATTGGCCGAGCAGGACAACGCACCAGGCGTTTGAAACAATACTCGCTTCAAGGCGTTTCCCGCGCGAGGCGCAAGGAGAATGAAAATGAACCGTCATGATCGAACGATGAGCACCCGCTTTCCTCGGGTGCGGAGCCTCGTTGCCTGGGCACTTCTCGCAACGTTGATGGCTTTTGTGTATATGACGTCGACGATCGTGATCTGGTGGCCGCGATAGGACTTTGAGGAATCTTGGAACTAGGTTCGGATGCAAGGTTCGGTCAACACCGGCGCAGATGAACAGATCCGAGCCGTCCGCCGCCTGCTGGCCGAGGGCAGGGCGTGAGCGGACGCAAGTCAGCGAGGGAACTGACCGACACATACGAAATCGAGCACGCGATCGGCCACAGGCAGAGGAGGACGCGAGCGCGATGATTAGACGACGGCAACCTGGCCAATCTCACATTGCTATGAGGCCGCACGCCGTGGACCGACAGCTTCATCGTCAAAAGGGACGTTTGGGCATGCCGGTCAGTGCGAGGCTACGCCAGGTCTTTCGGAGCAACCTGGGCGCAACCATCGACTTGGAACCATTCTTAGCGAACGTTGCGGAACGACGTTTCCCCGAAGATACCAAGGGTGCGGTACGATCTCTGCGTTGGTGATTTTCCTTCTTCCCCACCCTGGTCGAATCGCTCGCAAAAAAGACGCCGGATACTGCGCAGTGCGAGGTACCGATCGGATAACTCGGTACGCTATAAGACAGGGGCGGAACTCCCTTTGATCATGGTCATTGTCGATGGGTCGGTCGGAGGAGATCCCGCAATGAACACAGCAGTCACTGAGTCCCTGCAGGCGGAAGTCCTGACATTGGTTCCTGCAATACGGCGATTTGCGTATCGCTTCGAGAGGGATCCCGCAGATGCCGAAGATCTAGCCCAGGAAACATTGTCGAAAGCATTGGGCCATCTCGATCAATATACGGTCGGGACAAGTCTCAAAAGCTGGTGTTTTACCATTATGAGAAATACGTTCCTCAATAACGTCAACCGCCGCAAACGTCATGTGCTCGTTGCCGAGGTCGACGACAGCTCAACAACAACCGGATGGTGTAACCAGGAGGCCGGACTATACGCAACGCAAGTCTGGTCGGCGCTCTCCACCCTGCCGCTTCACCAGAAGAACGCGCTGCTGATGGTCCTCGACGGCCTCACCTACGAACAGATCGCGGCTGCATTCGAGTGTGAAATGGGCACGGCAAAGAGCCGAATCGCGCGCGCAAGATCCGCGCTGGCAGCGATACTGGGTGAGATAAATCCTACGGCTGCGGCAACAATTCCAATGGCATAGCAAATCCTCGCGAGGCGTGACCGGCGAAATTCGCCTCATCCGCAACCTTCCCGGAACCAGCAAGCTGGCAGCTGCCTAGAGAGCTAAAACGGGGCTCCACCAGGCAATTAAAGCGCCGGCACGGGCAATCTACCCGCTTCATCGCTAAAAATATGCGGAACCTTTTGGCGTCACTCCGCCCGCGTAACCGGACTTTGCAACCTGCAGCAGCAGTTTAAGACCCTGGCCGGGCGCCGTAAATCGCAGCCTGCCCGTGTGCAGCAGGCAGAGTTGCTGCCGACTGCGACCTGCACCTGGGGAGCCCATCTTCGTGTTCGCACCTATGCCGACCTGTCGTGATATCCACCGTTGGCCTTTATTAAGGTCTTTTGTGACTAATGGCTTTTGGCCGTTACACATAGGTGTTCCCGATGACTGCTATTGCTGACAAGAGATGCTGGCACGACGCCGACGTTTCTGGAACCTTCGAAGCGCCCGGATTGAGGCTCCGATCGGATGGCAGGATCGTAGCCTTCAGCGGTCCGGCGGTCCCGTTCTTCGCCGGGCGACTTCAAGTCGGCGCAATGCTGAATGACGTCCTGGCAGGCTGTGAGAAAAGCGGTCTGACCAAGGCCGGCTCCACGGGATCGATCATGGCTGCGGTCGCAGGCGGCGACGATCGCCACCTCTTCGAAATGGGGGACGGCAGGACCATCCTGATAGAATTCGGCGAAAGTCATGCGGGCCGTAGTCTGCGGTTCGTGGATGTCTCCTATGTGGTGGAAATGACCGTCAGCCAGCAGCGAGACCTCCTGACAGGTCTTGCCAGCCGCGCGGCCCTGCTGCGCAGGCTTTCTGAACTCGGTGACGGCGCCAGCTCCCGTCAAGGATCGGCCGTGCTCTATGTCGATCTAGACAGGTTCAAGGCGGTCAATGACACGCTTGGTCATGCGGTTGGTGACCTGCTTTTGAAGCGTGTCGGCGACCGCATCGCCAAGATGATCGGGCCAGGCGATCTTCTGGCTCGCGTCGGCGGCGATGAATTTGCGCTTGTGCAGGGCTCGGGCACCCAACCAGAGGCGGCCCAGTCGCTTGCGGCTAGAATTATCGAAATCGTCAGCCGCACCTACCTCATCGGGGGCCATTCGGTCCAAATCGGAGCCAGCGTCGGTATCTCTTTGAACGACGATGCCCCAGATGAGGTGATCCGCAAGGCCGATCTTGCATTGTTCAAGGCCAAGTCGGACGGCAAGGGAACCTATCATTTGTTTTCCGCCGCACTCGACCATGAGGCGCAGAGACGCCGGGAGCTCGAGGTGGCGCTCCGGCGGGCTCTCGTGCTGAAAGAGTTTTCGGTCGTCTACCAGCCCCAATACAGGATTGCAGGCAAGATCCTGGTCGGTTTTGAAAGCCTGGTCCGCTGGACCACGTCAGATCGCGGTCCCATATCGCCAGTCGAGTTCATACCCGTGGCCGAACAGGTCGGCATGATCGATCAGCTCGGAGAATGGGTATTGCGCACCGCCTGTACCGAAGCGGCCGGCTGGCCGGACGAGCTCACCGTCGCCGTCAACCTCTCGCCCGTTCAGTTTAGAAACAGCGGCCTGATTTCCGCGGTGGCTTCCGCATTGGCTTTTTCAGGCCTTCCTCCTTCCCGACTGGATCTGGAAATCACGGAGGGCGCGCTCATAGAGGACGCGGATCTAACCCTCTCGATTCTGCGAGAGCTAAAAGCGATGGGCGTCAGGATTTCGATCGACGACTTCGGTACAGGTTACTCGTCGCTGAGCTACTTGCAAAAGTTTCCGTTCGACAAGATCAAGATCGACCGCTCGTTCATCACCACGCTGGAAACGAACACCGACAGTGCGGCAATTGTGCGGGCCGTGACTGCGCTCGGCGCAAGCCTTGGCATGGTGACCATCGCCGAAGGGGTCGAAACTGAAAATCAGCTTCGTTTGGTCGCGCGCGATGGGTGCACCCAGGCGCAAGGCTACCTGACCGGACGGCCGTTGTCGGCAAGCGACGCCATGTCTCTGGCCAAAGCAACGAAAGGCTAGGAAATGTCTCTCTACAGGTTGGCTTATCTCAGCTCCAATCGGCTTGAACGCGAACCGGCATTATTTCGCAACGAGATTGATCGAATACTTGCGGCAAGCCGACGAAACAATCCAGCCGTCGACGTCACCGGTGCCCTCCTTTTCAGCTCAGGCTTTTTCGGACAGGTTCTGGAGGGACCGCAAACTGCGGTAGAGGCGACTTTCGAGAGGATTCAGCAAGATCAGCGTCATGGCAACGTGGCGCTGCTGGATTGTGTTCCGATCATTGGTCGCACGTTCGGCGACTGGTCCATGGCTTATGTCGGCAGTCCTTCGATCAGCTTCCAGTCGGATCTCGTTCTGGATCCCGAGCTACTAACCGGCGATGCTCTGGTCTCGACGCTGCGTTCACTAGTCCTGGATGGTGTCGGAGCGTAATCGGCCGGCCTCTCCGGTCTGCTTGTGCCTGGCTGATAACGCCGGCAAATGAGGCGCATCCCAGCTCCGGCCTCGCCGTCGATTGCCGCTAATCGTGACAAAACACACGCGTCGTCCGCTAGCGGTTCGCAAAACTGCCGAGAAGTCTATTCCTCACCAGGAGGAGAGACTCCGTTGCGGCTTCGGGGCACAATCGTGGTCCTTGCAGTGCTGACTCTACCGCGACGCAGGGCATTAACGAAAATGCAGCGCCCTTGGCTCGCCCAGCAGCAGACGCGATCGCTGTCGATCTGGTTGCTGACAAGGCACGGGAACATCCCGATGACAGGGAAGTTTTGTTTTTAGACGCGACGCCAAGCCTCTTGAAGTGTCACGAGAGATGTCGCGTCTCCCTGCACGACGCTCTCGGTCCATAAGGACCGGGGGCGTTGGTTGAGTGAAGTGAGCCCGGGTATTCTGGAGGCTCCACCTGTCCTCACGCAGACTAGATCCCTGAAGGCTTGTGGGTTTGCTGGTGCAGACCGCTCAATGAGAAGCAAGGATGACCGCACATCGTTCTTAGGTCACTCGGCCATGCGGCAGATCATAGTTGTACAACGCACTGGAGACGCGCCGACCATCGCAGCCCTATGAGCTGTTTGCAGCTGCAAACAACCTCAGCTTGCCCGCAGATCCCCATGTCCCTGAGATCTCAACAACGCCATCAACATCGGCCCCAAGGAGAATTCGCCGCGCTCGGTGCGCTTGGTCAAGTCTCGAAGATAGGCCCCGGCGGAGTTGATCATGTTCGCGCGTTCCAGAATGCAGGCCACAGCCACGGCCGCGTTTTCGGGACCCATAATCTCGCAGGCATCCTGATACGCAGACGGGCTCACCCCGAGCATCGATCGCACCACGACCGCCGCCGACATCAGATCACGCCAAGTTGCTATTCCCGCGCCACCTTGTCCGTACTGACCGATCTGCGGGCAGGCCCTTAGTACGACACCGAGAGGGAATGCCTTTAGCGGCTCCCTCCGAGGCCCCCGATCTTTCTCTGCCTTTTCGCCCAGCTCTTTTTCAGAGCTAGGTTCAAGTTCAGTGGATGGGTCGGTGTTTGAATTCTGTAAGTGCCGCTCGTTCTGAGCATCATTGCCGCTCATATTATCTGCGAGAGCCTGTGTTTCCAGGCGATTGAGAACCTCGTCCTTCAACATCCTCATCTCATCGAGGATGTCCGCCACAACGGCAAGTGTCGGGACGCGCGGAATTCGGCTGACTAGCGCAACGTACATGCTTTCCACCGACTGCCAGTCGCCTTTTGCCCCTTCTTCCACCGCAGCCGAGATCAGCTTGCGGATATCACGCCGGCAAATCGTCAGGTTCTCCTTGACCTTCCTGAGCGCAATGCGTTCAGCTATGACCTGCTGTGCCAGCATTGCAAGCTCTTCGGCGCGGGCGAGGAGAGGGGACAGGTCGAATCCAAAGGCATTTTCGATGTCACCGGCGGCGTCCTTGCGGGCATAGCGCTTGCCGTTCGCGCTGTCTTTGCGAACGATAAGGCCAACGTCGACCAGCGCTGCAAGGTGACGGCGAAGCGTGGAGCTTGGCATGGCGTGCGCCCGCAAAGACAGCTGAATGTTCGAAGGAAAGACGATCAGTTGCCCATCCTGACGCAGCTCATTGTCGGGGTAAAAACTCAAGAGTGCGTCGAGGACGGCAAGGCTGTTCGACTGAATGCCGAGCAGGTCCTTGGCCGCAGAAGCGTCTCGGAACACTTTCCACTTTTCGACGGTTTTATCTGCCTTGATCTCGGCAAGGGCCTGTTGCCGCCTCACGAGCGCGAGCGACATCGGCCGCCGCCCGAAAGGCGTCGTCACATTTCCGGTTTCCATCGTTTCTCACCTGTCGGCAGGCAAAAGGAAAGCGCTCATCAAAAACGATGCCAAAGACTCTTGACGATGATTCTCGGAAATGCGAATCTGGATGTGCTAGAAACAGATCAGGGCTTCCGAGACGGCGACGTTTTGGGGCTCTTTTCTTTTGCGGGTTACACGTCCTTCTTGTTGCGCTTGGTCGTCTGATGCGCCTCAAAGAGCGCAGGCAGTTGCTCTATCAAGAAGGCAGCGAAATCCGGCGCCGACTTCTTGTCGATTGTGATTTCGAGTTTCGACCGGCTGTTCTTGATCTGCGCAAGCCGGCTCCCGTCGGGTGTCGACAGCATATTGTAACTGCCCACTTCCACATTGATTGGTTTCAGATGTGCCAGGGTCTGCCTGAAACGTTCCTCCGAAGCCAGGTGGCCCAAACCCTCCGCATAGGTGCAGACCTCAGAAGGCTCCTCAACCTTGTCCATGAGGGCTGCGAGTTGCTGCCAATTTGGCCGCCCAACGCCGGGAGCAGGGCCAATGGCTTCGACCAGCTCGGCTGGCAGCAGATCGACTATTTGAAGCATGATCGAGAGCGTACTCTTGTCCAGCGACATAGAGGACATGATGACTTCCCGCGAAAAGTCTTCCTTAAGACGGGCGGCAAACCGCGCCTTCTCGATGAAGGAAAGATCTTGGCGTTCGTTGTTTTCCTGGCCCTGGGCGATGACCAGTTGTTCATCCGTCAGATCGCGGACAACTGCCTTGACTGGAAGGCCAGCTTCGAAAGCTGCGCGAAGACGCCGATGACCAAATGCAACCTGATATCGGCCAGGCTTTTCCGGATGAGGACGCACCAGGATCGGGACGTGCTGGCCCTGCTCCTTGATCGATGAGACAAGCCCGGAAATATCTCCTCCCATGCGGTCCTGCACGAAGGAGGGCTCGATCAGTTGCGGATCGAGCTCGATGACGGTTTGACCTTCCGCCAGCCGCCGTTCGATCTCATTGGCGCGTCGGCTGCGGTCATTGAGGTCGCCAAGCGATTTGCTAACGGCCGTCATGGGCTTCGACTTGCCGGCATCCATGAACGGTCTGGAATGTGGCGGCGGCGTCGTGCTGTCACCGTGCAGGGAGGAGAGGAGGTTCTTCCGGCTCATGATCTCCCCCACGTCGCCTTGATAAGGGACTCGATCTCGCCGTTGACGTTGTTCATCGATTCCATGGCGCGATCATAAGTCGAGCGCGTGAACTGCGTTCGCTCGACTTCAAACAGGGTCTGCTTGGTTATTCCGGCATCCGAGACCGCCGTGCTTTTCAGCATCGGGTTGACGAGCACATCCTCGCCGAACATCGAGCGAAGAAACGCGACCATCTGGTTCTGTGGGCCGTCGGTAGGCTCAAAGCGGGTAATGAGGTAGCGCATCCAATTGTTACGGTCTTCGGCTCCAGCTTCGGCAATTTCCTCAAGCAGCGCGCTCATCATCGAAAGGAACTGGTTCATCGACATGACATCCAGCATCTGAGGATGAATCGTGATCAGAGCCGATGTCGCCGCTGTGAGGGCCGATAGCGTAAGAAATCCCAGCTGCGGAGGGCAATCGATCACGACGACGTCGTAGGCGTCCTCGACTTCCCGGATGGAGGCCTGTAACCGGGCAAAGAAGAGAATGTCGTCCGGCTTGCGTTGAAGAAGCGCCTTTGGCGTATCGTGTTCGAACTCCATCAGCTCGAGGTTTCCCGGGATGATATGGAGATCAGGGATGTACGTCCCGCGGACAATTTCCTGAATCGGACGGCGCTCTTCGTCGTACCGGATGGCACCATAGATCGTCTCGTTCGGACCAACGTCGACTTCCGGCTGGTTTCCGAACAAGGCCGACAGGCTAGCTTGAGGATCGAGGTCGATCGCCAGAACCCGATATCCCCTCAGCGCGAGATATTGTGCAAGGTGCGCCGAGGTCGTTGTCTTGCCCGAACCTCCCTTGAAGTTCATGACAGAAATGATCTGCAGTTCCTCTCCGTCACGTCGATGAGGCAGATAGCGACCGCTTGTTCGACCTGGGCGGTCGAGATAGGCGCGAATTGCTGAGATTTCCTGGACGCTGTACATGCGCCGACCGCCGGCAACGGCGGGCCTGAATTCGATGCCCCCTCCTTCGGAAGCCTTCTTTTCGAGGTCGACGGCCACGGTTCGCAAATATCCTTCAGCGACACCCAGCAGCTTGGCAGCCTCAGACGGCGTGAAGGCCCGGATCCCTTTACGAGCATGGGGCGGAAAGATATTTGTTTGATGTTCCTGCAGCTTGGTCGAAAGCGACGAGGCGTGCTCCGCAATCGTGAAGCGGAGAGAAGAGTTTCGGCTTTCCTTTGCCTTTGCGGTGTTCATCATATTATCGCCTGCGGGCCTCACATGCGGAAAAAAGCCAACCAACGAGCTGACACCGCAGATAAGGAATAAGACCCGATTCCCCTCACAGGGCAAGACCATTGGGTTAACAATGGGTTACACGAACGGTAAGCGAGCAGCCTGTCAAACGGAAAAATTGCCAAAACCTAAGCAAAATTAATGGCTTCAGGCGCGCATGAGCGCTCGACCGAGGCCTTGAAAAATGAGTCGATAACAGCCCGAAATCGAGGCATCCAGCCCATTGCACCGTCCCGCCGATCGTTTTGCCCTCTTGCGCGAGACAATGAGGTGCGACTCAGTGAGCGATATGGGCGGCAGGCACGCGGCCGCTTCAGGTCACTAGCCCGACGCCCTCTGCAGGAGCTTAGCCCCCTAAAACAGGCAATAGAGGAGCAGCGTCGACTACATTAAATGTGCTTTTTCCGCCAGCATTTCGCGCCTGCGGGCGAGTAGACCGGGCAAGGGATTTGGCTTAGACTTTTTTCAACGGAATCAGTGTTTTCAAAGGGAGAGCGGTAAAATGTTCGGCTTCTTCAAACGAAAGAAACACAGTTCTTTCTCTCCCGAGGTCCAGTTACTTTGGTCTGAGGTAGAAAAGCTTCGGGTTCGGTTTCGAAGCAGGGGGACCTCGATCGAAAAAGCGATGGATTCCGTTTCTCAAGAGCTTTCCAGGCAGCTGTCTACTGAGGGCTCCTTTGCCACGGACTTGATCCTCAAGCGAGGATGGTCTGTCAGCGACGCGGCGCATATGATGATTGCCGAGCATGTTTCGGCTGCGCTCCTCAGCGAGCGGACACAGTCCGATCAACGGACTCCTGGCGACAAAGCCAAGGCGTACCTACAGCTATTCAAATGGTGCTCGGAAAGAATGATCAGTTCCGGACGATTGCCAGCCGAGCGAGCTCAGGCCGAAATTCAGGCATTTGAGGAGGAAATCGGCTATCGCGGCGCGGCCCACGCAGGCTGATCAAAAAAATGAAGGCCGCGCGGGCCGACCACGGACCCTAGCAGAAGCCGTTGATCTTGAGGATCTTATGGGCCTCGATAATCGCCCTCAGACGATCCTCCGACGCCCGATCTCCCTGATTGGCATCGGGATGATGTATTTTGACCTGTTCCTTGTATTTTTTTCTAATTTCTGCAGGTTCCGCGTCGTCGGCAAGGCCGAGCGTTTCGAATGCCTTGGCTTCAAGTACCTTGAGTTTTCGCAGGCGAAGATCCGCTTTCTTCTCCTGCGATGTCGCGGCCTTTTTGCGCAAATTGATCGCTTTGGCCGTTCCGGAACGGACGGACGAGGGGAGAGGAACCTCCAATGCAGCGGTGGCACGGGTTCCCCAGGTGGGCAGCGCGCCGCGCGCCGCTTCGCGCTGATAGCGAGCAGTCACCGGGTCGGAAAGTTTCGTAATGTAGTTGTATCCCTTGGTATAGGCGCTCAAATGGGTGGAGCAGAACAGAAGATAGAGACCCTCTGCATCGGCTCCCACTGGCGCGCGATGCGGCCCATCCTTGTCGCAGCCGTCCCATTGGCATTTCGGACCAACGCTCTCACGCTGCTGGCCCACTTTCTTGCGCGTCGGTTTCAAACTGACGAAAATCTTCGGTACATGGCTCATCTCGGCATTTATGGCCCAACGAGCGTCTATGGCAAGACAGGTAAATCGCGGGCAAGATCTGCTCAAGCCCGGCGTGATGCGACCATTGGAACGGGCGAGGGAACGTCGAACGCATCGGCCTCGAAACCAATTCGAAGTGGTCGTCAACAACGCTTTCGTTGCGGGCAATACAACGCATTGTACGGCGGAAAGACTTCATCCGGACGCGCACGCTCTTTCAGCCATCGCCTGAAGCCCCGCTTCAATGCGATGCCCGCCGCTCGCGTCATCAATCAAGGACAACCCGCTGGTCCACGACCGCTTCCTCACTGAAGCCGACATCGGCACCGGCGCGAACCAGGACCGATCGTTACAGACAGGAAAGCCAGCACTATGCGATGAGCGCGCGCGCCTCGAGCATCGTCGATCACTGAGCAGGGAATTCGAGCTTGCGAACATCATAGCCGAGGTCGGCGGCTTTGCGCACCATGCGACGAAGGTTCGCCTTTGAGGGAATAGTGCGCGAGTAGATCCAGAGATCGGTCATTGACGGGTTGGCGCTGATGAACCAGGCCTTGTCAGGCGACTTGTAGAGAACCCAATATTTGAATGTGATGAAGAACGGGTAGCGGACACGCATCTTCGCATTCGTTGTTCCAAAATCCTCGATCTTGCCGGTTCCGTGAATGGTCTTCAGGCGCCCCTGTGGCGTATGAACGTGACATCCGTCCTCAACGAGAACCTCGTCCGGCACCTTGCCCTTCCGGTAGGTCGAATAACCGGCAACGCAGCCATCGGTCAGCGACATCGGTGTCCGTCCGATCTCGAGCCAAGTTCCGGAATAGTGGTCCGGTCCAACGTTGACGACGGCCGGCGCGGTAGCAGCCTGCGTTGCAAAGCCGACGGTCAAGGCGAGCGTGGCGGCAAAAACGGCCGAAAAACTACAAGGTGATGACATGATGGCGTCCTTCCGATGCAACATATGCGTTAATGGTGATTGGGCTGGGTCATGATCCCTGCGTAGCGAACTGCGATCAACGCCATGAGGCTTGCGACCGCAAAGCTGTTGAGATTGAGAAGAATGGTCAGATCCGGATCGCTCCACACATGCAGCGGCTGACCGAGGCCATAGCGAGATAAAACGAAGGCCAGGAACACGAAGACGGCCATGCTGCGTTGCCACCATGTTTCCTCGGCGCGAAATGAGAGAGCTGCCAGCATGATGCAAGGGGCCAGAAAAAGCTGCGTGCCGGAGCCGGTACCAAAAAGCTTTGTCTCAAAGAGCGTATCGAGCGTGGCGACCAGCGGCAGCGCGATCCGGGCGGCCAGAGGTGCAAGGTGGGCCATGAAGGCAATGATGATGAACAGCGGGGCGGCAAGCAGGGTGGCCAGCGCTGCCGTCGTGCCATTGCCGACCAGATACCAGACGTAGAGCGGATAGAAGGGTTTGTTTATCAAGATAACCCACACGATCGCCACAGTCGCCTGTGTCTGCGGGTCGAGATGGCGCCGCTCGTTTTTGGCCGTCATGCAAAATACTCGGTCGAAGCCGGGGACAGGAGATAGTGGCCGACCCCCCAAACATTGCCGTTCTCGTGACCGAATAGGCCCGCGGTCGCGAGGAAAAACAGTCGCCAGCGGCGCTGCCAGAGCGAAGCGTCCTTGCCATAGACCTCGCGCAAGATTGGCTGGATGCGATCGATTCTTTCATCAAAGGAGTTGAGCCAGTCGAGCGCCGTGCGGCGGTAATGCGAACCCGACCAGCGCCACTCCTTCTCCACCTTGAAGAGACTGGCGAACTTGTGGGGCAGGTCATGCGCCGGCATAATGCCGCCAGTAAAAAAATAAAGTGCAATCCAGTCGGCCGGATCGCCATGGTCGAAGCGATATGAGCGATCCTTGTGCGTAAAGACGTGCAGAAAAAGCTTCCCGTCCGACTTTAGCCAGGCTCGTACGCGCTCCAAAAGCACGCTCCAGTTGGACATGTGCTCGAACATTTCTACCGAGATGACGCGATCGAAACGCTCATCCGTGGCAAAATGGTTCATATCGGCAGTGATGACTGTGAGATTGGTGAAACCGTATCTAGCTGCGACATCCAGAATATAGGCGCGCTGTGACGCGGAGTTGGACACCGACGTGATCCGGGAGTTGGGGAATTGCTGGGCAAGGTAAAGCGAAAGCGAACCCCAGCCACAACCAAGTTCAAGAATGTTCATGCCGTCCTCGATCGCGGCGTGCTCCACCGTTTCGGAGAGGGCATAAGTCTCTGCTTCCTCGAGCGTCGCGGTCGACGTCGGATAGAGACAGCAGGAATATTTGCGCTGCGGCCCGAGCACCAAGGCGAAGAACTCCGGCGGCACTTCATAATGCTGGCGATTGGCTTCGTGGGGATGAGCCGCGACGGGAAAATGCATCATCGTGTCGACGAAAGCCTGTTCATCCGAAGCCGGGCTGGCAGCGAGCTTTCGCCTGGTGCGGCTGCAGAGGAAATCGATGCCGGCAAGCGTCATGCCATCGCTCAACGGCGTGCGCTCAGCGGTATTTATGGCAAAAGCCAACATGTTCATGGCAGTTCTCCGTTTCGACGGGGTCCCGGAAAGAACGCGTTGACGCGCCTCTGAAGGATGCGGAACTTGTCTCCGCGCGTTCGCAGCATGTGGTCTTCGAGCGGGGGGATTCCCGAAACATGCACCAGGAGCCAGTACATCAGCGCCGGCGCCAGCAGCGAGGCAAATGTCGATACGGACGAGCTCAAGGATAGAAGTGGCCAGGCGCACCAGAAGAGCCATTCGAAGAAATAGTTGGGATGGCGCGAGTAGCGCCACAACCCGATTTCGCAAGTCTCGGTCTTGGCCGCAGGGGTCCGACGAAATTGGGCGAGCTGGCGATCGGCGATTGTCTCTCCGACCAACGCAACGACGGCGATAAGGATTGCCACGACATCCACCGCGCGCGCGAAGGGCGCGTCATTGGTTGCAGCCATATGGACGGCCAAGACAAGGATGAAGGCGGCGAGCGCCTGGATTTGTAGAAACAGAAACAGCCTCCAGGCGGCGGTCTCACCCCATTCCTGGATTAACCTGGCGTAGCGCGGATCTTCTTGGCCGCCACGGGTCCGCGCGCCGATATGACAGGCAAGCCTTGCCGCCCAGGCGCCTATCAGTGCCAGCACCGTCATGCGCCGCCAAACATCTCCGTCGGCTATGAGCACGGCAGCAATGCCGCCAGACCCGACCGCAAGTGACCAGACCGTGTCGATCCAGCCGCTCAGGCCCGTGACGCGCTGCACGCCCCAGGCGGCGGCCATGGCAAGCGATAGGCAGACTGCGATGGTGAGGAAAACCTCCATGTCCGTCCTTCCACTATCGTTTAACTTCGCAGTCGTCATCTACGGTCTGCGCGGGTCAGCGGTTTTCGCCATCTCTCAAAAAAACAGGAAAAAAATTTCCGCCGATTACGAACCGAGCCGAGCGAGCTTTCGTACCTGCCTTCCGGAGCAGAGAGCGTCGACGAGAGGAATTGATGACATTTTATCAGCGGATCCCGGGCGAACGGCGCCTGAACATCGCAGTCGTGGGCAGCGGGATTTCCGGGCTTTCCGCCGCATGGCTACTTTCGCACCGCCACGAGGTCACTGTGTATGAGGCGGCCGATCGGATCGGCGGGCACAGCAATACGGTGGAATTCGAAAGCGCGAGCGGGCCCGTCGTGGTTGATACCGGCTTCATTGTCTACAACGAACTGACATATCCTAACCTGACGGCACTCTTCCATATGCTGCAGGTGCCCACGACCGCGTCCAACATGTCTTTTGCGGTCTCGATGGACAACGGCGCGTTCGAATATTCCGGGGGGACCGGGTTGGGGCTGCTTGCGCAACCGATCAACGCGGTTAGCCTGCGCTTCTGGTCAATGATGCGCGATCTTCTACGCTTTTACCGCAACGCGCCGCGCGATCTGGCGACGATGGACGGCATCTCGCTCGAGCAGTATCTCGACTTAAACGGCTATGGCCGCGCATTCCGCTATGATCACCTTTACCCGATGGCGTCCGCCATCTGGTCGACGCCGACCATGGATGTCGCGGCCTATCCCGCCGCCGGTTTCGTGAAATTCAGCTGTAACCACGGCCTGCTCAGATTGTGGAACCGACCGACCTGGCGCACGGTGGAAGGGGGAAGCCGTGAATATGTCAGTCGCATGAGCCAACGCTTCTCCGACAAGATCCGGATCTCGACACCGGTTACGGTCATTCGTCGCGAGGAGGGGCGGGTTATAGTTCATGATGGTTCCGGTCAGCAGCAGGCATTTGATGATGTGGTCGTGGCTACGCATGCCGATCAGGCGCTTCGCATGCTTGCCGATGCCAGCGATGAAGAGCGGCGCGTCCTCGGCGCTTTCCGTTATTCGCGCAACGAGGCTGTGCTTCATGGCGATACTGGGCTGATGCCGAAACGGCGCGCCGCCTGGTCGAGCTGGAACTATGTCGTCGACCGTCGAACGGACGGGTGCGACGAGGCGCAAAAGCCCTCGATTACCTATTGGATGAACAAGCTGCAGCCCCTCGGCACCGCGCCACCGACATTCGTCACCTTGAACCCGCAACGCGAGCCACGTCCGGATAGCATCCTTCGTCGCGAAGTCTGCGACCATCCCGTCTTCGCCCTTGAAACCGAGCAGGCGCAACAGGAATTATGGTCGCTGCAGGGAAAGCGCAACACGTGGTTCTGCGGAGCCCATTTCGGCGCGGGCTTCCACGAGGACGGCCTTCAAGCGGGGCTGGCCGTGGCGGAAGAGCTCGGCGGATTGCGGCGACCCTGGCAGGTGGCGCAGGAAAGCGCGCGCATCGTGCGCAAGCCCCTGACCCGACCGGCAGAGCGCCCCTTCGAGCTGGAGGTGCTGGCATGAGGACAAAAGCTTGGCCGGCCGTCCTCGGCCAGATGTTGACATTGCAGCGGACGTCAAAGACGCGGCGGCCCGTGAACATATCATGCGCGCTAACTCGCGACATCAGTGTGGGGACGTCGGCGATCCGGGTGGCGCGCGTCCGCAGCCTGTCCGGCCGCCGCCGCCTGCCGATCACGCGTGGCTCGTTCCTGCGCCCAACGCCCAACAAATCATGCTTGAGCGGGAGGACGGCAAGCCATGAGCCAGCCTGACGATTCCCTTGGCGTTCCACTCGCTCCTTCCGGCAACACAAAGAAGCTTGGCCCTGGCGGCCGTCTCGTAGCGCGGCTTATTTCGGAGATGAGTTTTGGCCGGCTGCGGATCGTGCTTCCGAATGGCACTGTCATCGAAAAAGTCGGACCTGAACAGGGGCCGGATGCGATGCTCATCATGCGGCGATGGCGGATGTTATATCATCTGCTCACGGCCGGCGATGTCGGCTTTGCGGCGGGTTACCTTGACGAGGACTGGACGACACCGGACCTGACCGCGTTGATCGGCCTGGCGGCGAGGAATAGCGACGCGCTTTCGCGCGCGATCAACGGCAACATCCTGATGCGGCTATTCAATCGGATCGGCCATCGGTTCAATGCCAACACGCGCAGGGGAAGTCGCCGCAATATCGAAGCGCATTACGATCTCGGCAACGACTTCTATCGGGAGTGGCTCGACAGCATGATGCTTTATTCCTCGGCGATTTTCGACGACACGACGCCCACACTGGAAGCCGCCCAGCAGATGCGGCTTTCGCGCATCCGCGAGAAACTTGCTCTTCGAGGTGGCGAACGCGTTCTCGAGATCGGCTGCGGGTGGGGCGCCCTTGCCGCTGATCTCGCCACGCATTCTAACGCGCAGGTGGTCGGTTTGACGCTCTCGCCCGCGCAACTTCGGTGGGCACAAGAGGTAGCCGTGGCGAGCGGCAGGGGCCAGCAAATCGATCTGCGGCTGCAGGACTACCGCGACACGGACGGACAGTTCGATCGCATCGTGTCGATTGAAATGTTCGAGGCAGTCGGGGAAGCATATTGGCCGAGCTACTTCGAGACCCTTCGTCGATGCCTGGCGCCGCAGGGCCGTGCGGTTCTGCAGATCATTTCCATTGAGGACAAGCGTTTCAGAAGCTATCGCAGCAGCATCGACTTTATCCAGAAATATATATTCCCAGGGGGATTCCTGCCGTCCGAGCCAGCGCTCGTCGCTGCGATCACCTCGTCCGGGCTCAAGCTACAAGAGGTAGACCACTTCGGGAAATCGTATGCAAGAACGCTGCGGGAGTGGCGCAAGCGGTTTCATGCCCGCTGGCCCGCCATCGCAACCCTTGGCTTCGATGAGCGCTTCAAGCGGTTGTGGCACTATTACCTCTGTTACTGCGAGGCAGGTTTCGAAGAGGGCAGTATCAATGTTGGGCTCTATACCATCAAGCATTCATAGGTCGCGCAACCAAGGAGAGCAAAGATGACACCAATGATCCCGGCGGCCATGGCTGTCAACCTTTGTTTGTACGGCATGGCAAATGCCACCGATATCGAAGGTCGGTGGGCGCGAGGCGACGGGAATGCCAGCGTAAGGATCGCGCCGTGTGGCTCCGATCTCTGCGCAATCAACACGTGGATAAAGCCAGGGACTCCCAAGGAAAAACAGGGCGACAAGCTGGTCATGACCATCAAGAGGGGCACGAGCGGGGTCTATTCCGGCACAGCTTTTGATCCACAGCGTGACCTAACCTACAGCCTGACGGTAACGGTCGATGGAGACAAGATGGTCACGAAGGGATGCATCATTGCCGGCCTCCTGTGCAAGGGCGTGGAATGGGCGCGGATTAAGTGAGGATTGACGCTCATGCTCGCTTCGAAGCCGGTCGGGCAGGGCGGGATCGCACAGTTTGAGGTTAGGGTGTCGAAGGTTGGCAAACACCCGCCGCGCGATCCCGCTCCGACAACTTCAGAAACGCATAATTGTTCCTACCTACTGCCTAAGGCAGGCCAGGCGTCTCTTTGCGGACGTTAACCACGTAGAAACGTTGATTCATCGTGGCGCATTTATTGCGGGAACTTTACCTCGCCGCCGGGCTTCATACGCGGGCCGTGCAGCCGGGGGACTGAAGCCCTGACCCCACTAAAGTCGGCTGTACGGTCCACCCTCGTATGATGATCCGGGCTAGTACGGGAACCCGCCAGGATATGCAATGCATAGCCTGATCCTCTCAAAGTCTCTCGCCCAGTTTCACGCGCGAAGTGGTCCCTGGCGCATCTCGCAAATGCTATCGGCCGCGCGGCCTGCTCTTGCCGCGAGCGCTTTGAAGCGCAGCCTGTCTAGGAGCTCAAGTTCCCCGATGAAGGTGGCCATCCCGCCGGCTGCCAGCTAGGTCGCGAACGACTTGTTGGGCCAACGGGCCGCCGTCTAAATCCGGAGAGAACGCTCCACATGTTCGGCACCGAACCGCTTCAGCATCGATCTCAGCTCGGCATTTTCCTGACGAAACTTGACGATCATCAGCCTCTTCAACCGGCGGTTCTCCTCCTCGAGCGCGTTAAGATCGTCCTCGCCGTTATCGTGGACAAAGCCTTCGAGGCGTCCCCCGACTACGCGCTCCGGGAAAGAGGCGCGATTGTCAGGCTTGGAAGAACGAACAGGCTTAATTGCTATTGGCGGATTGTCATGCGCCGCGGTCGTATCGATGGCCGGAAGCTCATGGTCCAGTCCTTGCGGGGCTAAATTATGCTCGGTCAGGATCGTTCCGGTCGGAACACAAGGCTCCATCGAGGACGTACTCGCTAAGCCGGGAACCACAGCATTGGCAATAGGTTCCGCGTCTGCCCCGTCGATATCAGGCAAGACGCCATCAGTTTCGATCTGCAGCGCAACGGCCCGCAGATCGAGGTTGCCCCAAATGGATGGAGATCGAACTTGGGCCTGCCGCCGATTCTTGTATTCGACGACGAAGTTGCGCTGTGTTGTTCTCATCGTTCCCCAGCTTCACATCAATTGATCGAGCGCAGTGCCCACTGCCTCGTTAGTGAAGTCATCTCAAACATGAAGCCTTGGCTAGTTCATACCTAGCCGCTTGCGCAGCGAGGTATTTTCGTCGCGAAGTTTTTCGGCGAGCAACTTCCGCAGCCTGCGATTTTCTTCCTCGAGCTGGGCAAATTCAGCGAGTTCGTCGTCCAACGTGGCAGTGTTCGCGGACGCTCCGGGAGGCGCTACAGCAAGGGCTTTCTTCCACGTGTAGTAGGTCTGGTCGGATATCGCCACGGCCTTCACGGCATCCTTCAATGTTTCGCCACCGGCAATGGCAGCTTCAACTTGATTGATTTTCCCGCGCTTCTCGTCATCACTCAATCCGCGCGCCTTGGGCTTTGCCGTCTTTTGAATGGTCGAGTCAGCCTTTGCCGCCGTTGGTTTCTTAGACCTCGACCGCTTGCCGCGAGCGGACTCCGCTTCAGTCTTTGTTGTGATGTTATCAGACGGTGCAAGGAGTTCTTCGTCGGCCATCGATGATCCTCATGTTGTTCCACGCGTTTTCGACCAGGTCGGGGCTGGAGTCAACGTCGCGGCATCGAAAACCCCAATGAGCCCGCCTCCACCGAAGGAGTGCGGCAGACAGATTGCCAGCGGCCTGAACTTCTTGTGGTCGATCGGAGCTTCGAAATTGGACGTCAATTGCACTGTTGGGAAGACCGGCCAGGTTGAGGTCGCTCCAGTTCATGATGCACGACCGTTAGAGCGGTAATTCCGGCCTCATTGGCAGCAAGCAAGAAGATTTCACGAAATTGATCTGGGGAAATTTCTCCGGTAATCGCGTCGACGCAGGCTTTCACGGCAGCAACATACTCCTCGCCGTCATCAGACGGCCAATCTTTCATGAGGAGATGGGCTGCATCCCCCAGCGTCCGCACAACCCTTCGCGTTGCTGTACCGTGCCGAACAATGCCGATCGGCGTAAATGTCGATGACGTATCCCAGGACATGGCCCTCAACCCAAAGGCATTAAATTCCGTGCAACATACGCGCGAATTATTTAATTTAAAATTGAATATTTCTGCAGAACCAACCTTCGTTGAAGCTGTGCGTCACAAAAGCAAGGGCGCTCAACGACCATGCGTCGGAGCGCCCTAAGCTGCGATCAACCGTTGTTGCGACGTGGACGAAGGCAGCGATAACGAGATGCGAGGATTCGTAGTTGAATGCAACCGGAGGCGTTCAATCTGGTATCGCGCGACTGTGCATATCACCGCTATCCGAAAAGGTATTGTGGCGGATCAAATTGAGCGCGCTCGACGCGCTCGGGTATTTCTACCCTTTTACCTCGCCTGGCTTGTTAATTGTTTGTGAACGACAATCCATGCGGGCAGAACGCCCTGAGAGGCATCATGACGATCCCGTTGGTTTCAGGAATCTATCGCAGTACGTCATGACAAGTATTTTGACTAAAGCTGTTATGGCATTACGCGAGGTGACGAGATAACGGTCGTCCTTCAGGAAGGTCTCGATCAGGTTCATAGCGTCGTCAGGTAGTTTAGCCAGCGGCTGCTGTAAATGCCGATCGACGGACGACGACCATTGGGCGAGACCCTTCCGACGGTAGATCTTACCGGACCGCAGGTGCTTTTTTAGTTCCTGTAACTTCGTCCTGTGATAGCTCCGGAACTCAGAAGTGGGTGGTTCCATAATACATATTATGCGATCAACTGCTGTAGCCGGGGCAGATTCCAATTTCAAATGCAACGAAGAGAATAATGGCCATGCTTTCAGGAGGATGGAATGGGCCGCTCTTTTGTGCAGTTGAGTTTGGACGAACGTCGCGTGATTGCGCGGATGCATGAGAAGAAGATCAGTCAGGCCGAGATCGCTCGCACGCTTCGACGAGATCGTTCGACGATCTGCCGTGAGCTGCGACGGAATTTCTGGCGTGACCGCGAGGTACCTGTTGCCGAGGGCTACTGGCACTTCACAGCGCAACAGTTGGCCAATGCTCGGCGTCGGCGGTACCGCAAGCTGTTACGCGATCCGTTGCTTTGTTCGGCGGTCATCGAACGCTTGAAGGATGGCTGGTCTCCAGAACAGATTTCCGGACGCCTAAGGCTTGTCAGCGGCTCGTCCGCGCGGTTGAGCCACGAGACGATCTATCAATATGTCTATTCTCAGGAAGGCCAGGATCAGCAGCTGGCTCGACACTTGCCGGAGCGGCGCCGCAAACGACGGCCACGGTACGCACGCAAACCCAGGAGCCTTGTCTTTCCAATGGATTGCGCCATTCGCAATAGGCCGGAAACGATCAATTCGCGAAGCGAGTTCGGTCATTGGGAGGCAGATCTGATGATCTTCAGGAAGGAGCACGGAGCTGCCAACATGGCTACCGTCGTCGAGCGCAAGAGCCGTTACACCCTTCTGTTCCGCAACAACGACAGGCGATCAAAGCCGATCATGAGCCAGTTGATCCATCATCTGGCACCCCTGCCCGCACCGGCCCGTCAGAGCCTTACATTCGATCGAGGGCTGGAGTTCGTCTCATGGCGCGAACTGGAGCGCGGCATGGGAACGGCAGCCTGGTTCTGCGATCCGCAGGCGCCTTGGCAAAAAGGCACGGTGGAAAATACAAACAAGCGCGTCCGCCGTTACCTGCCGCCTGAGACCATCGTGCTGGATCTCACCAATCAAGACATCCGCGCTCTGTGCGATCGGCTCAACGACACGCCGCGCAAGTGCCTCGGCTTTCAGACGCCGAAGGAGATGTTCAGCCGGCATCTCATGGCTTTGCAACAGCAAGGCGTGTAGATTTCTTACTCGCGTTGCATTCGATCTGGAACCAGCACCGCAAAGTTGAAGTGTCCTGTTTCTGCAAAGTTGGAATGTCACTCTCTCCCCGTTTTTGATGACGGCGGAGATTGCGGATGGGACTGATAGCGATGAGCGAGCGCGATCTGCAGCGGATCGAGATTTTGTCGAAGGTGATGGCGGGCCGCATGACGACGGTGACGGCGGCGCATGTGCTTGATCTGAGCGAGCGCCAGGTCCGTCGACTGCTGGAGCGGATACGAACTGGCGGCGCGGCGTCGATCCGGCATAAGGCGATCGGTCGTCCGTCGAACAACCGGATCAGCGATGGCGTTCGCGATTATGCAATGACGCTGGTTCGTGAGCGCTATGCTGATTTCGGGCCGACCTTGGCGACGGAGAAGCTTGCCGAGCGCGACGGATTACGTGTCTCGCGCGAGACGGTGCGCAGCTGGATGGTCGATGCTGGACTGTGGTTGTCGCGCAAGCAGCGCCGGACGTTTCATCAGCCGCGGCTGCGGCGCGAAGCCTATGGTGAGTTGGTGCAGATCGATGGGTCGGAGCATCGCTGGTTCGAGGATCGCGGACCGCCTTGCTCGCTGCTGGTGTTCGTCGACGATGCGACCGGGAGGTTGATGCAGCTGCGTTTTGTGCGTTCCGAAAGTGCCTTCACCTACTTCGAGGCGCTGGCGCTTTATCTCAAGTGTCACGGCGCACCGATTGCCTTTTATTCGGACAAGCATTCGGTGTTTCGGGTGGCGAAGAAGGATGCCAGGGGCGGCCAGGGCATGACCCAGTTCGGGCGTGCGCTTTGCGAGCTAAACATTGAGATTCTTTGCGCCAATTCGAGCCAGGCCAAGGGCCGTGTCGAGCGGATGAACCGGACGCTGCAGGACCGGCTGGTCAAGGAACTGCGGCTTTCTGGCATCGACAGTATGGAGGCCGGCAATGCGTTCTTACCGGGCTTCGTGGAGGACTACAATGCGCGCTTTGCGATCATCCCTGCCCGTCCAGACGACCTGCACCGACCGCTGAATCTGGCGCCGGATCGGTTGACGGAGATCCTCTGCAAGCGCGAGCAGCGCTATGTCGGATCGCAGCTGACGTTTTCGTTCGAGCGCCAGCGGATCATGCGGGAGGAGACCGAGGTGACGCGCAGTCTGGTTGGCCGCTATGTCGAGACCTACGCCTATGCGGACGGTCGTCTGGATGTGCGCTGGAAAGGCCATTCCCTGCCCTATTCGGTGTTCGACAAGGACCAGCGGGTGACGCATGCAGCGATCACCGAGAACAAGCGGCTCGGTGATGTCCTGGCCTATATCAAGGAGCGCCAGGATCAGCAGGCAAAGCCGAAGGTGAAGAGCAATAGCGACAAGAATGGCTATGTCAAACGCGCTCGTGGGCCGGGCCGGCGGAGGGACTTCACGAGTGATCCGGCGGTGATTGCGCGGCGAATGAAGGCACTGTCGTCACTTGACGCTGCCGAATAACGCATCGATCGGATAGTCTCAAAGCTAAAGCCGAGGGGTGTGCCCCACCCGCCCCGCTCCGCCCTTTCAACCCGGCCCAGCCGGTCGGATCGGGGCTGATCGATGTGCCGTGTGGCGCCCCCAAGCGGACATTTCTACTTTGCTTATTAGCGGACATTCCAACTCATCCGCCACAACTGCTGTAGGGGCTATTTAGTAATGCGACAGTTGGGCCAGTTAGAGATGCGACAGTCTCGCCTCTCGACGTTCTGGTCAACGCCAACGTTGGGAGCAAGGATGACGACCTTTAGCCTGGTCGAGACCATGAGCGGTCGGAGTCGTCGTGTCCTGTTTGATCACCATGTCGCAGAAAGAATTGCATCGCCTCGAAGTTATTCAGAAGATCCGTGATCGGCGCCTAAGCGTCGTCCAGGCCGCCGAGTTGCTCGGGCTCAGTCGAAGTCAGATCCACAGACTGCTGCATGCCTATGATCAGCATGGTCCGGCCGGTCTCGTTTCGAAGAAGCGATCGCGGCCGAGTAATCGGCGTCACAGCGAAGATTTCCGCAATGCCGCGCTGGACCTGATCCGTGAACGCTATCTGGATTTCGGTCCGACGCTGGCACGCGAGAAGCTGATCGAGTTGCACCGGATTTCGGTGGCCAAGGAAACGCTGCGGCAATGGATGACCGAGGCCGGCATCTGGATCTCGCGTCGCGAGCGCAAGAAGCGGGTTTTCCAGCCACGCGGCCGTCGCGACTGCTTTGGCGAGTTGGTGCAGATCGACGGGTCGCATCACTGGTGGTTCGAGAACCGGGGCCCCAAATGCGCCCTGCTCGTCTATATCGATGACGCCACCGGCAAGCTCTTACATCTTCGCTTTGCCGGATCGGAGAATACGTTCGACTATTTGCATGCGACGAAGGCCTATCTGCAGCAATGGGGCAAGCCGTTGGCCTTCTACAGCGACAAGCACGGCGTCTTTCGCTCCACCCATGCGTCGGAGAAAGACCGCACGAGTGGTCTGACGCAGTTCGGCCGGGCGCTTTATGAGCTGAACATCGACATTATCTGCGCCAACACTCCGCAAGCCAAGGGTCGGGTGGAACGTGCCAATCAGACATTACAGGATCGGCTGGTGAAGGAGATGCGGCTTCGCGGCATCGACACGATCGAGGCTGCCAATGCCTATGCGCCTGAGTTCATTGCGGATTTCAATGCTCGTTTCGGCAAGCACCCGCGCAATCCGAAGGACATGCACCGACCGCTGGCCGACCATGAGAACCTCGATGGCGCCATGTGCCGCAAGGAAGTCCGCACGTTGTCGCAATCCCTGACGCTACGCTACGACAAGGTGTTGTTCATTCTCGACCCGACCGAACTTTCCAGGTCATTGGCAGGCCGGAAGGTTGTGGTCTGTGATTATCCGGACGGACGGCTCGAGATCATGCACGAGAGCTTTGCCCTGCCCTACAGAACCTTTGACACCTTGCGGTCAGTGCACAGATCCGAAGTGGTGGAGAACAAGCGCTTGGACGACATGCTGTCGGTGGTCGCCGAGCTGCAGGCCGGGCGGGAACAGCAGCGCAGCAAGAGCGGCCCTCGGCGCACCGGCCAGACGGATCATATGTTCGGCATTCGCGACGGCAGCCAGAGCAACGGTTATCAAAAGCGTGGCCGCAAGCCCGGTCCGAGGACGGACTTCACGAGTGATCCGGCGGTGATTGCGCGGCGAATGAAGGCACTGTCGTCACTTGACGCTGCCGAATAACGCATCGATCGGATAGTCTCAAAGCTAAAGCCGAGGGGTGTGCCCCGCCCGCCCCGCTCCGCCCTTTCAACCCGGCCCAGCCGGTCGGATCGGGGCTGATCGATGTGCCGTGTGGCGCCCCCAAGCGGACATTTCTACTTTGCTTATTAGCGGACATTCCAACTCATCCGCCACAAACTGCTTATACTTGCAGTTTTCAGCACTTCTCGCCCACGCGGCGAATTTTTTTAGCTCAGCAGAAGCGTTTGCCGACCTTGAAGCTTAAGCAGATCAATCGCTTTTCGGTCGAATGACACGACGGTCTCCCCGCCAAGCCACGCTCCTTCATGAGCGATGACGCCATCGGCGAAAACGCCGCCGGCTTCAAGGACAGCCAGACCCGCCTCGACGGCAGGCCTGTCCATCGACGCCTTCGCCGTGACCAGAAGATCGCGAATTGTCTGAGCGATATCGTCATTGGACAGCTTCGCGCCGCGCCGCAAGATCCAGACCAGCTCGCAAAGACTTGGCAATGAAACAGCGATCAGTGTGGCTTCCTCAAGAAGCTTTGCAGCTGCCTTGCCTTGCTGCGGATCGTCCTGCAGAACCGCCCGCGCCAGGACATTTGTATCGGCCGCGATCTTCACGCGTCGTCGCTCCAGCCCTCAGCAGCTATCTCGTTCATTTCCTCGATGGTCAGCGCCTTTGTGGACTTGCCGGCGTGCCGTCCGATAAAACTGCCGATCGTGCCGGTCGCCCGGACAGCGCGGATTCGTAACTCGCCGCCAGGCAGCTTTTCGAATTCGATCCGTTCTCCGGGTTTCACACCAAGATGGGCAAGGAGGTCGCGCTTAAGGGTAACCTGGCCCTTCATCGAGAGAGCAACTGAAGGCATGAGAGTTCTCCGCGCTACACTTGCTACGAAGTAATGTGAATTTTTTCTTACTTTCAAGCTTGAATGGAAAGGTCCGCGCCAGTAAAGCTGGGAATCATGGCATGGTTCCAATCTCTCCATGCTGGGGCGACGGGCGTTGGCAGGCAGCCACGTTGACGGCTTGCCGCTTACTCGGCGTTTGTCGTCGATAGCAGCGCGCGAGCGCCCCTGATGAGGTCGAGCGCCCGAGGTGTTTTCAGCAAGATGCTGAGCACTGCGGATCTTCGATCAAGAGGTCATCAAGCGAAAGAGCTGGTGCTGCCCTTGTAACTTTCCTTTATCCGCTATCGGCGCTGTAATGCCTGTGGCGGTGGTGGATGGAAGACCGATGCACCTTTGGGACACCAAGCCCGTGGGAAAGCTCGGGTCTCCATCCGCCGTTCCATTGAACCCGAACAGTCGCCAGGGCCGCTTGCGAAAGCAAAGCCCGCTTAGGCAAGGATGGGATCAGATGGAGACGATCGTTGGCATCGATGTTTCGAAGAACCGGCTCGACGTGGCAGTCCTGCCGCAGGGCGAGGCCTTTGCTGTCGGCAATGATCATGCCGGCATCGATGAACTGATCGGCCGGCTGAAGACCATCGGTGCCGATGCGATCGCCCTTGAGGCTACAGGCGGCTTCGAGACGTTGGCGGTGGCCGGGCTGTCATCGGCAGGGTCGACGGTGCTGGTCGTCAATCCGGCGCAGGTGCGCGCCTATGCCCATGCCATCGGCCGCAGGGCCAAGACCGACCCGATCGATGCCGCCGTCATCGCCGCCTTCGTGCTGGCGACGAAGCCCGAGATTGACGGTGGCGATCTGCTGTACGGAGGCAAGCAGCAGTGCGCCAAGCACCGGTCCGGCCCAACTCCTTGTGCCGCCGATCATGCTTGCTCAATTTCACCGAATTTCTCAGCAACGAGAATGGATTCCAAGCTCACTTTATGTAGCTCTATATTTCGTGCCGTTGATATTGTTTTCCACGGAAGTGGGAGGAGCAGCATGCTGCGGAATAGAAAAGCCGCACTCGTGATTTGGCTTCGGCCCGTTTATATTAATTTTGGTGGCGGCACGCTTGAGGCGATTGACGGACCGGCGGAAGCGCTTGAGTATATGTCTGAGAGGTGGCCTGTCGAGAGTGGCCGGTATTTCAAGCTCGCGAAGCTTGGATGCGTGGGTGCCCTTGAAGGATATCAACCCGCGGCAAGGGCTCGCCAGACATTCGTCGAGGCCGCTCGCGAGGCAGGCGTCCTGTTCCTAGCCTAAGACTATTATAGTATCCGGGATACGTACATTGAAAAATCGACGGGCCCTGCCCTTCCTCCCACAATAGGTGAAGCGCTTAGAGTTGGCGGAACCTGCTCGCACCTGGCCCGTCTCGCGTCCGGCAGCAGATCGCTTCTCATCTATTTAATTTCCTGTGCGTGTGGCGGAAGGGTTAAGGCCGGTGGGCGACTGGCCTGGGTGAACTCGTCCGTATCATATTCCCGCCCCGGCTCCGCTTTGGACCAGTCGACGCCACACCCAACAGTCGCTGGTGCGCGGGGCCGGTGCCCCCCCGGGGGGACCTGAAGACGGTGGGGAGCGCTGTCAAAAAAGCGCGCGGATGACCGCACTCCCCTTTTGCTCTCGGGGCGAGAGCAAAACCATCGTAGCCTTGCGGCTCCTGCTCGCCGGGCGCAAATGGCCACAGCGCCGGAAGGCACTGCATCTGTGGGCGGTGTTGTGGAATATAGTGTCGATCTTCATTTGCTATGAAGTGTCCATAACGCCCGCGTTATGATGGGGCGGTTGGGTCTTAACGATTTCTGAACTTTTTCTGGCATTTGCTGCGCCGCAAGGTTTATGCGCAATTTGCAACCTGATAACTGAGGTCGCTGGTCGCCTCGGGGACCGGCAGGTATGCCAGACCGTCCAGCATTGCCGCGAACGTTAGCGCCACGCCCAGCGCCTGCCATTGCGGCTTGTTGCGCTCGGCAAGGTTCGTCGACAGCGCGGCGATGGAGGCCCGAGTTTCGTTCGCAAGCGACGTGACGACTAGGTCAATGCTCTTGAGGCCGGATCGAACCTCAGTCTCGAGATCCGTGAAGACGACTTGCTTCAGTTTGCTCACCCCAAGCCGTCTGCCGCCTTTCCAAAAAACCCAAACAAAAAGCGCCGCAGACAGGGCGCCGGCGATAGTCCGGAGAAGATTTGTCTCTGCCAACCACTCGGCAGACGGAACGAAATTGAAAAATCCGGCCATCATGAACGACGAAACGCAGAGTAGAAACCAGGAACAAATAAAAATAGCTAAGGGCAGAGGGACCAGCAATTTCCGTGACTTGATAGAACGGTTCACAAGCGCCTCGCAGAATCGATCGGCCGATCATCTTATGCAGTTCATAGCCGGTCACCGGTTTACGACGCAAATGATGACGGGCGGTGGGTTGCTGCCGCTGATGACAACCGATTAGACCCAGTATACCTTGCACTAATTTTCTAGCGCTGAGAGTGGGAATGGTCGAAGAAGCGACAAATACTCAAGACAAGGCGAGAACCGATGAACTCTTTCGCGCGCCGCCGCCTTGGTACAGCAATCCAAAGGTCGTCCGTTGGTTCATTTTGCTTGGCGCTATTCTCGGCATCATCATTTTCTCGTACCTAGCGTTCTTAGCAACGTTCAGCAACGCGATGGGACCGCGCGATGAAGACCCGTTGGTAAGCTGCAAAAGGCTTCAGCTGTCGAGTTGCAGCGAAGAGGCTCAGAAGCCGCAACCGCCATCGACCGCGAATTGAAGCCGTCGTTTGATGATGGAGCGGTGGGCGATTGTTGCAGCAGATCGTATATGATCACCCGTTCCGTTCAGGTCCACCAGTCTAGATGCCAAACGCGATCATCACCGCCTCCAAGTGAACGCGTCGAGTCTTCAAGATACGATTTTTTTCGGATGATCGGCAGCCGCCAATCGAGCCATCAAATTCATGGGAGCTAGATCGTATCCCGTTGCTCTCTCACCTGACCAGTTAAGACCGCAGTAGAGGCCATCCGCTTGCAAGCCCGGCAGCCACCGGTCGATGAATACAGTCAAGGGAATAGGCTCCGGCTTGAAGTCGCTATATGCTGGGACGTTCTTGATGATCGATAGGGCCCTCTTTTCAGACGACCAAAACGGCATTGCGGTTTCGCCGGACGCTTAGTGGAGGTAGGGAAGCCGTCCCTGTCCCTGATGCTCCAAACCTCTTTCAAGGGCCCACGAGTGGCCGTTGTTTAAGCATCTCCACTTGTGCTGGAGTGGGGGGATGCTCAGGCTCCCCGCATCGGAACTCCCCGTCTACCACAAGATGTTGAGAGTGAGGGCATTTAGACCACACTGCGGGATAGGCATAGCAGCCGCTAAGCGAGAACGTCACAGCTGAAAGAACGCATGCGGTTGCTAAGATTGCAAGCCGCTCAAAATTCTTGACCATCTTCGCCCGTCCGCCACCCCATTGATTTCCTAAACGGCATGGCCGAGAGGGTGTACGGTGAAAACTCCGCAAATTCAGCAGCCTTCAAATGATGAGTGGGAGATGGGGTTTGCGGATGTGATGAATCGCTGTACCCGTAGTTGCGCGAAACCAGGGGGCCGTCGATGAACAATGACAAATCTCCGAGTAACTTCAAGCAAACGGTTGTATTAGTAGTAGCCGCGTTTGCGAGCGTTATTGGTTTGATGTTGTTCCTTGGTTTCGGACTGTTGGCTCTCGTTGCATGGAGCGATTATTCCGATCGAGGCTGTTCGGAGGCACCGGGCCAGCAATGTGATGATGCGCAGTACATGATGACTTACCCAGCGCTGCATTCGGCTGCGGGTCTAGTCTTCGTTCTTCTCGCAGGATGGAACACACTGAGGCTTTTTCACCGGCTGCAACAAGTGGCGGACGCCCGATGATGATGTGGCGGTGGTGTGGTCGGCTAGCCTTTTCATTGCAACGCGCTTGAGAGATTGTACATTGCCGCGAGAGCACATTGGGGGCGATATTGAGTCATTGGAAGTTACGGTTTACCGGGGTTTTGATTGCAACCTCTATTGGACACGCTGCGCAGGCTCAGTTGGACAAAGAACAATTGGATGCTGTCGAGCTGTTTAGCGCGTTGATCGCTTATGCCAAGCCCTGCGGGTACCAACTTAGCCAGGCAGGTTTAGACCGACTCTACAAAGAGGCGCGGCTGACGACCGCAGAAGCGAAAAAGTTGGTTGAGGAAGGGGTTCGGGACAAAGAGAGGCAATCGTTTAACCGGGATATATGTCCCCATTTGGAGATAGGTGCTGAAGTGAACCATGTCCTTGTCGGAAAAGGTCCGCTCCAGAAGTCAGATGAGGCACCCAAAGCTCATTCCAAGTAACTCATCTGATGATAGGGCGGTGGGCCATCGCAGGCTGATGCGCGCGACCGACGTGACAGATTGACAATGGTAAGATGAGTTCCGGCGGAAATCTGGATGAACTGCCCCCATTTCGACCAGACACTCGGCATAAGCAGAAAGGCTCAAGCACAGGCTTGAGGACAGGCTTATGTCTAACGAGTATCGACACGTTGAATTGCTCACGGGTGATGTTCGCCGGAGGCGGTGGACAACCGAGCAAAAGCTGACAATCATTGAGCAGAGTTTCGAACCAGGCGAGACGGTATCGTCTACGGCTCGCCGCCATGGCGTCGCGCCCAATCTGCTTTACCGGTGGCGCAGGCTCTTGAGTGAGGGAGGTGCTGCAGCTGTGGATTCTGACGAGCCGGTTGTCGGCAATTCGGAAGTAAAGAAGCTGGAGGATCGCGTCCGCGAGTTGGAGCGCATGCTCGGCCGAGACGATGGAGGTCGAAATCCTCTTCGAAGCCCTTTCCAAAGCGGACTCAAAAAAACGGATATCGCGGCCGATCTTGTTGCCGAAGGACGGTTCGCGATGAAGACTGTCGCAGACACGCTGGGTGTCTCCCGTTCCAACCTCATCGAGCGGCTGAAGGGCAAATCAAAGCCGCGTGGACCATACCACAAGGTCGGGGATGTAGAGCTTCTGCCCGCCATCCGCAGGCTGGTGGATCAAAGGCCAACCTATGGCTATCGGCGGATCGCCGCGCTCGTCAATCGCGAAAGGCGAGCCGCCGATAAGCCTGTCGTTAACGCCAAACGGGTCCACCGCATCATGGGCAACCACGCCATGCTGCTGGAGAAGCACACGGCCGTTCGCAAGGGCCGCCTCCACGATGGCTAGGTCATGGTCATGCGCTCCAATCTGCGCTGGTGCTCGGACGGTCTGGAGTTCGCCTGCTGGAATGGCGAGGTCATTCGTCTCGCCTTCATCATCGACGCCTTCGACCGGGAAATCATCGCCTGGACGGCGGTAGCCAATGCAGGCATTTCCGGCTCAGACGTGCGCGACATGATGCTGGAGGCATTCGAAAAGCGGTTCGCAGCAACCCGAACCCCGCACGCTATCGAGCATCTCTCGGACAACGGTTCGGCTTATACAGCACGGGAGACTCGGCTATTTGCCCAGGCGCTCAATCTGACACCCTGCTTCACGCCGGTGGCCAGCCCACAGTCTCGGCATTACCGGACGCCGAAACCGCGCTCCGGTTCATCGATGGATGGATCGAGGACTATAACGAAATCCATCCACATTCCGCGCTCAAGATGGCTTCCCCTCGGCAGTTCATCAGGGCTAAATCAATCTAGCCGACCTGTCCGGTGAAACGGGGAGCACTCCACTGGAGTTCCCCTTGCGCAAGCGATTCTACTTACTACTGGTCCTTGATCTGTGGTGTAACCCCGCGTACGCCGCAGGCCATTGGCTAACGATCAACCGCCCCTTCGTCTCAATGAATTCGAACGATGGGTAGAGAAAGTGGCAGGAGAGTCAGCCGACGATCCAGCTGTTTTGGCCGGCAAGCTTCGGAACTTTGGATTCGCCTGTACTCCCTCCGATGCCATCCAGTTCCGATGCATCAAGTTCGGCTGCAGCAAAGGATCAGGCATGCTCTGGCGAGGCGCCCTGCTCCAGTGGTCCGTCGACAAATTCCTAGGTCCTGTTGACAAAGTCTGTGACTGAGGTGAACTTCTCGCAATGCAGTTTCGCAACATCATTGAGCCTCCCGTTCAAGGGCAAGCATACCGGTGCCCGTGCTGCCATTGCGCGACCCTTTCAGAGCGAGGCGGCTACGAGATTTGCCCTGTGTGTTTTTGGGAAGATATGGGCAAGACGATCATGATCCTGAGTTAGTCCGCAGTGGTCCGAACGGCCCGCTGTCGCTGGTTCAAGCGCGACTGAATTTCGCAGAATCGCGCTTGCAACTTCCGCCATCGCAAAAATGTACGTCCGCCTACCGAAGCTGAACGCTAACGATTCCCAAATGAGCTGAACTCTGATTCAAAGCTGCTCTTTGCGAGGAGCGGTAATGGCCCGTGGCGATTTGACCGATGAAGAATGGTACGTGATCGAGGGTCTTCTTCCGCCGGAACGGGGACGCAAGTCGCGGCCAGCCTACGACAATCGGCAATTCCTTAACGGCATGCTCCATGTCCTGCGGGTCGGCTGTCCATGGCGCGACATGCGTGAGCGGTACGGCAAGTGGAACTCCGTCTATGTGCGCTTCCGCCGCTGGGCCGAACAAGGCGTTTGGGACGCTCTCCTTGAGACGCTTGTTGAGCTGGGGCTGACGGATGACTGGCAGCACATGATCGACAGCACCACGGTTCGCGGCCATTCGCAGGCGGTGGGCGCAAAAGGGGGACTCATAAGGAGGCTTTTGGTCGATCACGCGGTGGCTTTACGACGAAAATCCACGCCCGCGCAGACGGTCAGGGACGCCCTCTCGGCTTCATCCTGGCGGGTGGCGAAGCGTCGGATTACAGTGCCGTTCCAGACCTGCTGACAATGCCGGTCGGCAAACCGAAATTGTTTCTCGCTGACAAAGGTTATGATGGCGATTTCCTGCGCGAGGAACTGCTGATCCACGGGATCAGGCCTGCAATTCCGCCGAAAGCAAACCGTAAAAGCCCTCCGCCCTGTGACTTCAATGCATACAGGGAGCGCAACCGCATTGAGAGAATGTTCAACAGGCTCAAGCAGTTCCGCCGCGTCGCCACCAGATACGATAACACCCAAAGATCATTCTCGGCATTCCTCGCTTTGGCCGCAGCCAAAATATGGCTGCCATACTTTGTCAACAGGGCCTAGGAAAGTTTCACGGAACAGCAATGAGCTACGGATGGATGAAGGCTTGCTACTCGCCTGAACGCGTGGAGCAAGAACAGAAGCTTTTAACGACCGCCTTTAGTTCGTGAAAATCGACAAGGCAGGCAACTCCATCGCCGAAGATGATGGGGCGGTGGGGCCTTTAACGATTTCTGAACTTTTTCTGGGCGTTTGCTGCGCCGCACGATTTACGAGCATTCTGCAACCTGATACCCAAAGCTCAGGGTTGAGGTTTCAGGTTCAAAATGGCAATCACAGATAATCGGCGTTACCGGCCTTCGTTCTGGCGGCGGGCGGTTGCTTTGCTCACACAAACTCCAGAGACATTGAGCGAGTGGCACTGGCACGGCGAGCAGATGCGCCGCCAGTTGCCTGACGGCACCTTTGCCGAGCGCGAGCCTACGGAAGAAGAGCTCTTCGACAAGGTCGAACGCCAGGCCTGGTGATCAGCCAAACGTGATAGCGAAGGTGGAAGCATAAGCCGCATTCACCACCGCGATCTGATCTGCGGTCAGCACTTCATTCCAAATCTTTGCAGGCAACGCTTTGGCGCTTGAGAGGCCGTTGTTGCTCGTATCGCTGTTGTAGCCGTAGAGCTGGGTTCCTCCCGAATTGCTCGGCGACGCAGAGCGTTGCGTCGGCGTACCAGTGATGACATAGTTCAAGGATTCGATTACAGCTGTCGGGTTTTCGACATGAACTGGGCAAGCGTGTTCTTGAAATCCTCGAACAGCGGCATTGTGCTGTCAGGGCCTTGCGGCTGACCACCAACGAGCGCGTAGTCCACATACTCGCGCTGGGACGTGCCGGCCTTGCCGAACACAAGGTGGAGCCATTGCTCGTTAGATCCAAGATCGCCCAACCGTGCCTTGGAGTACGAGTATGCGGGCGAAACAGCGACGTCGATGCCCGGCGACGTACCGCTTGGGAACAGCATGTGGCCCGCCGCTGGCAGGATCTTGCGCGCCTTCGTGGGATGGCCAGCACCGCCGCCGCCGTTGGTGTAATACTGCTGGATCAACGGATGCTAATCGTCATCGGGCGAAAGCAAGGTCCCGCCCTCCGACGTTTGACGCTGACTTCGATGCCTCGGTCTTTACAAAAATTCTCGTTCAATGGTCGCAAAAGTTACGATCGGGTATTTAAGCAGAGGGAACATACAGACGCTGTTGGTATTTGCAGTGCGCGGACTCTTTGCCAAGGCCCTAGCCGGAAATCATGGCGAGGTTTGTCGACACTCTTCATCATCGACTTAAGCGTGTAATGTTTAAACGCGCCGCAGCCTTTACGTGTTTTGACCGGCCGTCTACCGGATATGCGGGGCTCATCAGGGCAATCGGAACATGCTTATCGGTCGCATTCTTCCCGATTGGAACTCATTTCTTTCACCGCACGTTTGGCACAGCATTTTAAGACAGCGCCGAGATGTGCCACCTCTATATTGTCAATGGCCTGACCCGCTTCATCCGTGAGATTGCGAAATTTTAAGGTGTCATTTGCCCGATGGCAAGCTAATGATCCTCGGTATGCGGATACAGTGGATGATCATCGCGACGCTAACGAGCCTGTTGATGTGGGGCGGCGTCTATGATGTTGCCTTCGGCATCCTGCGTCGCGGTCACCACGATCTGACGATTGCTCATATAGAGCGTCGACTGGAGCGGCGCTTTCTGTAATTCCGGCTGCTGATTAGCATGTCATAGGTTCGGTGATGGCAACTTGCGATCGGTCTGTCAGCCGGATGGCGCCGGGTCCAAAGCAACCGAGAATGAGTAGAGACACGGCTTGCCTTCTAGCCAGGCGGGGCGCGTCTGCGAGAATGAGAGGATGTAGACATCACCGACTGCTGCCTTGTCGGAGAAAACAAACGGAAAATCACCCTCTGGCGGCTGGAAGTCTCGCACAGCACCCTTCTGCAGTCCGTAGCGACAAGCACTATCGCCGTTTATTGTGAACCTGACAGTCTTTGCCAGTGTCGGCGTAACCTTATAAAGTCGACTCGATCCTATTGACTGGCCGCTCACCTCCACATGGTCTTTAAGCTGAAAGCTCTCCAACGGTTCGGCCGTCGCTACGATCGGCGATGACATCAACAGTGCTAGGTGGAAGGCAAATTTGGACTTGCGCATTCAGCTCCTCCTAAGAAAACTCACTTCGCCCACGCTGCGCCCAAAAAAGTGATTATCGATCGAGACAAGTAGTAATTGTGTGCAGCCAATACACTGGCATCGTCACTCCTCCTCACGGCGTGGCCGCGCAGATATTTCGTGAGGCGACTCGCGGCGCTTTTCTCACCTATGTCGATCCCACTCGCTTAGCTTGTCAGTAGCCTGCCTTAGATCCGAGCCGTGAAACCTAAGACGGAGTGAGCGGTATCAGGCCATAGATTTCGCGTAAATCGTCGATGCAACGATAGAAGGTAAAAATCCACAAAAGGTTAGCCATCATGGTAGAGACCATGGCTGCCTTATCAGTGCAACATGCTGAGAGGGTTCGCACAGCGAACGCCACTCGATACTCTCCACATCAGCGCACAACAATTGAATAGGTACCATCGCCAACGACTACGCCATGGGAAACTGGCAAATCAATTCAAGCACGTGACTTCTTATAGTTCGTACCATATGCGGGGGTTATCGCCTGACTGGATCATCAGCCAGCGAAGATCCGTATCCTTCCAGCCCTTGATCGCATTCGTGCGGTTGTCGAGCACAAGATCGCCGTGATCGGTCTTGACGACCAGAACCGCGTGACCTTCGCCGTAAGGCGTCTTGGTCACCGCAATCCGCAGTGCCTTCGGCGACCAGCCCATGGCAA